>ERZ1026854.2040-NODE-2040-length-11960-cov-5.999580_pt1 | contig 11960 bp, 4 predicted proteins | sample MGYA00380157_ERZ1026854 | MGnify/ENA primary metagenome ERZ1026854 (study PRJEB33269, sample SAMEA4719793) | human gut metagenome | biome: human-associated habitat; feature: organic feature; material: feces | place: Cameroon | collected 2013-10 ...
GTTCCCCAGGATGTCAACGATGCTGCTCAGAAGGATGGATACGATCTCGCTTGGATGTACGACGGAAACGTGATTTCCGGCCAGACCCAGGTCAAGGATGGGATGATTGTCGTCGCCGTCTACACCCCGATTCCTGTCGAGCCCACCACCGGAGACGTGACGTTCGTCTACGACGGAACCGCTGTCGTGAAGACCCTGGATCTCGGAACCCTTGTTGTTCCCCAGGATGTCAACGATGCTGCTCAGAAGGATGGATACGATCTCGCTTGGACATACAAGGGAGAGAAGATCAACGCCGAGACGCAGGTCGAGGATGGAATGGTCATCGTCGCCGTATACACCGAGACTCCCGTACCTGTCGAGTACAGCACGAACATGATCGTTGCCCTTAAGGTCGTTGATGGGAAGATCTTCTACACCATCGTCGCTGTGGACGGGAAGGCTGTTCCTGCCGGAACCCTCAGAATCGGATATGCCTATACCATCGATTTCGGAGATTGGGGCACATCTATCAGTTTCAGCAAGGTGGATGTCCAAGTAACGAATGAGAATGGTAGCGGATTCATCACGGGGTCCATCGATCTCCCCGAGGAGGCACTGACGGTCTCTGCCGTATTCACCTACGACGGAGGAAGCGAGAGCACCCCGACATACATAATAGCTAACGAGGCGACACAATGAATGCAAAATCAATCTTTGCGATGGTCGCTGCGATTACCATGATTCTGGTGGTGTCTGTCGCTGTACCCGACGCTGAAGCGGCCGATAATATCATACCCGAAGGAAACGTCTCTTACGATACCGTTCAATCGAAAAACTTTTTGATTGTCGATATCGTTGGCGTGGACCAATCGCTTCTCCCCATGGACTATCTTGTTGATAGTGTTCAGGTTACCTTAAATGAAACTCCTGTCAACGTACTTTCTTATAATAGCGTCCAGAAAAAGTACACTGCCGAAGTACCGGAGAAAGTCGATCTCGATACCAGAAATGTCAAGATCGTCGCTAAGGATTCGAATGATAACACCTATACCTTCTCCAACGAGAAGTACCCCATCACCACGAATACAGTCAACGGAACCATCGAAGTCTCTAAAGGGAGGGCCAAGATGGGCGAGACCGTGAACTTCTCCGTTAAATCCATTGATGGCTATATGCTCAAGGACGGATCCCTGTCCATCAACGACGGAACCGTCCCGTACACCGCGATCCCAGGAGGATACTCCTTCACGATGCCTGCTAAGAATGTCGTAATCACAGCGGTGTTCGAGAAGATCCCCACATACACAATAACCGTAGAGCCGTCTGAGAACGGAACAGTGACCGCCAGCCCTGTCGAGGCTGCCGAGGGCGCAACCGTCACACTTACGATTACGCCTAATGACACGTACGCTCTCGATACCCTCTCCGTCACCGCCGGAGACATGATAATCCCTGTCGTCGAGGGTAAATTCGTGATGCCTAACTCCAATGTCATTGTGAAGGCAACCTTCACCGATGCCGTGCGCTTCGAGGTCACCTTCGACGAGGACATCACCGTCAAGAACGCCGTCAGCGGAGAGCCGTACACGTCCCCTGCTATGATTTCCAGTGGAACCATCGTTTCCGTCATGGCAGCCGAGAAGATCGGACAGGTCGCGACCATCTCCCCTGCCCTCAATGATGACGGAACATACAAGATCACCAAGGACGTCAAGTTCACGGTGACCTACAAGGAGAAGGAGTACGAGGACGCCTCATTCTCCGGATCCATCGACACCGTCACTGCGTTCGGCGAGAACCAACTCGTTACCGTTCCGAAGGATACTGTCCTTCAGAAAGGTGCCAAGATCTCCATCCACGGAAAACTCTTCGTTCCAGAAGGAGTCACCATCAAGATCTCCTCCGGAGCGAGTCTGAACATCTATGGAATCGCCGATATCCAGGGCAACCTGGAGGTCGAGGGCGCCGACGAGTTCGCAGAGGAGAAGGAACCCGGGATGTTCCTCGTCCATGGAAACGGCGAGGCGACCATCTCCGGAACCGTGAACGTCGACGGAGTCTTCGCCACGGATGTCAATGCGAAGATCGTCATCAAGTCCGCTGCCGAGGTCGCCGGAGACATCTTCGGGAACATCGAGGTCTCCGAGGATGCCACCCTGACCGTTACAGGACACGTCGAGGGAGATGAACGCGAGCAGAAGAGGACCAAGTTCACAGTCTACGGCAACCTCGCCATCGCCAGCGATGTTCCGACATCCGGATTCGATGTCATGATGAAGAAGAACGGAACCCTCTCAATCCAGAAGGTCGTTCTCGGAACGAACGCGGGCAATATCGGTAGCACCAGTGGAACCATCACCGTCACCGATGACGGAGTCTACTACAAGGACAAGAACAACAGGAAGACGCTTGTCGGAATCAACGAACTCACCATCGGAGGCATGATCGAGGTCAAGTCCGGAGTCAGTCAGGGCGAGTACGATCCCTTCGGATACGGCGCAGCCGTCTCCGGTATAACCGTATCCGTCTCCAGCACAGAGACCAAGGTCACGAAGGGTGAGTACAAGGATCAGACGAAGCACGTCTCGGTCATGTCCGTCTCCGGAAACGTTTCCGTTGCCGGCGAGATCATCTACGACCAGAACCTGAACTCCCCCGAGGTGGAGGAGTACTCTGCAGAGATCAGGGCGATGGCAGCGGAGAAATCGACCATCATGATCGACAAGGACCTCTCCCTCGGAGAGGAGGTCGTCGCATCCTTCAGGGATGCGGAGGTCGCTGCTCCTGTCGCCGTTTCCGCCGGCGCAGAACTCAAGCTCGATGGAGAGACCGAGGTCAAGGCGGCCATCACAGCGAACTTCAAGAACACGACAGGCAACGTCCAGTCCATGATCGCGCTCGAGGATGGAGCTACCGTCACCGTCACCGGCGATGGATCGATCGCTTCACTCGCGGCAATCCATGGAGTCGACAGGACGGTCAATGCCACCCTGTACGGCAAGTATATGTACGTGTCCTTCGACATGGCGATCGCCGCACTCAATGCCGCGAAGACCAAGGAGGTCTCCGCATACGGAGTGCAGACGCTGACCGCCAGCGCCGAGATCCCTGCGGGAACCGTCGTCAAGCTGACTGAGAATTCCATGCTGAACATCGGCAGCGAGGACAGCACCGATGTGGTCCTGAGTCTCGCCTCCGGCAACGGAATCATGCTCAGGAACACCAATTCCAAGGGAATCGAGGTCTATGGAACCCTATACGCTGCCAAGGCCAGCAATATCGATTCGTCCCTCAGGAACGGATTCGTCGAGGACAGGGCAGCCATTGCATCCGATGTCGAATCCCACGCCGTAAAGGCAGACGGAAAGACTCCGGACCCCAACGGATTCGCCAAGTGGACCAACATCTACACCGCTCTCGAGACCGCCGATCCCGGACAGACCGTTACCATCCAGAGGAACATCCCCGATCTGAAGTCCGTCACCGTCAAGGATGAAGTCACCCTCGACCTCAACGGAAAGATGGTCAACGTCGCCAAGAAGGGAGTTCTGACGATCCTGGGAACCCTCGATCTCACCGATGATGGTTCCGGAATCATCCTCGACGAGCCCGAGGTGGACAACAACGGAAAGGTCAAGACCGCCGGAGGCGCCATCTCCTACACCGGATACATCCTGTATGTCGGAGGCGCCGTCCCCATCACCCAGCAGAACCTCGTCCTGCCCGGAGCGTACTACACCCTGGAAAAGGACGGGAAGAACGTCCTGACCACCTACGCCAACGGAGCAGCCAATGCCATGAAGGCGAAGGACTACTCCATCGTCTTCAAGGCCGACAAGGACGGAAAGATCGCTCTCGGAGAGATCTCCATCGCAGGAGAGAAGGGAAAGGTCGTCAAGATCGACGTCGAGAAGGCGAACCTCACCGGAACCGTCACCCTCAGCTACGTCGATTTCGATGTCGCTGATGAGAGCGTTGTGGATGCCAGATTCGTCTCCGGAGACGACAGCATCGCCGTCAAGGCGAAGGTCAAGGAGATGCTCTGCATCGAGAACGGAGATCTCGGAGATGCCGTCGTCCTGATGATCAACGGAGGCGTTGTCGACATCGACAACAAGACCGACACCTCTGTCGTCTTCGACGGAAAGGTCTTCATCGCCAAGAACTTCGGATCCGAAGCCGACAAGGCCGTCGTCAACGGCGATCTGATCGTCTGCGGTATCAAGAATGCGCCTGCCGTGTTCGAAGCCTCCGCTCTGAATGTTGCAGGAACCGTCACCGTTCAGAACGGTTCCGGACTCGGTGTCGTCAAGCTGACCGTCCCCGGTGTCGTCAAGATCGAGAACGGAATGCTCAGGGCCACCGAGGCTATCGTCTTCGGAAGCATCGATGCTTCTGCTGTCGATGCGGACGGCATCTCCGTCGCCAAGGCGGAGTTCGAGATCCTCTTCATCGGAGTCGATTCGACAATCCTCGAGAAGGCGATCCAGAACCAGAATAATCAGGGCAACACAGGAGCCGCCGCTTCCGTTTCCGGAAACGTCGCAGTCGAGAAATACGCTCTCGTTGCTCCCGATACGACCGTCCCCGAGGCATTCGCCAAGGATTCCGCCTACAAGACCACGGTCTTCGAGGTCGAGGGCGCGACCTACCTTACCGGATACGCCGCTGCCGACTTCAAGGAGAGTCCTGCCATCCAGAGGGTCATCTACGTACCCACCGATGCAGACTTCCTCGGATGGTTCGTCGCCGGAGAGACTGAGAAGACAAAGATGCTGATCGGAGAGGTCGATAAGGTCTCTGCGAAGATCGACTACAACATCTACACCGTCAAGGTCGCTCTCGGTGCAGGTATCGAGAACGTCGCCCTCAACGGCAACCTCGTGACCAAGATGGTCAACGGTATGTACGTGATGGACAAGCTCAAGGCAGGCACATACAACGTCACCTACACCCTGTCGAACGGCTATTCCGGAAACGCCACCCTCTCGGTCAACGGCCAGAATCAGTCCGGAATGTCCTTCAAGGTCTCCGGAGAGATGCGCGAGTATCTCATACAGCTCTCCGGCGTGTCCGCCTCCGGATACACTCCTGCTCCCGGCCCGACTCCCGAGAAGGATGACGGTCTCTCACTCACCGACTATCTGCTCATCGTCCTGGTGGTCCTGATCGTCATCATGGCCATCATCGTCGCGATGCGTTTGATGAGGAGCTGAGTGCGACCTGAAGTCGTACCGAAGATTGCCCTTAGGGTAATGGGTCACCCAGAACCTGAAAGCCAAATCATTTGCCCGATTTGACCCTAGCGGGGGGCGGGCACGGAGCAATCCGTGCCCGTCAAGCCCCCGTGACAACGAAGGGAAGCCCTCCGCTCTGGGAGGGTGTACCGCCAGGGTGGATTGGCATGGTGAACGTAAGTGAACCGACGCAAGGAACGTAATGCATCGAAGGTGCGAAAACAGAGATGATTCCGTGCAAACGGAGTACGCACTGACCAAAAGGTAGGGGACGGATCCCTGAGTTCAGCTATCAGAGGATGGGCAAACCAAGCGCCCCCGCTCTAAAGTCGGCACCTAAACCAATCGCGAAACGTCTGAGGTACGGAACAGGGAAACCCCGTCTCGCCCCTCCTTCGCAGGAAGGAGTAATGCAACCGTGAGGGAGCAAATGTGGTTCGGCGGGAACAGGAGGGAGCAAGAAGCGAATGCCTGGGGTAACGCCCAGGATAGGTGCTTTGCACCGCTCCGAAAGGAGGCTGACGTGCCATCCTGTCGATATCGGAAGGGGGATACTGCATGACGAGGAATACAGAAGATTCAATTGCGTCCAAGGACGAGAACTCTGTAGCCTACGCTATAAGGTGGAATTCCATAGATTGGAAGAAAGCCAAGGTGGTGGTCAGTCGTTTGCAGTATAGGATTTCCAAGGCTGCAATGGAAGGAAAGCATGCGCTGGTTGCAAGACTCCAGCATCTGCTGACGAACTCCTTCTCCGCCAAAGCTCTGGCGGTGAAGCAGGTCACCAGTACGAAGGGCAAGAGGACTCCCGGCGTGGACAACGTCATATGGGTCGGCGCCGCATCAAAGATGCGGGCCGTCGACGCGTTGACGGGAAAGGGCTACAGGGCTCAACCCCTTAAGCGCATCCACATACCTAAATCAAACGGAAAGATGAGACCATTGAGCATTCCGACCATGCACGATCGTGCGGTTCAGGCTCTGTACAACATGGCCTTGGACCCCGTGCAGGAAGCCAGCGCCGACCCGAACTCCTATGGGTTCAGGAAGGGTAGAGGTGCGAAGGATGCCTGCTTCCAATTGAGATGCGACCTGAATCAGAAGACGTCATCCCAATGGGTCCTCGAAGGGGACATAAAAGGCTGTTTCGACAACATCTCCCATGAATGGCTTCTCGACAACGTGTGCATGGACAAGAACGTCTTGAGGCAATTCCTCAAAGCAGGCTACTATTACGAGAAGAAACTGTTCGATACGGAGCGCGGGACTCCGCAGGGCGGGGTCATCTCGCCGACTCTCGCGAACATTACTCTGAATGGAATGGAGCGTCTTATCAAGGAACACTACCCCAGAACCAAGGGAATCAACTTCGTCCGCTATGCGGACGACTTCGTCGTGACGTGTCCTGACAAGGACACGGCGGGTAGAATCAAGCACATGCTGACGGATTTCCTCGCTGAAAGGGGATTGATTCTGTCGGAAGAGAAGACCTTGATCACGCACATCAGCGAAGGATTCGATTTCCTCAGCTGGACGTTCAGGAAATTCAAAGGCGTCCTCATCGTCAAACCCTCGAAGAAATCATTTGAGAGGGTCAAGAACGCAATCAGGGACGTCGTGCTGACCCACGGGAAGGCACAATCACAATCGGTCATTATCAAAAAGCTCAACCCTGTATTGAGAGGATGGGCGAACTATCATCGGAACGTGAATTCGAAGAGAACCTTCTCCGCACTCGGGAACTACGTCTTCAACACATTGTGGAGATGGGCCTCGCGCAAGCACTCCAACAAGCATCTGATGAAGGTCCTGCGCAAGTACTGGAAGCCTGTCGGCACCAGGAAATGGACATTCACGGATGGGAAGCTGGTTCTTTTCAGGATAGAATCCACGAAGATAGTCCGCCACTGGAAATGCAGGTCGGACAGGAATCCGTACATACATCTGGCGTACTTCCAAGAGAGGTACGACCAGAGGAGCCATCCGAAGAGGGTATGACTCCATGACGACATCATTCTCGAATATTGCAATCGCCGTCGCGCAGACGGTGGATATCGGCATGAGCGTACCGCGGGGAAACTCGCACAGTGCGTTCTTAGAAGAGGGAGGGGAAGTGATTCCCTTCTCTTATTCGACGTGCGAATCGTTTCGGAAAACGAACGATCCAGTAACCTGAACAGCAAACCATGGAGGCCCGGAAGGGCCTCCGACCTCCCGTACAAGGGTTGTATGCCCATTTCCATGGACTTAATAATCGAATGCATCAGCGGATGCTATCTTCCTGCTCTTGACGGAGCGGACGATCATTCACGCTCACATAATCGCATCATCACGCTAAACCCGGCCGGACGGTCTGTTCTTCATGCGTGTATTCCGCCGTCCTGCCCTTCTTACGCGAGGACTCTCACTCCTTGCGGGACCGTGGTCGAACAATGTTCCGATGGTCTTCTTGTGTGTGGATCCATCGGGCGGCCCTTCTTACGCAGGGACTCTCACTCCCTTGCGGGACTATGGTCGAAACCCCTTCCCGACGGGGCTCTCACCCCCGTCGGAACCCTTTCTCCGAGGTCGAGACCATGACATGCGGATCACATCACGGAAATACAAGGCGTAACGGCAACGGATGCGGGAGCGGATGCTCCGCAGCACACATCCGCTACAGGAAGCACATCCTCGTATCGGCTTTGATCCTTTTGTCGATCGTCGCCTCCGCAATTATATTCATCTCGTTGGACACGCTCGATAGCGAGCCCGACGATTACAAAGGGACGGAATATACCGTCACATATCACAAAGGGGATGGAACGGGTGAGAAGGTCACCGTGAAATATCGCGGTTCCTTCGTTTCCACCGAGTACAATCCTCAGTTCTGGAAAGACACCATCGAGAAATCCGGAGGAATCGTAGATGGATACTATTCTGATTGGAATAGGATAGAAGTCTATCAGGTTAACACAACAACGGTATTTGCCGGTTGGAATTATCGCCTGGACTTCGCCGAGACTGGTGATGGATTTGTTGGAACAGTCGACCCAGGGGATGTTCTCAATAATCCTCAGACCACGACCACAATCCATCTCTTCGCCAATTGGGTTACTCTGGAATATATATCCGTGGCCGATCGTTCGACGACCCTTCAGGATGCCCTCAATCAGGCTCCTGCGACCGGGAATCCCTACACCAGCATCGTCTTGGTGGATGGAACACAAACCCTCCCGAACCAGTTGAACAAACCAGTCACGATTCGCGGAATAGGTTCCGCTCCGGTGCTCGATGCAGGTTCCGCCAATCATATCCTGAATTCGGATGTCATAATCGATCGTATCCGTCTGAATGGATCGCATCAACCTAATCACGGAGACGGTTCCGGCGGTCTTTTTGCAAACGGTCATAAGCAGATAATCGGAACCGGGGTCGATACCGGGGATTCGGAATCGGTCACGGAATATCCTCAGCTCTTCGGCGGAGGTACCGGCGATATCCGCAGCACTTCCCTCATAGTCCATTCCGGGATCTATGGCAACATCTTCGGAGGTTCGGGAAGCGGAGGCGCCGCAATCGAGAGAGATACGAAGGTCGTCCTCCGTGATGTAACGATTCTGGATACACTTGCAGGGGGATCTGCAAGTGGTGCGGGGAATATTTCAGGTTCTACGAATATCTATGCCACCTCTCTGTACATGCCGGGGGATTTTTACGAAGAGGAACATCTTGATCCGAACGGATGGAAGTTGAAACCGAAATTAACGGAATCAACCATCATCACCGGCGGTTCTAACGGATCTTCTGGAGGATACAACGAGAATAAGAATTGTGTAATCGGCTCTACCAATATCCATCTATCCGGGGATTCGGAGGTCTGGGATGTTCAAGGCGGAGGGCGCAGGGGCGATACCCGTGTAGGTAGCGCCAATCTCGTGATATCCGGGAATGCTCTGGTCAAGCACATCGCTTGCGGTGGTATCACCGACGGTATGAGCAGTGTCGGGACAGATGGCAACGTCGGCGATGTGAATCTGGTCGTGAAGGATGACGCCAAGGTAGCCATGCTCCTCGGAGGAGGTTATGATACCTGGGGCTCCCCTTCTGAACAATCTACTGTTGTAGGAAAGATCGCCATCAATATCGAAGGCGGAACCGTCGGATACGTCTACGGAGGCGGATTCAGAGGTGTCGTGGGATCCGATACCACCGAAGTGAAGATCGATATTAGCGGCGGGAAGATCCTCAAGGATGTCTATGGGGGAGGACGTGGCGGATTCGATAAGGTTCTTCATGACACCGAAGGTCGCCTCTCGAATTATCATGGTAAGAGTCCGTGGGATCAGAGGCCGTATGGTTTCTTCGACACGACAGGATATTCGAAGCTGACCGCCAAATCCATCGACATAACGGTGGGCAAGGATGCCGTTGTGAAGGGAAGCGTATACGGAGGCGGCCAGAGCACACCCGTAATCACGAGTTACAACGGGACCTGGGGACTGGATGGCAAATATGGCGTTGATGGGCTTCTGAACGTCGCACAGGTTTTTGCAGGAAAAGTCGACATCACCATCCAAGGGGTGGTTAACGGTTCAGTTTATTCGGGTGGAAAAGGCATCGATACCAGCCTTTTCAAAGATATTGCCAGTCCAGAGTACAGGGAATGGACGAAGATCATAGGAATGAAGGAGTCCGGAGAACTCGGATACATCCCATGGTTTGTCGGAAGTGAAGACAAGGTTCTCTTCAAAGAGGACGCTGGGACCTACGACTTATTCGCTTCATCAACATCGTCATCCACATCGACAACTGCTTCCCGTTCTGTAAAAATGACCGAAGGAACCATAGGCGGTTCCGTCTACGGCGGAGGGGCCATAGGCATCACCGACATCGGAACAGGGAAGATCTCCGTCGTTGTGAAAAGCGGAACCGTATCCGGTTCCGTCTACGGCGGAGGGATGGGTCTCAAGAACAACCCGGAGGCCGGCAAGGTACAAGCCGGCAGGATCGACATCACCATAGGCACTTCGACCACCGAACCGATCATCAAAGGCTCCGTCTACGGCGGAGGCGCATACAGCTTCACAGCATCCGAGATCGCTGTCGTCATAAACGGCGGAAACGTGTATGGTAATGTCTTCTCCGGAGGACTCGGAACCATCAATTACCAATCAACAGCAGGGAAGCGTACCCTCAATATGTCCGGCGGAAGGGTGAAAGGAAGCGTCTACGGATCGAGTTCTTATGGAAACGACGGCAAGGAGGACACCAAATTCACAACTTCCATCCTCATCTCCGCCGGAAGGGTGGATGGTTCCGTCTACGGCGGAGGATTCAAGGGAGAGACATACGGAGACACCTCGATCGAAGTGGAAGGAAAAGCCAGCATCGGAATGTCCGTCTACGGAGGAGCCGACGTCGGGGTTGTCACGGGTGCATTCGTTGAAGAAACCAAGGTTATCGGAAACTCGACGATTTCCATCGACGGTACCGACGGCGCATCCGTCGCCGGAAGCGTCTTCGGAAGCGGGAACTCCTGTCTCGTGAAGGGAACGAAGACGATACACATCAAGGGACTGAACAGCGGAACCGCGATGGCCTCCATCCAGAACGCCGATAAAGTCGACATCGAAGGCTCCCGTCTGATCCTCGCCGGAAGGGCTGCGGGAACGAGCTCCTCTGCGACCACCAAGTATAGTCTGAACAACATAGGCGTGCTCAATCTGGCAGACGGAACCTACATGGAGCTCCGGGCCAGGGTCAACGACATAGGGGAATACCACAGCAGGGTGGCAGTCAACGGCGCCGACACCAGCAGCTCCAATCCGAAGAACACGATCCGTCTGGCCGAAGGGAGGTCGTTCGAGGTCAGGAACACCGACGGATATCAGAAGATTCACGGATACACCATACTGTCCCTCAACCCCGCCGAGCTCTACTACGGTGCCTTCGCCTACGGTTCCAACGAGTCTCCCGGCGGATTCGTCATCGAGCGCGAAGGAACCTACATCAAAGCCGATACCCAGGATTTCGGTGATAAGTGCAGGCTCTGGTTCATCAGCGGTACGGTCCTACGTACGACCACGCTCGTCGCTACGAATACAGGCCCAAACACCATCGAAGCGGAGGAACCCATCCACAGGATCTCCGCCGATACGCACATCCTGTACACGGGACACGTGCTCTCCGTCAGCCAGACATCGAATATGAGGCTGGTGGAAGGCGCTCCCGCCACAGAGGGGGAGTACAGACTCACCTTCGGTTACCAAGGTACGGATCTCATGACGTTCGGAGAGCCAGATAAAGGAATCCGCGTCTTCGGAATGTTCAGCGTCAAAGAGGTCGTCGGCGAGGGCGGGGGATCCCACGTCGGATTCAGGTTGGAGTACTTCACACCGAAATACTCCGGATTCGCCGGTACCGTGCACCTCAGCTTCATCGAAGCCGTGCAGGTGACCCTCGCAGGCGGAGAGACAGGGTATCTCCATCAGAACCGCATCGATTATCGCATCGACGTATACACCGATGCCTCCGGCGGGTTCGGCGGAGATTATACCGTACCTGTCGTCCTCCGCGGAGGAAGCGGGTTCGGGGAGTTCGTAATCCCCAGGTCGTTTTACGAGCACAGGCTCGTGCTGGAGAGCTTCGATCTCTCCGGGATGCCCGGTGCGAGCCTCACGATCGCCCCCAGCGAGAACAATGAACCTACGATACGTGCAAAAGTATGACTACATCGCAGCTCCAACTCGATCGAGTAGG
>ERZ1026854.2043-NODE-2043-length-11948-cov-4.792063_pt1 | contig 11948 bp, 12 predicted proteins | sample MGYA00380157_ERZ1026854 | MGnify/ENA primary metagenome ERZ1026854 (study PRJEB33269, sample SAMEA4719793) | human gut metagenome | biome: human-associated habitat; feature: organic feature; material: feces | place: Cameroon | collected 2013-10 ...
TAAGAGACAGACTTAAGAGTATCTACTGAAGAACAAGCGCGTGATGGATTTAGTATTCACGCTCAAAAAGATAAATTAACTAAATATGCGAGCATTAACGACTTACGATGAAAAACTTGCACGACAAACTGAAATAAAAGAACAAATTGATGTTTTGACAAAAGAACGTAAGGAAATTCTTGACAGAATGCACGGTTACGAACAGTTGAAAAAAGAAACGTTTATGAAAACCTACAACAACATCAACGAAAACTTCAAGAGTGTTTTCCATCAACTTTCAGAAGGTGAAGGGGAATTAAAGCTTGAATTTCCTGACGATCCTCTCAATGGCGGGCTTACGATTGAAGCTCAACCGAGAGATAAAAAACTTCAAAGACTGGAAAGTATGTCAGGAGGGGAAAAAGCTCTCACCGCATTGGCTTTCGTCTTTGCTATCCAAAGATATATGCCATCACCGTTCTATGCTTTTGACGAAGTTGACGCTAGCTTGGATACTATGAATGTTGAACGTATCGCCCAAATGGTACAGAATCAATCAAAAGATACGCAATTTATAGTAGTTAGTCACAGAAAACCTATGATAGAATCAGCAAATAGGACAATCGGTGTAACCCAAAAAGAAAAAGGTATCACAAGAGTAACAGGAGTTAAATTGAGAGATTAATGGAAGCTTTAGCAGAAGATTTTAAAGACACCAATTTAAATTTACCTGAAATTGAGCGAAATATCGACAATGAAGGCATCGGATTTCTTGTTGATATGGCTAAATCCGGTAAAATTGATCCGTGGAATATTAATATCGTTGATATTACGGACAAATATCTCGCACACCTTTGTGAAATGAAATCTCAAAATTTGCGACTTACAGGCAGAGCATTTCTTTTTGCGTCAGTTCTTTTGAATATGAAATCAAAAGTTCTTGATGGTGTAGACATTTTACAATTTCAAGATCTTCCGGAAAACGACTTCACTTTTGATGAGGACGGTTTTATAGTTGAATATCCGGAAGAAGATTATGTTCCTACCGCTAATGCCCAAACCATTGATGATGTTTTGCAAAGACGTACCAGCGTAAGATTAAATCGCAACAGAGTCGTTACTTTGCGAGATTTGATCAGACAGTTGGAATTTTATGAAAAATTAGAGAAAAAGCAATCCCTAAAGCAAGCACACGAACGAGCTAAAAACAGAGTGCGTTCTTATGCCAAATTCACACCTGATGATATTATTAATTTGGCTCACGAAGAATATATCGAAGATTGCGTTTTGAGATTAAAAGAAAACTTATCACAAATTTTTGAAAAAGAAGAAAAAATAGAACTCAACGAGCTTACACTTTTAGGAATGGATAAAATCAGTGCCTATATAGCTTTACTGTTTTTGTCTGCCGAAAGCGATTATGATTTGGTTCAAGAAGAGTTTTATTCAGACTTATATGTAGTCAGAGGTGAACATGGAACAGTTGAAAGCTAGGATAGAGGCTGTTTTATTCACAACGGCACAGGCTCTTTCCATAAAAGAAATTGCAGATATATTGAATGAAGAGGACGTTGATAAAGTAGAGGAAGCCATGCTTGAATTGATTATGGACTATGCCTCAAGAGAAGGTGCTCTTGAAATTGACGACGAAAACGGTTATATTTTGCAGGTAAAAGAAGAACACATGGACATTGTTGAAAAACTTTGCCCTGTAGAATTAAAACCGGCGGTTTTAAGAACCCTGTCCGTAATAGCTCTAAAAGAACCTATCAGACAGAGTGACTTGAAGGAATTAAGAGGTTCTACGGCTTATGAGCATGTTCAAGAACTTTTGGAAAAAGGGCTTATCAGCCGAACTCGTGATAAAAACGGCAGAAGTTATAATTTGAAAACTACTCCAAAATTTGCAGAATACTTCAAGCTCAAAGGTGACACCCGTTCTCTCGCAAAACTTTTGGAAATTGATAAAGGGATTAAAGAAAAAGAAAATGAAACCGGAAACTAAGCATATTTCGATTTTAATAATTTTTGGAATATTCTTTGTTACAATGGTAAAATGTCTGCCTATGCTGTATTTTACCATTGGTAAATCTGCGTTTAATTCAAAACAATACGCAAAAGCAAACACTTATTTCTTGTTTGCAAAAAATTTAAACCCGACAAACCACGATTACCGCTATCAATATGCACTGTCACTTTCAAAACTTACTCCGACAATGAATATTCAAAAAGAGGTTTTCGCACTGTCAGAAGACAAAAACAAAGACAGAGCCGTGATTGTAGCTCAGCAAATTGTTGCGGGTTGGGCTGCCAAAATTTTTGAAAACTACGGTAGCAACTATATCGACAGAGTTGCTTACGATAACAATGTCGTGCGTTGGAATCCTGACACATTTCCGCTTCAAATTGCTATAGAATATCCGCAAGGGGACGGCATTCCTGAGTATTACAAAAATGAAATTTCACGTGCATTTTTACAGTGGGAAAGCTCGACAGGATTTTTGAAATTTGAACTCTCTGACAATCTTAAAAATGCAGATATAATTGTAAAATTTCTGCCACTACCTGAAAACAACTGCGATACCTCGGGTTGCAAATACGTAGTTGCTTACACCGAACCGCTTATCAGAAACCACAAACTGAAAAATATGACGATTACACTGTATGACAAAGATGCTTTCGGAAATTATTTTTCTGATAAAGAGCTTTACAATACGATTTTGCACGAAATCGGTCACGCACTCGGAATTATGGGACACAGTTTCAGCACTGAGGATTTGATGTATATGGCATCGTCCGCCGAAACTCAACAATCGATTTACGCAAAATACAGGAGCAATTTTCAATACCTTTCGGCAAAAGATTTGAACACTATCAGACTTTTGTATAATATGACACCGACGGTTACGAACACGCCTCTCAGCAAGCTTAAAACCGAAGGTTTGATTTATTCGCCGATAATTCTCGGCAGTGAAGAAACAGTCAGCAAGAAGAAAATTAAAGAGGCTCAAGAGTACATAAAAATTGCACCAAATATGCCAAACGGCTACATTGATCTTGCGGCAGCCTACGGAACACTTGGGGATGTAAAAAAAGCCGGCGAATGCCTTCAAAAAGCCTTTAATCTTGCTCAAACTCCAAATGACAAATACATCGTCTACTACAATTTTGCGGTTATTTATTTAAACAATAATTTGCCAAAAGAGGCATTGCCATACGCTTATGAGGCACAGAAAATACAAAATTCGGACGAGGTTATGGATTTGATTAGCAACATTCAGCACGCAATTTCGACAAAGCGAGCACCTTTTAAAGATTTTATCAAAAAGAATTAGCAAAAAAAATTTTTAGAGGTTTTATATAATCAAAAAAGGGGCTAATTATGCAAACAAGTAAAGTTTCTTTCTGCGGAGTAACTCAATATAGAGTTTTTATAAACGGCATGCCGTCGACCGACCCTCAAAATATTCAGAGGGCTCAACGAGCACTTGTAAAAATTCTTGTAGGACCGACAAATAAAAATCAGCAACACCAAAAGATTTCTGCGATTTTTGCACAAGGGGACAGGGATTACTCTTACGAAAGGGCTTACAACGGTTATTTGCAAGTTAAAGGGGAAACCGCCTCAAATTATTTCCGCACTATTAACGACAGGATTGGACAATTTATTGTCACGGGACAGTATGCAAAAAAGTTGAAAGAATTTGGCAAAAAGCTCGGACAAGTCAGACAAATGCAAAATCAACACGGCGTGCCGAACAGTTTTGAACTTCACGCAGCGAAGGAAAATTACGGGAAATACGTTCACACCTGCCTTAACTCTTTTACGGCAAGAACAAAATTTAACAACAAACCTGCAATATTGAATATTTTTACAAAGAGCAGCGGAACTTACGGTAAAAAAGACTTTAAACTTGCTGTTCAAGACGTTAGTTGGAGCATTTAAATATAGCCTCAACACGGTAACATTATCTTCACAATGTGTACAAATCGGATTTTGTTTACGTTATATTTTATAAGTTGGCACAAAATATGAGGGATTAAGCAAATGTATAATGTTGCAATTATTGGAGCAGGTCCTGCGGGAATTTTCGCAGCTTTGGAAATCACAAAACTAAAACCTGATTGGAAGGTTGTTTTAGTGGAGAAAGGGCAAAAGATTGAAAAGAGAGTTTGCCTTTTGAGAGAAGGTTACGAAAAATGCCCTAATTGTAAAAAGTGCGGATTACTTTGCGGATGGGGCGGAGCCGGAGCTTTTTCTGACGGAAAATTAACACTTACTCCTGATGTTGGCGGACACCTTGTCGATTACATGCAAAGAGAAAAAGTTGAGGAATTAATCGACTATGCCGACCAACTTTACCTAGATTTTGGTGCAACAAAAGAGGTTTTCGGAACTGATATGAAAGTGTTTAGAGAATTGGAAAGACAAGCCGTGCTTGCAGAACTAAAACTTGTTCATTCTCCTGTCAGACACTTGGGAACAGAAAGAAGCCTTGATGTATTGAAAAATATGCAAGATTTCTTATCCGAAAAAATTACGATTTTGAATAATGTTTCAGCTAAAAGTTTAATAGTCGAATGCGAACAGGTAAAAGGAATAGAACTTGATAACGGTGAAACAATTCGAGCTGAATACACAATTATCGCTCCGGGAAGAGAAGGTGCGGATTGGCTTACAAAAGAATTCGCCAAAAATAAAATCGGTATGGTAAACAATGCTGTTGATGTCGGAGTCAGAGTTGAACTTCCTGCCCCTGTATTTGAACCGTTAACAGATAAATTGTATGAATCAAAATTGATCTACAATTCACCGACTTTCGGAGATGAGGTCAGAACTTTCTGTATGAATCCGAACGGCGAAGTCGTTCAAGAAAATTACAACGGTATTGCAACCGTAAACGGTCACAGCTACGCAGAAAAAACGACGAATAATACAAACTTTGCACTTTTGGTAAGTGAAAAATTTACAGAACCGTTCAAAGAACCAATCCAATACGGTCAGCACATCGCAAGCCTCGCAAATATGCTCGGAGGCGGAATTTTAGTTCAAAGGTTCGGTGACTTGCTTGACGGCAGACGTTCTACTCCTGAAAGGATTAAATCCAGCGTGCTCACTCCGACCTTGACTTGTGCGACCCCTGGAGATTTGAGTTTGGTAATTCCTTACAGACAGATGACAAGCATTATCGAAATGCTTTATGCACTTGATAAGGTTTGCCCTGGGACAGCTTCAAGATACACACTTTTATACGGTATTGAGGTCAAATTCTACTCTGCAAGAGTAAAATTGACAAATGAACTCGAAACCGAAGGAGTTAAGAACCTGTTTACAATCGGTGACGGTGCAGGTGTAACAAGAGGTTTAATTCAAGCATCCGCATCAGGCGTCCACGTAGCACGTGTAATCTGCGGGAGATAGTAGAGCTTAGTCACTCTTGAAAATTATCGCCGCAGGTTAATAAGTAACGAGGTAAATAAGTGAATAAGTTCAAATTGGGTGCTATGCACCCGAGTAGCTGTAAATCGACTTGACGATGCAACGCATGAATTCTCACCAGATGTTTATTGAGCGAAGCGAACGAAAAGAACTTATTACCTTATTTACCTATTAACTTATTCACTTCTTGCGGCAAAAGCATTGACATTTATTCAATTTCACGAATTGTAACATTTCCTTAACATATCACATAAATCTTTAAAGTTTTCAGCCATATGTGCCGATAGATATAGTGAAGAATATGTTACGATAAGAAAATTGAAAGGAAAAAGTCGGCAACTATGGGAATGGCAGCATCACAAGCTAGATTGTTATCAATCACATCTCGTATGTCTGATAATGAGTTGAGATCTCAGCTTATTAACAATGCGAAGATGCGTTTGACCACTGACAGTTCAAAAGCCAGTGAAAAATATCTTGCTGCTTTGAACGAAGCTCAAATGATGTTCTCTAACTACGATACAGCAGGCAATTCTCAATACCAACAATTAACTTTCAGCAACTTGACTTCTTACAGTGCTTATAACAACCAATACGGTCTTGTTAACAAGAGTGGTCAACTTTTGGTTTCTGAAAATGATGCTTCTAAATACACAGAAGCTCTTGATAAAGCTAAGGCAGATCCTGATGTTGATGTTAACGACCCTGATTCTATAAATTCTAAAGCACTTGAAGAATTCTTGAAATCTTACGGTCTTGAAAAAACTACAACTTACTTTGATAATTCTGAAATTACCTCTATTGATCCAAATATCAGAAAAATCTATGAAGGTGATATGGAATTTGAATATGGCGTTGATGCAAAAGGTATGCCAAAAGCAGACCGTATAAGCGGTATTCATTATGGTTATGACGAATCTCTCAAAACAAAAGATTATGGTATTTACCAATCTTTGTTAGATGATTACTCTTCTGCAAAACAAAACTGGAAAGCAGTTTCTAAACAAGCTGAACAAGCTTACGTCAAGAACTTGTCATCTACAGGTGGCGACTATGAAAAAGTTTACCAAGATGCAATAGAATGGTCAAACTCACTTGAGCCACAATATGATGATAATGGCAACATTACAGGATACTTACGAAATAACAATGGTTATGCAATGAGTGATGCTGTAACAGATGCAATGTCATACATGAGCTACATGGAACAGTTCTACAACAACGTAGGTAGCAAATGGTTAGACCCTAACGGTACTAACAAGGCATTCCATGATACAATGAAATGGTATTTCAGTTTAAGAGACCAACTCACCTCAGGACAATCTACTTACTCTGCTCCATCTCAAGCATACATGCGTGAAGGGTACACTCCGACACTCTCACCTGTATACAAGAAAGATGCTCTAGGACTTCCTACTACAGAAATTGATCACTATGAATACACTATTTCAGTAGACGATCAAGTTAATTATCCTGTATCAAGTGACAAATATCCAGATAAAGACACCGGCATGACTGATGCTGATGGAAACCCAATCACCGTTCCGGTATTAGAAATTCAAGAACAAAAAATTACTCAAGAAGAATTTGTTCAATCAGTTGCTGATATGTACAGATTTTTCCAATCAGAAGTTCTTTCACAACTCAACCCTGAAGATCCTACCTTCAGAGCAATGTACGTACAGCAAGCCGGTAAAAATAAAACCGGTGATGAAAAAACAACTGCTGAAAATCAAGCAGGCGAAAAATACGACAAAGCTCTAAAAACCTACAAAGAAGCTTCTGAAAAATTGTCCTTGTTCATCTTCGGTAAAGATGTTGGCTCTGCCAGCTATGACAAACTTGATGATATGGAATGGATTTTGTATGGTGATTATGTTGATTCGACAGATCCGTCAAAAGGCAGAACTAACAATCCTGCAGGTCCTACAACAGCTATCGACACCTCAGAAGGCGGCATCACTTACGACTTGACTTTTGCCATTGATAACAGTCTTAAAAAAGAGGATTTACCTTACAGAGCTAACTTCCAAGTTGTAAAAGACATCTACCTTTCTGAAAAAATGATTGAAGAATTTGGAGCACCAAAATACACTTGGATTGACAAAAACAACCCTGACGAAAACGCAGAAAAGAAAGCTGAATGGTACACAAACCTCTTCAACAGAATGAATGAAGGCGGCTACCAAGCTCTTGAAACAGGACTTGCTCACAGTTCAGAATGGATTAAATTCGCATTGGAAAGCGGTTTGGTTTCTATGGAACAAGTCGACGTAAAAAAACAATGGGTTTCTACAATGTACTCAAATTGCAGCAACATTACAGAATCTCAAGTTGACGTTGACATCACTGTTGCAGAGGCTGAATACAACAAAACAATGAACGAAATCGAAGCAAAAGACAAACGCTATGATATTGAGTTGAAAAACATCGACACCGAACACCAATCACTTCAAACAGAATACGATACAATAAAATCAGTAATCGACAAAAACGTAGAACGTAACTTCAAAATGTTCCAAGCATAATGCCTAAACATCCTTAAAAAAGACATGTTCGTCATTATTAAGACGCTGATAGCCGTTCTTCAAATAGAAACTCTCGGCTTCTGGCACGGAATTAATTTCAATTCTACGCCCTTTGTTGATACTTTCGATAAAATTTAACATTGCCGTTCCAACATGCTTAAACGCAGGCTGAACTTTATGTAAAAATTTCGGATTAGTTTGTAAATAGTCTAAAGATTTCATAGCACCAAAGGTGTTACTTGTTTCTGCTAAACCAAGCACATCTTCTGCTTTTATATGCTCAAAAGTATCTTTCTGCTTTGTTATAGCATAAAATGTCGGACGATAATCATCATAAAAATCATTTATACAAAGAGCCTCGTCATAAATAGCTCCTGAATAATTATGTTCACCCCACAAGTCGTGAACTTCTTTTAAAGCTTGAACATCCCGTTTGTTGTTTGCCGACAACTCAACACAACTTACTTCTTTTGGCAAATATTTTCCCGTTCCAAGCGATTTTTTTACAACGGCTGGTGATATAAATTTTGCGGTAAATGATATGTTATTCTGCACCTTACATGCCTCCGAACCTACAAACCCTCTAAATAAAAAATTTTGCTTATTTTTAAGCATTAAGGATAAGAATTTTAACAAATTTTAATCTTTTCGTACAATGTTTTTGCAATCAAAGAGGTTAGAATAATAAATGTAAATCCTCAACTCTTCTGATTGCTCAGTATTTGCCCTGTCAGTTTTAGGCAGGGCTTTTCTTTGGCTTGAACAAAACTGGTTTATCACTCAGCACAATAAAAAACCGCCACCTAAGTGACGGTTTTTAAGTTTTTGTTTTACCGAACTACTGCTTCAAGAAAGATTCATAGTTTCTGGCAAGCAAATGTGATTTCACCTGATTTATCAAGTCAAGAGCAACACCAACCATGATGATTAAAGATGTTGCACCAATACCTTGCAAGGTTTTGATATTGGTAATGTAACTTGCAAATGACGGGACAAGTGCAATTATACCAAGCCCGATAGCACCGATAAATGTGGTTTTTGTAAGGATTTTATCAAGTGCTTCCGCAGTCGGTTTGCCCGGTTTAATCCCCGGAATTGAAGAACCGTATTTTTTGAGGTTCTTAGCAATATCTTTCGGCTGCATATTCGGCATAATTGATGCGTAGAAGAACGTCAACCCTACGATAAACAAGAAATACAAGATATAGTAAGGTATTCCGTCAGGGCTCATCCACTGAGTTAAGGTTACGACAAAATTTTTAACAGCTTCGCTCTTAAAATTAGCTTGTCCGACCAAACTCAATACTGTCGACGGGAAAAGCAAAATTGCTACCGCAAAGATAATCGGCATAACACCGCCCGGATTAAGCTTAAACGGAATAAACGAATTCATACCTCCGTAAACCTTGTTTCCGACTTGTCTTTTCGGGTTAACAATAATAACTTTTCTAACAGCTTCCTGCATAATTACAATGAAAATCATTGCTGCAAAGAAGATTGCAAGTAACACAACAAGCCCCATCTGCATTGCAGTCGAATGAACCACCATTTGGTAAGTTCTTTGAGCGTAAACCGGAATACCGGAAATAATACCGATAAAGATGATTAAAGAACCACCATTTCCGATACCTTTCTCCGTAATCAATTCAGAAAGCCACATAACAAGCATTGCACCTGCCGTCAAAACGGCAACAGAGCTTATTACAAACATTCCGAACGGAATTCCCGGCATTACAGCTCCCGGAAGATGTTTCATATAAACCATAAAAATGGTTGCCTGAAAAACTGACAATATAACCGTAAAAATACGGGTATATTGCATCAGTTTACGACGTCCGGCTTCGCCCTCTTCGGTTTGTAATTTTTCCAAAGAAGGGATAACTACAGATACGAGCTGAATGATAATTGATGCGGTGATAAAAGGTCCGATACCTAACGCAAAGATAGATACGTTACCCAATGCACCACCGGTGAACAGGTCTAAGAAACCGATAATATTGTTACCTTGAGCAATGTTTGAAAATACTTCGTTATTAATACCAAATATAGGCAACTGAGCACCTAATCTGAACAAAGCAATCATTGCAAAGGTGAACAAAATCTTCTGTTTCAAGCCTGATGCCTGCCACATTGACATTAAGTCCTCTGTTGAAGGCATTTTCATTCCCTGTGACATTATACTAACTCAACCTTTCCGCCTGCAGCTTCGATTTTAGCTTTAGCAGCAGGAGTTACATAATTTGCTTTAACATTTACGGCAGTTTTGATGTCGCCGTTGCCCATAATTCTCAAACCTTCAGAAGATGGGTGAATTCTTTTAGCTTCTTTTAAAGATTCCAAAGATACTTCGCTCAATTTGTAAGCGTCAAGTCTTGAAACGTTAACTTCAGCATAGTTAATTTTGTTGATAACTTGGAAGCCTTTCAATTTCGGCAATCTTCTGTAAGCAGGCATTTGACCGCCTTCGAAACCTCTTTTAGAAGCACTTCCTGATCTTTGACCTTCACCGTTGTTACCACGGCAAGAAGTTTTACCTCTGCCTGAAGAACGACCTCTACCTACTCTTTTGGTTTTGTGAGTTGAACCTTCTGCAGGTCTTAAATCTTCTAATGATATATTATTTGTCATTTTATTAATCCTTCTTTCTTTATTGCTGTAACTAGTCTACGATTTGAACAAGGTGAGAAACTCTGTTTACCATGCCCAAAATTGTAGGTGAATCATAGTGTTCAACAACTTGATCTTTTTTAGTAATACCAAGAGCTTTGATAACTTTTCTTTGAGTTTCGGTAGTACCGACCAAACCTCTTGTAAGTTTAATTTTAATTTGTTTATTTCCAGTTTTTGCCATTTTATTAATCCTTTTGTTAAAAGTTATATTCATTCCGAGAGATTTTGAAAGTCGAAAGCTGCTCGGACAGCTGTATTTATGAACTTTCTAAAATGTACTTCAAAAAGTACGGGCTAATCAATTAGCCGAGTTGACTAATTTAAGAATTCAGCCATTGACAAGCCGCGTCTTTTAGCAACTTCAGTAAACGGAGTTAATTTTTTCAAAGCGTCCAAAGTTGCGTTAGCAGCGTTAAGCGGAGATTTTGAACCTAAAGATTTTGACAAGATGTTGCCAATACCTGCAAGTTCAAGAACTGAACGAACAGCACCGCCTGCAATAATACCTGTACCTTCTGAAGCAGGTCTTAACATAACTTCGCCTGCACCTGATCTACCAATAATCGGGTGAGGAATAGTTGTTTTGAAAATAGGTACAGTAATAAGATTTTTTCTACCGTCAGCAATAGCTTTTTGGATAGCGATGATAACTTCAGAAGCTTTAGCACAGCCGACACCAACTTGACCTTTTTGGTTACCGACAATAACAATAGCTCTAAAGCTCAATTTTTTACCACCTTTAACAACCTTAGTAACACGGCTGATTTGAACAACTCTTTCAGTCCATTCGCTTTGAGGTTTTTCTTCAGTAGTTTCGATTTTTTGTTTTCTACCGCGACCACGTCTGCCTCTGGCAGGTTTTTCGTCGTTAGTTGCTTCAGCAGGAGCAGCAGTTTCTTCAACTGTTTCAGTAGCTTCAGCTTTTAATTCTTCTTTGTTTTCTAAATCCATTGATTTTACCTTTCATTTAAAACTTTCATTCTGAGGCTTTTCAAAAGAGCCTTCGAGTAGATGCTCAGAATGAGGAATTCCTAAGACTCTTGTTTAAATTTTTGATATAAAATGAATACACCAAACATAACGCTGCGATTGCAACTATTTGAAAATGTATTCGATTAACTTTTCTGACAGGAAAATAATAACATAAAGATATTTTATTTGCAAGTATTGAACGGAAAAAGTGAAGGGTGAAGGGTGAAGGGTGAAGGGTGAAGGGTGAAGGGTGAATAAGTTCTTTTCGTTCGCTACGTTCAATAACAGCATTGGTGCAACGCACCCGTTTTGAACTTATTCACTTATTAACTTATTTACTTTCTCATTATACCGTACTT
>ERZ1026854.2045-NODE-2045-length-11943-cov-4.289704_pt1 | contig 11943 bp, 8 predicted proteins | sample MGYA00380157_ERZ1026854 | MGnify/ENA primary metagenome ERZ1026854 (study PRJEB33269, sample SAMEA4719793) | human gut metagenome | biome: human-associated habitat; feature: organic feature; material: feces | place: Cameroon | collected 2013-10 ...
CGGCGACAGCTTTGTTATTCTATCACATCACTTCCCGATTGTCAAGTGCTTTTTTTCAGTTTTTTGAAAAAATTTGTCCAAAAAATCACTTCGCCCGAAAAACTTATTCTGTCAGGCTGCGGATTTCAGTTTCAGCGTCGCGATTTCGCTTTATTTTACCGAGCTTTTCGGAAAATGACTCCCTCAAAGTCGCATCGGAAAGCATTTTTCGCATGGCATCTTCTATTTTTTCTTCGGAAATCCCGCAAATCAGCCCGAGCTCGCCGCCGGAAAGCTGTTCGGACGCCGTCCGATAGTCGGTAATCAATATCGGTCGGCAAAGAATTTTCGCCTCCTCGACGGCAATTGTCTTTCCCTCGTGGCGCGACGGCTGAAAATAAACGTCACATTCCTTTATATATTTATAAGGATTTTCCGTTGTACCAAGCATAACGAAATCTTCCTTCATTCCGAGGCTCGATGCCATGTGACGGATTTTCTCCGCATATTCACCGTTGTTTTCTCCGAGCGCATACCAGCGGAACTCAAAGCCTTCCTTTTTCAGTTTTGAAAGCGCGGGAAGTGCAATATCGTAGCCCTTTTGCTCGCAGATTCTGCCGACTGTCAATATTCTTATGCCGTCAAATCCGTCCGCATATCCGTTTCCGAGCCCCGCAAGCCGTTTTATCTGCTCAGCATCGACTATGTTTTCCATAGTAACGATTTTTTCTCTTACGGCAGGCAAGGCCTCCGCAAGCGACCTTTCTATCTCGCCGGAAACCGTCACAACCTTATCGCACCTCATAAAATATTTTTCATAGAGTGCGTCCTCGCGGGGCGGATGACGATAGTCAAAATGGAGCCATGCTATTTTTCTTTTTGCTTTTACCTTGTCAACGGCATAGAACATCGTCCTGTCGCCCCAGTAAGCAATCGCCAGGTCATATTCGCCGGGATGACTTTTCATCGTTTTCATAGCCGAAAGCCAGAGTCTGTTTTTTGCGTAGACCTTTTTATCGCCCTTTGCAACGGCTGTTTTTATGCTGTTTACGGCGAGAGGAAATATTCTTATCGGGTTTTTCGCAACGTATTTTTTAAGGAGGATTTTCTTTGCGTTTGCGGCGGATATTTCCATAATTTCGCCGTCGGGCATCGTTTCGATTTTTATCTGAGGAGGAACAAGCGAAAGCAGCGCTCCCTTTTTCTCCGCAAGCAGGAGCGTGACGTCCCATTTTTCATAGTCGATGTGTTCCGCAAACGAAAGAAACGATTTTTCGCTCCCGCCCGCGGACATAGTTATGCCGACTATAAGCATTTTCTTTTTCATCGCTCCGCCTCCTTTCACTTCACACAGAACATCAGTCCCCCGTTTTATAAAACACTTCTTCGTTTACGTAATAATCGTTTCCGGCGGCAAACGCCCTGTGGAGTGTTCCTTCGTGAATAAATCCGCAGCTGCGAACAGTATTCAGCGAAGGCTCGTTTATCTCCGGCACCATTGCTCTTATTACGTCTATACGTACATTTTTTCTTTCATACACATCGTCGCGCACTGTATATTCGGGAACGGCAAGCTCTCCGCGAAAAGCCTTTTCCGCAAGTGCAAGCACAGCTTCCCTGCAATATCCGTTGCGACGGTGTTCCTTGAAAATATAATATTCCAGCTCTGCTGTCGGCGTTTTTGCATGCAATTTCATTCCCAGATTTCCGATAACCTCGCCGGTTTCCCTGTTTTCCACGGTGAAATACAAATTTCCGAATCTCTCCGCCGAATTTTCTATGTTTTCCGCCGTCGGCTCCTCGCCTGCGCAAATATAAAAATCACCGTCATGCATATAATGATACGAAAACAGTTTTTGGTCGTCTTCGCATATCGGACGGAGGACAAGTCTTTCCGTCATGATCGGAGGATTTATGTTTGAATTGTATCTGATTCCCGCTTTTGCTTCATAGCGCGACTTCAAAAAGGCGTATTCCTCATCGGAAAGGTCGTCACTCGGAGTAAGATCGGTGCCGGCGCAAGTGTTTACCGCGTTCCACAATGCCGTTCTTATATCCGGATCGTCCGATGCGAAAAGCGTTTTGAATATTTTCAGGTCGACGCTGTATTCTTTCGGATAATCGCATTTGCTCTGATCGTCGATTTCCACACACAGATAATCCGGACATTCATCCGGATTGTCAGCATAAAGGGTTTTTCTCAAAAGGGTGTATGCCTTTTTGTCCTGCATACGACGTTCGTCGTCAAATTTTCCCCATATCATAGCCTTGCCTCCTTTTTGTTCGCCGATTATTTTAATTATACCACCACTTCCGCCGTTTGTCAACGAAGCGAAAAAGCGAAAAAGGATTGATTTCCGGCAGTATTTATGTCATAATCATTATATCACAAAAACATCGGAGGATATTCAATGGCAGACCGTTTTGCGTCCATTGCCGCAGGAGAAATCGGCTCACGGGAGCCCCTCATGCGACCGAAACCCATAGCCGATAACGGAAAACGCTTTCCACTCGCGGATTCCGCGGGCGCGCCCGGAGAAGTTTATAAAAAAATAACGGAAAAAACGGAGCTCGACCGCATGATCAGATCGCTTCGGAGAAAGTATTGGAAATTCATGAAAAAGTGCTCTCCCACGGTCGAGAACAAAAGGAAAATCAAAATGCTTTCGGAATTTGATTTCCGCATGGCGACGTCCAATGACAGGCGCGACTTTTTCTCTGTCATATCGTCCGGCGAATGGGAAAAGGTGTCCCTCCCGCATTACGGCGGTCCCGTCGGCTATGCGATTTCGTATTACAAAACGACATTCACCGCATCCCTGCCGGAGGACAGGTCGCTTTTTCTGAGATTCAAGTGCTCGGATTACATCACCGAAGTCTATATAAACGGTACTCTCGCCGGCACGCATGAGGGCTTTTTCTCGCCCTTTGAATTTGATATTTCGGAGCTCGTCCGCGACGGAGAAAACACACTTCTAATCACCGTCAAAAACGATTTCAAATACGGCGGCGACAGCCCCCGCTCCGCGGACTACGTTCATTGCGAGGGGGACAAACTCTATGCCGCAACCGGTCTCGGCTATGACGACCCCGCCGAAGGCTGGCATCATTGTCCTGCGGGAATGGGTCTCTGCGGCAGAGTATTTCTTGAAGAACGACCGAGAACCTTTGTCTCGGATATTTTCGTCCGTCCGATGCCGAAAACCTCCGAAATTGAAATATGGACAACCGTTTACCGTTGCGACTATCCCGGCGAGGACGATATTTCCCTTTCGTATTCGGTTTACGGAGAGAACTTCTTAGGCAAGATAATATCAGACAAAACATACCGCCCGCAGACAATTCATCATGCAGACTTCGGTGACGTTATGACAGAAGCCGACGTCGGCAGGCAGACAGACGAGGATCATCCGGTCGTTTTCCCGAAATTCTATCACGGCGAAAACGTCGTCAAATTAAGAATAAAGCTTCCCGATGTCCGCCTCTGGACGCCGGAAACGCCTTATCTTTACATGGCGCAGGTCTCGCTATATATAAAAGGAAAAAAAGTCGATGCGGATGAAAGAACCTTCGGGATGAGAACGTTTGAAATTGACGAAACCGGATCGTCGAAGGGCATGTTTTATCTGAACGGCGAAAGCGTCCGCCTGCGTGGCGCAAACACAATGGGCTTTGAGCAGCAGGACGTCTTCAGATATGATTATGGGCAGTTGGTGCGCGATCTGATCATGGCAAAAATCTGCAATATGAATTTTCTCCGCACAACCCAGCGTCCGGTTTATGAAGAAGTATACTACGTATGCGACAGAATCGGGCTTATGCTGCAAACGGATCTGCCGCTGTTTTCCGTCATCCGCAGGACAAAATTCGCAGAGGTTGTGCGTCAGTGCGAGGAGATGGAAAAGCTGATACGCTCGCACCCGTCATGCGTTATGGTCTCATACATGAACGAGCCGATGGCAAACGGAAACGACAACCCCTTCCGCCATGTCATCCGCTCCGAGCAGGATATGATTTTCCGCGCGTGCGACGACGCCGTTCATATGCTGAACCCCGACAGGGCGATAAAACACATCGACGGCGACTATGACCCGCCGGACGAGGGCTTTCCCGATAACCATTGCTACTGCACCTGGTATAACGGTCACGGCATCGATATGGGCGAGCTTTACAGGGGCAACTGGCTCGGCATAAAAGACGGATGGTATTGCGGTTGCGGAGAATTCGGCGCAGAGGGGCTCGACCCCGTTTCGCTTATGCGCAGCCGATACCCGAAGGAATGGCTTCCGCAGAGCGATGAGGAAGAAAAGAGCTGGTCGCCGTCGGAAATAGTCGGCGCGCAGACGGGCAATATGCATTATTTCTTCTATGACACGCAAAACAGCCTTGAAAATTGGGTCAGCGAAAGTCAGAGATGGCAGGAAAGGGCGACAAGGCTTCAGACGGGAGCGTTCCGCCGGAATTCCCTGATGACGTCATTTGCGATACATCTTTTTATCGACGCATGGCCATCCGGCTGGATGAAGGCAATTGTCGACTGTGAGCGCAATCCGAAGCCCGCATTCTATGCCTATATGGACGAGCTGACCCCGCTTGCGGTGTCGCTGCGAACGGACAGAAAAACATTTTTCTCCGGAGAAAAAGCGGAGATTGAGATTTTCGTCTGCAACGATACGCACAAATCGTCTGATGGTCACACGATCGATATTGAGCTCATCCGTCCCGACGGCACACTTGCGAAAAAGTCAACCGTGCCTGCGTTTTTCGGCGAAAACGACGTATTTTTGCAAGGTAAGGCGACCTTCGGCGCACCGACCGTCAGAGAACGGGAAAAATATGTTCTCCGCGCGGTTTTGAGGGACGGCGACGGCAAAGCCGTTCATTACGCCGACGAAGCGCTTGAAATTTTCCCGCCAGAAAAAGTCCAAATCGGCTCCGCCATTACGATAGACGGTTCGGAGGGTCTTGAAAGCAAAGCCGGCGACGTTCTTTCCGCCTTAAGCGAAGGAAAGACCGTCATAATAGAGTCGCTGCCCGCAGGGGAATACAGGCTCGGCGACATTTCGTTCAGGGTAAAAAACTGCGGAATGAGACCGCTTCACTTCGTTTCGAGAAACACGTCTCACCCGCTCGTCCGCGGCTTTGAAAAGGATGATTTTTCCTTCTGGTATGACGAAAAAGCCGATATGATGACTCCGCTCGTCCGCACGACCTTCACAGGAGACGGCTTTACCCCGATCCTCACCTCCGGCAACACGCTTTCCGGAAGCGCGTGGGGCAAGCCCCTATTCCCCGCTCTCGTCTGCGGCGAGGTAAAGGTTGGAGAAGGCAAGCTGATAATAAGTACGCTCGACCTTGAAAATCATCTCAAAAACCCAGTTGCGGTCATCTTTTCAAACAGACTGAAAAACTATTGAAAAAACTCCCTTTGCCTTCCGCAAAGGGAGTTTTTTTATCATATCAACATAAATCACCCGCCCTCCGCATAAAGATTAAACAAAAACAAAAACGGAGGACAACCACAAATGTTAAGGAAAATTTATAAGCCCGAGGGCTTTTCTCTCGGCAGCGGCGCAGAAGGACTTTACACAGCATCCGCACTTGAAAAAGCAATGACAAAGGGGCAGATCCTCGAAGCGAGGGCAACAGTCTGCGATGAGGAAATGTCGCTTTATGTTGACCTCGGCTGTATGCGGGGAATCATAAAAAAGGAGGAGGTCGCCTTCAATCCGGACGGCTCGCCCGTAAAGGACATCGCAGCGATAACGAGAGTCGGAAAGACGGTGTGCTTTAAGGTCTGCGGATTTGAAAAACGCAGGGGAGAAACCGTCGCCATTCTTTCAAGAAAGGACGCCCAGCGCGACTGCCTTGAAAACTATCTCATGCAGCTTCTGCCGGGCGATATAGTAGATGCGAGGGTGACTCATCTCGAGCCCTTCGGGGCGTTTGTCGATGTAGGCTGCGGAATCGTTTCGCTGCTGTCTATAGACTGCATTTCCGTCTCCCGCATTGCCCACCCGCGCGACAGGTTTTACCCCGGAATGGCTATAAAAACCGCCGTCAAAGCTATCGATTATGATCTTATGCGCATCTCCGTAACGCACAAGGAGCTTCTCGGAACGTGGCGCGAAAACGCCGAAAAATTCCGCATAGGACAGACAGTTCCAGGCATTGTCCGCAGTATCGAGCCTTACGGAATTTTCGTTGAGCTTTCCCCGAACCTCGCAGGACTTGCGGAATATTCGGAAAATGTCCGCATAGGAGACAGCGCAACCGTTTACATAAAAAATATCATCCCCGAAAAAATGAAAATAAAGCTCGTGCTTATCGACACTTACCAGTGCGAAAGCGAGCTTTATCCTCCGGAATATTTTGTTTTCTCTGATCATATCGAAAGCTGGGACTATTCCCCCGAGGAATGTCCGAAATATATTGGCACGGAATTCAGATGACGTAAACAGTTTTTACCTGTTCATCTCTTCTCTCATCGTAAGCCGCCTTTCGGCGCACCCGTAAGCTCCCGCAATGTCGCCCTCCGCTTTAAGGCACGCTTCAAGATCGGAGAGGACGTAATAAAGGCAGATCGCTCCGGACTTTTCGGCATCCGGAAGGAGACCCGAAAGGATTTCGGCGGCTTTCCCCGTTTCGCCGTTCTTCATCAGTCGGCGCGCCTCCGCGTGTGACGGCGCAAAAGACGACGGCGCCTCAAGCAAAAGAATATACCTGTATTCGTCAACACCGCAAGGAGGAAGCTCGCCCCTGCCCATAACATAGTCTATAAGCGCAATGCCCCTTTCGGCACAAGCGGAAATCACGCCTGCAAAAACGGATTTTCTCGCGCTGTCAACCGATTTTTCAAATTCCTGCCTTGCCGAAAAGAGCTTTCAGGCGTGCATAAGCGCCACGCCCGATTCGGCATAGCAAAGGGCGGAGATCAGAGCGGATTCGTCATCGTCATATTTCTCAAGCAACTCTGCACATTCGTCATTTTTGCCCTCCGCATAAAGCGCGCGAACCTTTTCTCTGTTTTTCAGGCGCTCCATATCGCCCGCGGAAGCACTGTCCGAAAGCAGATATTCAAGCGGGACGGAAAGCCTCTCCGCTATTGCCGATAGCGTCGAAAGCGAAGGATTTGCAACTCCGTTTTCTATCTGGCTGAGCATATTTCTTGTTATCAGCCCCTCCGTCAATGCGGACTGTGTCAGATTTTTCTCCTTTCGGAGAGCCTTTATTTTTTCGCCTGCCGTCATGCTTGTTTCCTCTTTGGTAAAATATATTTACCGTATTATACTCCGAAAAACAGCTCTTGTCAAGAAGCGGAGGGCAATTTCTGCCCTCCGCTTGTAATTTTTATATGTTTACTTCAATCGTCTCGCCCTGCGGAATATCAATCCGTCTGTCGCCGATGACAAGCACGCCGCCCGCGATGTCCGAACGAACCGTGGCGGTCTTCCCGTCCGACTTTACGTCAACCGTGCCGCCCGGAACGGGGACAGAGCCTTCAATTCTTCCGAAGCACATAAGATTCGGTTTGACCTCGTAGGTCGCGTATGCGGCGGATGTCGGTCTGACGCCGAGAGCGTACTTGCCCATAAGATATATCGGCGATGCGCTCCAGGCGTGGCAAAGGCTCTTGCTGTAAGGTCTGCCGTACATAGCGTAATGCTCTGCGCCCTTCATGTTCGGGAAATATTCCTCCCAGAACGTCGTTGCGCCGAGGTTGACCATCCCGCCCCAATAGCTGTGGAGCATATCCGTCACATAGTCAAACTGACCGATTTCGCACATTGCGTCAAGCTCGAAAAACTCAAAGTACGGCGTTGTTATCGGCGGAATTTCCTTGTTCTTTATGACGTTACCAATAATCAGCCCGCGCTTTTCCCCGTCTGCTATGCCGAAAAGCAACGCAAAAATATTTGCGTGACGGTTTACCCTGCGATTCCCGCTCTGATAACTGTCGATATACGCCTTTTTCTCGTCGTCCCAGAAGTATTTATCAATGTTTTCCTTGAGTTCTGCCGCCTTTCTGCGGTATTCCGAGCCGTCCTCGGAGAGGAGCTCAAGTATCTCCGCATAAGCTTCGTATGAGCGACAGAGGAGCATCTGCTCGGCGGAGATTATCTCCGTTTTTTCAAGATGCTTTGACCAATCGACGAACGTCCAGTCGCCCTTTCTTGTGTAACCGCCGATAAAGCCGTGTTCGGAGAGTCTGCTTTCAACAAGCTCCCACATATCCGGTATCTTCTTTGCCACACGACGGACGAACTCAATATCGCCCGTGTGGAAATAGTATTCCCATATTGCGATTATCCAATAAAACGTATAGTCGACTATCGTGTTTATGTGCTGCGCCATTTTGCCCTCGCCGCGGAGCATGAGCGTCGTTCTGCGGACGATATCGAGGTCGCACGCGTAATAATAGTTTACAAAATAGCTCTGATAAGCGTCGCCCGACCATACCCAGCGGTCACGCTTGATTCCGTCAAAAAAGGCTTCTCTGCTGTTCAGCTCAAGCGTGTATGCGCTGATATTCCATATCTTGTTTACAAGCTCGTCATCACACGAGAATTTTCCTCTCGGACACAACGGCAGGTATTCGTAATCGTAATAAACGGAAAAATCCTTGCAGTCATCCTTTATATAGACGTATCTGCATGCGCGGCTGCGGAGGCGCATTTCATTTCCCGAAAGTGTGACCGTATCTATTATTTCGGAATGTTCCGTATCGAGCGCTTCCTCGCGTGATTCGCCGTAGGCTATAAAAACGCTCTTTCCTCCGGACTTTATATCCGAGAAAACGAGCTTGCCCATCAGCTCCCTGCCGAAGTCAAAAAGCACGCCGCCGTCTGTGTTTTCCGTTTTGACAGGCGCAAGCCGCTCATATGAAAACTTGAAAATTTCGGGGTTGTCGTCGGGGCTGTCATACATATCGCTAGTGCCGGCGGGCTCATCTCCCATTCCGAACGAAGCCAGCTTCCAGCCCTCGCCCGATGCGAAATGCTCCCCCTCGCACCATATCGCAGGCAGGCCTCCGTCCTTGAAGGCGGAGAGCTTTATGAAGTTTCTTCCCGGAGCCAGAGTGATTTTTGCGGGCGCAAGATAACGCACGCCGTTTACTATTATTTCAAGTATACTGCCGTCGTTTGCCTTTGCAAAGAACTCCTCGCTCTCCTCAAGTTCGACTATCTTATAAAGTCTGACGTTTCTGTGCGGAGCGTCAACTCTCCACATCGGCGAATAATATTTCCCGTGCATTTCTCTTCTGTTGTTTACGAGCATTGCGTGATAAAGCTCGAAATCATCGGGATACCACATCCATTTTGCCATATAAATCTTCCTCCGCATAGATTTTTCTTCGGGACTATCATACCGCAAGACGGACTTTTTGTCAATACAAAAACCTCTTTTCCGTGTTGACACTTTCCCTCCCCCGTGATATACTTTCCTTGCAAATATATTTCCCGAAAGGATTGTACCATGCAGGATTATAAATTCAGAAAAGCCGTCCCCGTCTGGGCGGAGGGCAGAGAAAAGGAAATGAACGTTTGGCTCGCCTTTACGGCGAAGGTCGACGGAGGGAAAAGCACGGTTCTCGCCGTCACGGGCTCCTCGGCTTACAGCGTCCGCATAAACGGCGAATTTTTCGCCTTCGGTCCCGCCCGCTGTGCGCACGGGTTTTACCGCGTTGACGAGCTCGATATAACAGACGCGCTTCCGGCAGGCGAAAACGATGTGGCGATAACCGTCGCAGGCTATAACTGCAACGGCTTCTATCATCTCGACCAGCCCTCCTTCTTCTGCGCCGAACTGATATCGGGCGGTGAGGTTATCGCCGCAAGCGGATATGAGGGCTTTTCGTGCCGTGAGGTCTCCGAGCACGAGCAGAAAGCGGAAAGATACAGCTATCAGCGGACTTTTGTTGAAATTTATAATATCGGCGCAGAGGAAAAGCCCGCGCCGAAAATTGTCCGCACGGAGGATAAAAAATTCATCCGCCGCGACTGCTCATATACCCATTATGACAGAATCCCTGCCGAAAGCATAGCCTTCCGCGGCACGTTTACGGTCGGCGACCACAAAAGCGTCCTCCGCTATCCGAGACAGATAGGCTATCCGTATTTTTCATACAAGATATACCCTCTTTCCGAGGTCAGAACAGACCTTCATCTCCTTGCGAGAAACATCGATACACAGAGCATTTCCCCTTGCAAAGAAAATCCCGAGGGAGCAACAATAAACAGCGGCGAATTTGCGATATATCATATGTCGCCCGAAATATCGGGAATGTTCTCTCTTGACGTAACAGCCGATGAAGATACCGAAATGCTTCTTATGTTCGACGAGGTCATGCGTGACGGGAACCGCCTTGATTATCGCCGCTTCGGCGCAACGGGCGCCCTGCTCTGGCGTTTGCCGGCGGGAAGTCATTCCCTTGAGAGCTTTGAGCCGTATTCCGCGTCTTATACAGGACTTTACGTCCTGCGCGGAAGCGTGACGGTAAACAATATGAAAATGATATATTTCGGCGCCGACAAGCCGGGCGTCCGTCTGAAAAGCGCCGACGCCGACCTTGAAAAAATATTCAATGCCGCCGTCGAAACATACCGTCAGAACACGTTCACTCTGTATATGGACTGTCCGTCACGCGAGAGAGCCGGCTGGCTTTGCGACAGCTTCTTTACCGGTCGCGTTGAAAAAGCGCTTACGGGAAAGAGCGAAATCGAACACAATTTTCTTGAAAACTTCCTTCTTCCGGAGTCCTTTGACTGTATTCCGGACGGAATGCTTCCCATGTGTTACCCCGCCGATCATTACAACGGCACCTTCATTCCGAACTGGGCGATGTTCTATGTGATCGAGCTTGAAGAATATCTCGGCAGAACGGGCGACAGGGGACTTGTTGACCTTGCAAAAGACAAAATATCGGCTCTTATGCGCTGGTTTGAAAAATACGAAAACGAATATTCCCTCCTTGAAGATCTTGACGGCTGGGTGTTTGTCGAATGGTCAAAGTCAAATGAGCTGATAAAAAACGTCAACTTCCCTACGAATATGCTCTATGCAATGATGCTACGCTCGGTCTGCCGTCTTTACGGCGACAGAAGTGCAGGCGAAAAAGCGGATAAGATCGAAAAGGCGATAAACGAGCTTTCGCCCATCGGCATTTTCTATTGCGACAACGCCCTCCGCGGCGATGACCTGTCAGTATTACGCGTTCTTCTGCGGCACGGCAACCCCAGAGGAAAATCCGGAGCTCTGGAAAGCACTTCTTTATGACTTCGGCCCGCAGCGTGTGCCGAGAGACAAGTGGCCGAACCTCCGTCCGGACGCAAAATATCAGAATGTCTACCCTTCAAACGCTTTCATCGGCGACTATCTCCGCCTTGAGCTCCTCTTCCGCTACGGCGAGCACGAAAAGCTCATCGAAAACATAAAAGGATATTTCCTTGATATGGCGCGCACGACGGGCACCCTCTGGGAAAGCGAATCCGCCGCCGGCAGCTGCAATCACGGTTTCGCATCTCACGTCATCTACTGGCTCGACAAAATGGGTCTGACAGAATAACCGTCGGGCTTGCCGTAAGCCACGCATAAAACAGACCGAAACGGTCGCAAAACACAAATCTCCGCTCCGACGGAGATTTTTTGTGCAATTTTTATTCATTTTCCTTGCATATTCATGTATATTATGATATAATGAATAAAATAATTCTGTGAGGACGGAGATATGCGCGCGGATGTTTTTCTTTTCAGAGTCGGGATGGCAAAGAGCCGCAGTCATGCGCAGGCTCTTATTTCGGGCGGAGTTCTCATTGGCGGGAAAAATGTTGAAAAACCGTCGACAGACGTCCCCGATAACACCGCAAAGGAATCCGTCACCATTCTTTCCCCCTCCGAATATGTCGGAAGGGGCGGGATAAAGCTGCGCCACGCGCTGAAAATGTTCGGCATTGACACAGGCGG
>ERZ1026854.2051-NODE-2051-length-11931-cov-4.191394_pt1 | contig 11931 bp, 10 predicted proteins | sample MGYA00380157_ERZ1026854 | MGnify/ENA primary metagenome ERZ1026854 (study PRJEB33269, sample SAMEA4719793) | human gut metagenome | biome: human-associated habitat; feature: organic feature; material: feces | place: Cameroon | collected 2013-10 ...
GGAAGGGTTATAACGTTGGAAGAAGTGATAAAACGATAAATCGGGATTGTGCGCCCAGACAAGCGTTGCTTTCCAGAATCTCATCTACGACTATTACAGCAAAGACCTGTCAGCAAAGACCAAGGCTTCACGCAGACAGATTCACGCCGATTGCGGCCAAATTGAATGACTGGCTGAAGGCCGAATTGTTTTCAGAAATGATTGTATAGTTACAAAGTTCAGTGTAAAAAATGTGATAAAGAAGCAAAAGTTCGTTGTACTTTTTGTAAATGTGTCTTATGATACATTTATATAGAGAATAATGGAGGTGCAAGTATGTACCGGACTGCGATTGAAAAGCTGTTAAAATGGAAACAAAATAAACATCGAAAGCCCATGATTATAGAAGGAGCACGTCAGGTTGGTAAGACCTGGCTGATGAAGGAGTTTGGACAACAGGCATATGCAGATACTGTATATATCAATTTTGATTCCAATTCCAGAATGGCAGAATTATTTGCTTCTGATCTGGATACAGAGCGTCTGATCATGGGATTGGAATTGTATGCAGGACACAAAATTGATCCTGACAATACCTTATTGATCTTCGATGAAGTACAGGAAGTTCCAAGGGCGCTTTCTTCACTTAAATATTTTTATGAAAATGCGCCGCAGTATCATATTGTGTGTGCAGGTTCCTTACTTGGCATTGCTCTGCATCAGGGAACATCTTTTCCAGTTGGCAAGGTAGATTTCATGAATCTTTATCCTCTTTCTTTCAGAGAGTTTCTGATGGCAAATGGGCAGGAAAGATTTGCTGAACTGATTGACAAACGGGATTTTCAAATGATCACAAGTTTTAAGCTGACATATATTGACGCACTGAAACACTATTATTATGTTGGTGGTATGCCTGAAGCTGTGCAAAGCTTCGCAGAGAATAAAGATTTTAATGAGGTTCGCGAAATTCAAAGGCGGATTCTTATGGCCTATGAACAGGATTTCTCAAAGCATGCACCTAATGAAATCGTTCCGAGATTACGTATGATATGGAACAGTATTCCTTCTCAGCTGGCGAAGGAAAATAAGAAGTTTATTTATGGCCTTGTCAGGGAAGGGGCTCGCTCGAAGGATTATGAGGCGGCAATTATGTGGCTCAGTGATTGTGGACTTGTTCATAAAATCAGCCGTGTCAATACGGCAGGTATTCCTTTGCGGGCTTATGAGGACCTGAAGGCATTTAAACTGTTTGTAGTGGATGTTGGACTTCTTGGCTGTATGGCCGGACTGCGTCAGCATACGCTGCTTGATGGAAATGATCTTTTTGTAGAATTTAAAGGCGCACTGACAGAGCAATATGTTTGCCAGCAGTTAAAAAATATTGGGGATTTGGATATTTATTATTACACCAATGACAGAGGCTCCTGCGAGATTGACTTTGTGGTTGACACAGGAGAAAAGATTGTCCCAGTTGAAGTAAAAGCAGAGGTAAATCTCAGAGCGAAGAGCTTGAAGAGTTATCAGGAAAAATTTTCACCTGAAATATCTGTCCGTACATCTATGGCAGATTATAAAAAAGAAGAATGGCTCGTCAATCTGCCATTGTATGCGATAGATCAGATTACTGCGTTTTAGCATTCTGTGGGGCTGCTTCAAGAAGAAATACTGGAGTACAGATAGGACATGGAGAGCGTGAAAAAAGAGACAGCATATTATCATCTTCCCGGGTTGTTTGAATTTTATGAGTTTTACAGTGTCTTTTTGCCGCTGTTTTATGATCACAGGGAATATTTTTATGACTGGTGTGAAATCGGGTCTGTCTATGGCGCACCCTCGGACTGTATCTGGGGAGGGGGACGGACATCCTTTGGAGATCATGACCCTTTGGAGGTTCTTTCCCTCATGGAAAAATATGGAATTTCTGCCAGACTGACTTTCAGCAATTCGCTGCTTACTAAGGAACATCTTTCAGATAAAAAATGTAATGACCTCTGCAGACTGTTTGATGCGGGCAGCAAAATCAGAAATGGAGTTATTATTCATTCGGATCTGCTGCTGGATTATCTGAAAGAAAACTATCCCCATCTTTATTTTGTTTCCTCTACGACCAAAGTACTGACAGACTTTCAACAGTTCAGAGAAGAAGTGGAAAGATCAGATTTCCTGTATGTGGTACCAGATTTCCGGTTAAATAAAGCCTTTGACAGACTGCAGACACTGACAGAGGAACAAAGGGACAAGGTAGAATTTCTGTGTAATGAGTGCTGTTTCTTTGGGTGTAAAGACAGAAAACGCTGCTACGAAGCAGTCAGTAGAAAGAATCTTGGGGAAGTCTGTCCTGATTTTTCCTGCACGGCACCGGATATCAGGGAAGGCTATCGTTTTTCCAGAGCCATGGAAAATCCTGGATTTATCGGTATTGACGACATAAGGAATGTGTATCTGCCTATGGAATTTTCCAACTTTAAGATTGAAGGCCGGGGACTTGGCAGTGCGCTGATACTGGAGTTTCTTCTTTATTATATGACGAAGCCGGAGTATCAGCTTCGTGTCAGGGAAGAAATCTATCTTGATAATATGCTGGATCTGTTTTAAAAGAGATCTTCCTGTCATGTGGGCCGGAGGAAAAGCTTTTCCAGGAAATATGCGTGACTCATAGATTTCACAGAAGTTTCACAAATAATTAGCACTCACCTGTTGACAGTGCTAACAACTGGTGTTATAGTATCAATAGAACATGAGTAGGAGGTGTGCTTATGAACATCAATAAATTTACCCAGAAATCTATGGAAGCCGTACAGGGATGTGAGAAAATTGCCAGCGATTATGGCAATCAGGAAATAGAGCAGGAGCATCTTCTTTATAGTCTGCTGACTATGGAGGACAGCCTGATTTTAAAAATGATCGAGAAGATGGAGATCAATCAGCAGTACTTTGTGAACAAAGTCGAAGAGATGATCAGTAAGAGAACCAAGGTTCAGGGAGGACAGTCCTATGTGGGGCAGTATCTGAACAAGGTACTGATCTCTGCTGAGGATGAGATGAAGGTGTTTGGAGATGAGTATGTCTCTGTGGAACATCTGATGCTCGCCATGATCAAGTATCCGAGTCCTTCCATGAAGGAGCTGTTCCGTGAGTTTGGCATCACCAGAGAGCGGTTTTTACAGGCATTGTCTACGGTAAGAGGCAATCAGAGAGTCACCAGTGACAATCCGGAGGCAACTTACGATACACTTACCAAATACGGACAGGATCTGGTAGAGAAGGCCAGAGACCAGAAGCTGGATCCGGTTATTGGCAGGGATAACGAGATCAGAAATGTGATCCGTATCCTTTCCCGTAAGACGAAGAATAACCCGGTTCTGATCGGTGAGCCTGGTGTAGGTAAGACAGCAGTTGTAGAAGGTCTGGCACAGCGTATTGTGAAAGGTGATGTACCGCAGGGACTGAAGGATAAAAAGATTTTTGCACTGGACATGGGAGCACTGGTAGCGGGTGCCAAGTACAGAGGAGAATTTGAGGAGCGTCTGAAAGCGGTTCTTGAGGATGTGAAGAACAGTGAGGGACAGATCATTCTGTTCATTGATGAGCTGCATACCATTGTTGGTGCAGGCAAGACAGATGGTGCACTGGATGCCGGTAATATGTTAAAGCCTATGCTGGCAAGAGGTGAGCTGCACTGTATCGGGGCAACCACGTTGGACGAGTACCGTCAGTATATTGAGAAGGATGCAGCACTGGAGCGTCGTTTCCAGCCGGTTATGGTAGAGGAGCCTACTGTTGAGGATACTATTTCCATTCTCCGTGGACTGAAAGAGAGATATGAGGTCTACCATGGTGTCAAGATCATGGACAATGCCCTCGTCAGTGCAGCAGTGCTTTCTCACAGATATATTTCTGACCGGTTCCTGCCGGATAAGGCGATTGACCTGGTGGATGAAGCCTGTGCCCTGATCAAGACGGAGCTGGACTCCATGCCTACAGAGCTGGATGAGCTGAAGCGTAAGATCGACCAGCTTTCGATTGAAGAGATCGCCCTGAAAAAGGAGGATGACAGACTCAGCCAGGAGAGACTGGAGGATCTTCAGAAGGAGCTGGCTGAGCTGAAGGAAGAGTTCAGTAACAGAAAGGCACAGTGGGAGAACGAAAAGGCTTCCGTTGAGAAGCTGTCAAAGCTCCGTGAGGAAATTGAAAATGTTAATAATCAGATAGAGATTGCCCAGCGGGAGGGTGATTTTGCCAAGGCCAGTGAGCTGAACTACAGTACCCTTCCAAGCCTGAAGAAGCAGCTTGAGATCGAGGAAGCAAACGTAAAGAATAAGGATCTTTCCCTGGTTCATGAGAGCGTATCCGAAGAGGAGATCGCAAGGATCATTTCCAGATGGACAGGTATCCCGGTTGCCAAGCTGACGGAGAGTGAGAGAAATAAAACGCTGCATCTGGACGAAGAGTTGCATAAGAGGGTGATCGGACAGGATGAGGGTGTTACGAAGGTGACAGAGGCGATCATCCGTTCCAAGGCAGGTATCAAGGATCCCAGAAAGCCGATCGGTTCCTTCCTGTTCCTCGGACCTACCGGTGTAGGTAAGACGGAGCTTGCAAAGGCTCTGGCAGCAGCCCTGTTTGATGATGAGAACAATATGGTGCGTATCGATATGAGCGAGTACATGGAGAAATATTCTGTGTCCAGACTGATCGGAGCGCCTCCTGGATATGTTGGTTATGAAGAGGGCGGACAGCTGACAGAGGCCGTCAGGAGGAAACCGTATTCCGTTGTCCTGTTTGATGAGATCGAAAAGGCTCACCCGGATGTATTTAATGTACTTCTGCAGGTACTGGATGATGGACGTATCACGGATTCCCAGGGACGTACCGTAGACTTTAAGAACACGATCCTGATCATGACATCCAATATCGGAGCGTCCTATCTGCTTGATGGAATTGATGAGAAGGGCAATATCAGTGAAGAAGCGGAGAAGCAGGTTATGAATGATCTGCGTGCCCACTTCAGACCGGAATTCCTGAACCGTCTGGACGAAACGATTTTGTTCAAACCATTGACCAGAGATAATATCGGTGGCATAATTAAACTTATCATTGCAGACCTGAATAAGAGACTTGCAGATAAGGAGCTTACCGTAAAGCTGACTCCGGAAGCAGAGAACCTGATCGTGGAGAATGCCTATGATCCGGTTTATGGTGCAAGACCCTTGAAGCGATATGTACAGAAATATGTTGAAACACTGGCAGCCAAGCTGATCCTTGCTGATGAGACGGATGAGGGTGATACGATCCTGATCGATGCAGTGAACGGAGAGCTTACAGCCAGGGTGGAGAAGAAAGCATAAGGACTGCAGAAACAGACAGGAGGTTACAGGATGTTACCGCAGGACGCAAATATGCTTTTGAGTATTATAAATATGAAGCTCCGTGATTTTTATGGAAGTCTGGATGCTCTCTGTGAGGATCTGGATGAAGATAAGGAGCAGATACAGAAGACACTTTCCGGGATAGGATATACCTACGATGGAGAGAAGAATCAGTTTATTGCAGGATAGCCGTAAGGCTATCCTGTTCTTTGTGTGCGCAGAAGGAAAACAAGCGGCTGCGGAAGCAGCAGTGTATATAGAGGAGTTTGATTATTGGAAGAGCAGTTTGATGAATATGATGCAGCCAGAGAAAGAAGGCAGCGCCGGCTCGCAGAGATGAAGCGTAAGAAGAAGCAGCAGGCACTGTTTCGGAAGTACTTCCGCTTTGGTGCAATTGGAGCTGTAGTTTTTATAGCTGTTCTGGTTGTTCTGATCGGTAATGGTATTTCAAAAAGAAATAAGAATAAAGAGCAGCAGGGTGTACAGACAGAAACAGCAGAGCTTCAGGCAGTGGCAGAAACAGAAGCAGAGGAGTCCTTACCTTTAGCAGATCAGAAAGAGCCAGCAGAAGTACAGGCAGCAGAGCCTGAAGAAAATAAAATATATGAGGCAGCAGAATCTCCGGATATGAAAGCAGTCAGCGAGGAGGTCATCAGCAGCAATGCCATTTTTATCGATCTGAAGAAAAATGAGATCCTTGCACAGCGGGCAGCCAGACAGGTCATTGATCCGGCATCCATGACCAAGATCCTGACGGTACTTGTGGCAGCAGAGCAGATTGAGGAAAAGAATCTTGACGATAAGGTGACGATCACCATAGATATTACAGATTACAGCTACAGTAACGACTGCAGCAGTGTGGGCTTTGCAGAGAATGAAAGGGTGACAGTACAGGATCTTTTCTATGGAACGATCCTGCCCTCCGGCGCAGATGCTGCACTGGCACTGGCAACCTATGTGGCCGGGAGTCAGGAGGCATTTGTGGAGCTGATGAATGAAAAGCTGCAGGAGCTTGGTCTTTCTGACACAGCACATTTTACAAACTGTGTCGGATTATATGATGAGGCACATCGCTGCACAGTTTATGATATGGCGATGATCATGGAAGCCGCGATGGATAATCCACTTTGCAGAGAGGTTATGTCAGCACATACTTATACGACATCTGCTACGGCAGAGCACCCGGATGGGATTACCATATCCAACTGGTTTCTGCGCCGGATCGAGGATAAGGAAACCGGAGCAGAGATCGTCTGTGGCAAGACCGGGTATGTGGTGCAGTCCGGAAACTGTGCAGCCAGCTATGGAGAGGATCAGAACGGAAACGGTTATATCTGTGTGACTGCCGATTCTACCAGTGCATGGCGGTGTATTTATGACCATGTGGCACTGTACAGTGAATTTACAGCCTGAGCTGCCTTAAGAAAATCTTTAGACAGCTTTAAGAATGGCTACAGTTTTTTTGAAGAAATTTTTGCTATAATCACGTTATAGCTGTGAGAGGTGATGTGATATGCAAAAAGAAGAACTTGAATTTATTGATGTAGCAGAAGAACCAAAGAAAACAGAGAAGAAAAGAAGACGTGCGATAAGTCAGAAGGAGGCAGATAAAAGAGGGCAGATCTTTGCCATGCTGCTGCTTACTGTGGTATTATGCGCAGCAGTTTATGCTCTGATCAGGATACTTGGGATCGGTGTGTAGAGTGTAAAAAACAGGAATTTTCCGGGAAAAGATGCATATAGGATGCTGATATTTCCCTGAAAAGACATGGATAGAAATGCAGAAGCATATAGATAGGATAAGAGAGCAAAAGAGGGAGATTTCCTTCATGAGCCTTACGAAAAGAATCCTGTCCTGTATGCTTCTTTTATTATTGCTTGCTCTGGTTTTGCTTAATGCCTGGCACGGAGAGCAGGAAAAGAGGCAGGGAAAAACAGATTTTTCAGCAGTTTTCTGTGAAGGAAAGGAAATCATGGAAACACTGGCAGATGCAGAACAGGTGGAAGAGCCTGAAAATAAGAAAATAGCCATCACCTTTGACGACGGTCCTCATCCGGTATATACGAAGCAGCTCCTGGATGGCCTTCAGGAGAGAAAGGTGAAGGCTACTTTTTTTGTGACCGGCGAACAGGCAGAAAACTATCCGGAGCTGATTGAAAGAATGGACGAAGAAGGACATCTGATTGGAAATCACACTTACAGCCATGTACAGCTGCGCCCCTCCAACAGAGATACATTTAAGGAGGAGCTGATCAGAACCAGTCAGGTGATTTATGATATTACCGGAAAGGAGACGGAATATGTAAGGCCGCCTTATGGCGCATGGGACAAAACCTTTGAAACAGAACTGAATATGTTCCCTGTGCTCTGGACTGTGGATCCGCTTGACTGGTGTTCATCCAATGCCGGCTGCATTGCGAGAAGCATTCTGGCAAAAGCTGGAGAAAACGATATCATCCTCATGCATGATGAATATGAATCCACTGTGCAGGCAGCTTTTATGGTAGTGGATCAGCTGTTAAAGGAAGGGTATGAATTCGTAACGGTGGATGAAATTTTGTTTGACTGATCTGATTTTTGTAAATGAAACAACGCAGGAAACTTCGTACCAAGTACGGGGCTTTTTGTCATTTTCGTCAGTCATCATAGATCATATGAATTTCTCGAAGGGATAAATACATGGGTGTGAATTCTGAGTCGACAGAATGGAGTGGTTTCATATTTATTTCCATTGGATGAAAACCGTTTTTTATGTAAAATGATACTGCTTCAGGAATGGCATGCAGAAATAATGCTTTGAAACCAATGACGTCGGTTAATAGAGAATTGGCATGATAAATGATATTTCTCATAATCCAGGCAGCAATGGGAAGATCCTCGTTGTCATATTGGTAGAAGAGATTCTGGTATTTTTCATTGACGGCAAACATTTTAATTTCTATTGCTGGAATGCCACAGATCTGAATATCAAACTCTTTGTTGTATTTCTGAGCTTCATCTGGGTCAAGACGTATCCGGTCTTCGTAGGGGATGGAGGTTGTGGAAAGTGTATAGTAGGCAACAATTTCTCTTTTTTCTTCCTGACCGGTATCATCATAAAAAACATTCCATACCACATAGGAAACGCCATCACCAGAGTTTTGATATTGAACAGCCTCTTTTTTTATGAAATCATCAAAAGAATCATAATATTTTCCCGCATGGAAATGAGAAAGGGCAGACGAAAAATCCTGATATGCTTTTGCCAATGATGTCACATCAGGATTAAAATATTCTATATGTGTATGAGGGTGAAAATTACTTTCGTTTTGCAAAGAGATTTGCCGCCTTTTTACAGGAATCAAGAAATTCACCGGATACCTTGTTGGTGTTGAATTCCTGAATGAATTGGGAGGAATTTTGTTTTTTAATAACGGATATTTTATTAACAGGTTTTGCTAATACAGCCATGGAAATTTCCTCCTTTTGTATTGATGAGTGACCAGAATTTGTTTTCTTATTCATATTATACCATTAAGGGGAGAGGGAAAACAATCATTGTTTCAGGCTATAATATGAAATTATTTCTGAGTATTATAGCATGGGGACAATAAAATCACAAGTAATTATTTTATTGTATATGCAGTTTTTGAACATTTATTCATAATCAAATTTATTGAGTTCGTAGCCTCTCTATGTTACACTGAAATCCAAAGAAACTGCATAACAGAGGGGAATAAAGATGAAGTGTACATGGAAAAGAAAACGGGGTTGGTTTCTGGCGATCCTGCTGGCAGCAGTATTTGTATCTGCAGGCTGCACAGGAAAAGCTGACGCAGATTTACCGGCAGGAGCGGAAGGCGAAGCGAAGCAGCAGGAAGCAGGACAGACAGATGCACAGGCAGATGAGGATCTGAGCGCAGAGGACGAAACCGGCAGGGAAGATCAGGCAGAGGATGTGCTGCTCCTTGTAGGAAGGAAGAAGGTCGTAGGTGTGCAGCCGGATGGCACAGCAGATATTTTGTACGAAGCCGGGGAAGGCTATTATGTGCAGAGTGCAGTCTATGGGGACGGAATAGTGTTTGTGGCTGTTTATCAGGAGCAGAATTCCGAAAGCACGGACAGCGGGGAGCTGGAACGCAGGCTGTGTGCGGTAGAGGACGGAGAGGAAACAGTACTCCTGGATATTGATGATACGATGAGCTGGGCACTGCAGATGGAGTACGTGGACGGAAGCCTGATCGTAGAGTATGTGATGGAAGATTATGCGAATTTTAACTATACTTCTGAAACAAAGGTCATTGACTTTACGAAGAGCGCAGATGGCTGGCAGCAGGGAGACAGGTATCAGAAGCTTGCAGAGCTTCCGGGATTAGCAGAAGGAAGCATTTATGCAAACTGGAAAAGAGCACTGCAGTCACTGAAATCATGCGGTGAACTGATCACCTTTAATGATGATGAAAACCGTCTGATCAGCTATGATACGGATGGAAATCTTCTCTGGGAATCCGTGCTGCTTCAGGATACGTATGATGTGGATGAGGTAAATAGTGATTATACGGTATATAGCTACACAGATTACCCGGAAGAGGACAGGTATGACCTGTATGATGGAAGTCTGATCCTGCATGATAACAGAACAGGGGAAGAGCAGACACTCTTTACCTGGAATGAGAAATCAGAGGATAAAAGGGCAATACCGTTAAAGCTCACAGAGGATAAGCTGTACTATTATCAGAGTGAGGAAAAACAGGAAGAAAGGGAAGTATTCGACAGGAAACAGATCTACAGCTATGAGCTTAAGACAGGAGAAGAAACCTTTCTGTATGAGGCGGGAAGACTTGCCGGACCGCCGATGAATACGATTACTGCAGGAGTCAGTGGTTTTGATGTTTATCAGGGAAGGTATTACTTTGCTGCCATGGAGGAGGACAGCATTGGCTGGGCTGTGCTTTCAGAGGAGGAAATCGGGAAAACCCCGGCCGGGGGAAAGTCTTATCCCGGAGCTTATCTTTCTGTATGGGATGAGAAACGTGATTTCAGACAGTATGGAACAGTAGAAGGCATTAAAAAAACAGTTATCAGTGACAGCTATGACATCGATGTTTATGAGTATTATCAGGAATGCTTTAAGCTGGATCCCTCCTATGAGCAGGCAGAACGGATCAATGAGACCCTGAAGGAGATCTGGGAGGGGGATATCCGGTATGCGGAAGATGGAGCGGAGCAGGAGCTCTCTTATCTGACCGGGAATGATGAACTGGATGTATATTCCCGGAGCATGTATCCTTTATCTTATGATAATGAACTGAGCCGGGTGGAAGTGCTTGGAGCAGACTATCTGACAGTGGATTACAGCGGATATGAATATACTGGCGGTGCCCATGGCTATCCCTATCGCAGCCATTATCTGTTTGATCTGACTACAGGAGAGGAAAAGACACTGGCAGATCTGTATCAGGGAAGTGAAGAGGAGTTTAAGGATATTGTGGCACAGTACAGTGTACAGAACTGGAAGGACAATCCGGATCCTTATTTCGGCTGGGACAGTGAGGATGCCGCCTATGCAGACCTCTACGATAACGCATCGCTGAATATGCTGATGCGGTATGGGACAGATGGAATTGTGATCGAGTATTCACCTTATGAATATGGACCTTATGCATCCGGATATATTGGAGTAGAGATCCCCTATGAGGCATTGAATATTAATCTGTAATGTTGTATACTAAAATAAGTAGAAAGGCCTGCGGAAGGGATTCTGCAGGCTTTTTTCCTGTAGATTTGAAGAAGAAAGGAATGAAGTTATGCATTCGCCTTTGGAAATAGCGAAGAATTTTGTGGAGATCGGACTCCACAAGGTAAGACTGTCAGCCTTCAAGATGCTTGTGCTTGGTATTTTTGCCGGCATTTATATTGGCTTTGCGGGGATCGCATCAACGACAGCTTCAGCAACGATAGAGAATCCTTCTGTGGCAAGGCTGTTAAGTGCCTGTGTATTCCCTGCCGGTATGGCGATGGTGCTGATCGCCGGAAGTGAGCTGTTTACCGGAAATAACCTGATCATTATCTCTCTTTTGGAAAAGAAGATTAAACTGACAGAAATGCTGAAGAACTGGTTCTTCGTATTTGCCGGAAATTTCATCGGAGCTTCCTTTGTGGCAGTGATGGTAGTATATGCCGGAATCCCGGGACTTTATGATGGCAGGCTTGCTGAAAAGATGGTGGCAGCCGCACTGACGAGAGTGAACCAGACTTTTCCAGAAGCCTTTGCCAGAGGTGTTCTCTGCAATATCCTGGTCTGTGTAGCGGTGTGGGGAGCTTTCGCAGCGAAGAAGGTATCTGGCAAGCTTCTGATGAGCTTCTGGCCGGTCATGCTGTTTGTACTCTGTGGGTTTGAGCACAGTATCGCAGATATTTATTTTGGGGTATCCGGGCTTCTGACCATGCCGAAATATGGAGTCAGTGGGGATGCCCTGACATTTTCAAGCTTCCTGCTGAAAAACCTGCTCCCGGTAACACTGGGCAATATCGCAGGCGGTGCAGGTATTGTGGGATGCGGCTACTGGGCTATGTATTTGCGTCATACACCGGGATATGTAC
>ERZ1026854.2055-NODE-2055-length-11910-cov-3.997722_pt1 | contig 11910 bp, 7 predicted proteins | sample MGYA00380157_ERZ1026854 | MGnify/ENA primary metagenome ERZ1026854 (study PRJEB33269, sample SAMEA4719793) | human gut metagenome | biome: human-associated habitat; feature: organic feature; material: feces | place: Cameroon | collected 2013-10 ...
CTATCCTCTTCGTCGGCAGCGTCAGATGTGTATAAGAGACAGTGGTGGCAGGGAGCCTGATGCCCACTCGCAGCAATGCCCGTTACCGTCGTTGGCAGGCGGTTACCGCGGCGGTTTGACGCGCTCTGAACTCATCTCGAAAAACGGACGGTCTGAAGAAAGCTTCGCCGTCCGTTTTTTATTGACGCTTTTTTCGGTTCAAGACCGTTGCGTCCGATAAAATCCGAATGTTTTCTCGAAATCCGCCCGAATCTCTATGTCAGCGAAAGGGCGTTAAACATTGAAGGACTTTTATTGTGATCAACGTCGTTATTTTGGCAGCCGGTCTCGGCAAGCGCATGCACTCTTCTTTACCGAAGGTGCTGCAGCCCTTGGCGGGGCGTCCCATGATTTCCCATGTGCTTTCCACGGTGCAGACCGTGAAGGACGTTGCTAAGACCGTGGTAGTCGTGGGGCACAAGGCCGAAGAAGTTAAGGCCGCTTTGGCGGGGTTTGCCAACGTCGAATACGCGCTGCAGGAACCTCAGTTGGGAACCGGGCACGCGCTGCAGCAGGCCTTGCCCCTCCTGGATCCTGCGGCGGAAACGACGCTCGTGCTGTTGGGCGACGTGCCGTTGATTCAGCCCGAAACCATTGAACGCCTGCGGGATGCCGCGGGCGACGGTATGGCGCTTTTAACGACGGTGCTCCGCAATCCTACGGGGTACGGCCGCATTCTGCGTCAACGGGGCCGCATCGTTGCCATCGTGGAGCAGAAGGATGCCACGGAAGGGCAAAAGCAGATTCGTGAAGTCAACACGGGCATCATGCTTTTCCCGACGGCGCGTCTTTCGGGGTGGCTCTCTGAATTGAAACCCGCGAACGCTCAGGCCGAGTACTACCTCACGGATGTGATCGGTCTTGCGGTGCGTGACGGTGTGCGCATTAATTCCGCGCGGCCTCGACGCAGCTTTGAAGTCGAAGGTGTGAATTCGAAGACGCAGTTGGCTCGTTTGGAAGGTATTTGGCAGGATCATCAGGCGGAACAGCTGACGGACGCGGGTGTTACCGTGATCGATCCGTCGCGTCTGGATATCCGCGGCAAACTTACCTGCGGCGAAGATGTCGTGATCGACGTGGGTTGCGTGTTTGAAGGCAACGTGGTGTTGGGCGACCGCGTAAAGGTCGGCCCCTACTGCGTCATCCGCAATTCGGAAATCGGTGCGGGAACCGTGGTGGAAGCCTTTACGCACATGGACGGCGCCAAAGTGGGCACCGACAATAAGGTAGGGCCGTATGCGCGGCTGCGTCCGGGGATGGAATCCGCGGACAAAGTGCATCTCGGCAACTTTGTGGAAGTCAAAAAGAGCACGATCGGCGAGGGGAGCAAAGTGAATCACCTCTCCTATATCGGCGACACGGAAATGGGGAGCGGCGTCAATGTCGGCGCCGGTACCATCACCTGCAATTATGACGGCGTGAATAAGTTCAGGACTGTGATCGGCAACGATGTTTTCATCGGTTCGGACACGCAGCTGATTGCCCCGGTGACGGTCGGTGACGGTGCGACACTCGGGGCCGGTACGACGCTTGCAAAAGATGCGCCCGCCGGAAAACTCACGTTGTCGCGCGCTCCGATGAAGACCGTGGAAGGTTGGGTTCGGCCGAAGGATCGCGCCTAAAGGGCGACTTCGTCTCGTTTTGATTTTCGGGACAAGACGGCCGCGTGGCGTCTTGTCTCCCAAAGGACACAACTATGTGCGGAATTGTGGCCGGCGTCAGCCGGAAAAAAGTCATGCCGATCCTTCTTGAAGGCTTGCGGCGTTTGGAGTACCGTGGCTACGACAGCTGCGGTGTGGCAGTCATTGAGGGCGGAGCGATCCGCCGTGCGCGTTCCGTGAAGCGCGTGCAGGAATTGGCGGAGCAGGTTGAAGCCGAAAAGTTGGACAGTACGGTGGGAATCGCCCACACGCGTTGGGCGACGCACGGCGGTCCCGTGGTCTGCAATGCGCATCCGCATATTGCGGGCGGTCGGATTGCCTTGGTGCATAACGGCATTATTGAAAACTACGCTGAAATCCGAGAGGAATTGCTGTCTGCCGGCGTGACGTTTGAAAGTCAGACGGATACGGAAGTGCTGGCGCATCTTGTGAACCATTACTACGAGGGCGACCTTCTGGCGGCGGTGGAGCGGGCGTTAAACCGCGTACGCGGTGCCTACGGAATTGCCGTGATGGCCTTGGACGAACCGGGACGGATCGTTGCGGCGCGACTGGGTTCTCCGATGGTGGTGGGGTTGGCCGATGAAGGCAACTTCATTGCGAGCGACGCGATGGCCTTGGCGGGGGTCACCGACCGCATCATTTTCGTTGAAGACGGCGACGTGGTGGACGTGACGACGGAAAAAGTGGCGGTCTATGCGCACGAAGGGAAAAACTATCGCCCCGTCGAACGCAGGGTGATGAAGGTGCAGGCCTATACGGGCGCCGCGGAGTTGGGCCCTTATCGCCACTACATGCAGAAGGAAATCTTCGAGCAGCCGCGCGCGTTCGGTGATACGTTGGAAGGCGTGGCAGGGATTACGCCGACGCTCTTCGGCAAAGAGGCTGAAGAGGTTTTTAAAGACGTCAACCGCGTGCTCATCATTGCCTGCGGTACGAGTTTTTACGCCGGGTTGACGGCGAAGTATTGGTTGGAAGCCGTGGCTGGGATGCCGTGCGACGTAGAGGTCGCGAGTGAATACCGGTACCGCGAACCCGTGACGGATCCGAAGACGCTCGTCGTCACCGTGTCGCAGTCCGGGGAAACCGCCGATACCATCGCGGCACTCAAATTTGCGAAGTCCCGCGGAATGACTAAGACGCTTGCGGTTTGCAACGTCGCCCAGAGCGCTTTGGTACGCGAAAGTCTGCTTCATTACATTACGCGCGCCGGCGTGGAAATCGGTGTGGCGAGTACGAAGGCCTTTACGACGCAGTTGGCGGCGTTGTACCTTCTGACGTTGGTGTTCGCAAAACTGCGCGGGCGCTTGGACGAAAAGGCGGAAGCCGCAGCGCTCACGCGCCTGCGTCATGTGCCGACGGCTCTGACGGCGGTGCTGGCGCTGGAGCCGCAGATCATTGCCTGGGCCGAACGCTTTGCCCGCAAGGAACACGCGTTGTTCCTGGGGCGCGGCATGCATTACCCGATCGCTCTTGAAGGCGCCTTGAAACTCAAGGAAATCAGCTACATACACGCTGAAGCCTATCCCGCAGGCGAGTTAAAGCACGGGCCCTTGGCGTTGGTTGACGAAAACATGCCCGTGGTGACGATTGCGCCCAATGACGAACTCATCGAGAAGTTAAAGAGCAACATGCAGGAAGTGCGCGCCCGCGGCGGCGAACTCTACGTCTTTGCGGACGGGGATTCGGCGATTGCCTCCGAAGAACATGTGCACGTTATTCGGCTCCCGGAAAATTACGGGGAGCTTTCACCGGTGCTGCATGTGGTGCCGCTGCAGTTGCTGGCGTACCACACGGCCTTGGCGCGAGGAACGGATGTGGATAAGCCGCGCAACCTCGCGAAGTCCGTGACGACGGAATAATTGTCCGAGTAGGCAGAATCGCTCAGAAATCGGGGTTCCGGCCCCGTCTCGCCGCCCGTTGGCCGGGAGTATGATTTAAAAATCGTGCTTACGGCTTCGGGCGGCGTTTTTGTCTCCCGAAGCGGCAGAAACCGATTTTTTGTAGTCGGCTGCTTAGGTCGGGCGGTTTTCGAAAAAAGACATAAACCGGGACGCCGGGCAGCACATAGAGGTATCCGAACATGGAAAAGAAGAATCTGGACTGGGCCAACCTCGGGTTTGCCTATACGAAGACGGACTATCGCTGGCAGAGCGAATGGAAGAACGGCGCTTGGGATGAAGGCGGCCTCATTACGGACGAACACATCAACCTTTTGGAATCGGCCTGCGTTTTCCATTATTCCCAGAGCTGCTTTGAAGGCATGAAGGCCTACACGACGAAGGACGGGCACATTGTTACCTTCCGTCCGGATCAGAACGCGCTGCGTATGGAAAAGACGGCTGAACGTCTGGCGATGCCCGTGATGCCGGCGGCTAAGTTTGTGAAGGCCGTGGAAGAGACGGTGCGCGCCAATGCCGCCTGGGTGCCGCCTTATGGTACCGGGGCTTCTCTTTACATCCGTCCCGTAATGATCGGTTCCGGCCCCCAGATCGGGGTGGCGCCGGCCCCTGAATTCCTCTTCCGTGTCTTTGTGATGCCGGTGGGTTCTTACTTCAAGGGGGGTGTGAAACCCATTAAGCTGCGTGTTTCCGACTATGACCGTGCGGCCCCGAACGGCACCGGTCACATCAAGGCGGGGCTTAACTACGCCATGAGCCTTTATCCCACAATGGAAGCTCATAAGGAAGGTTTTGCGGAAAACGTCTACCTCGATCCCCGTACCCGCACGTACGTGGAAGAAACGGGCGGTGCGAACCTTCTCTTCGTGACGGATGACAATACGCTCGTCGTGCCGAAGAGCAGCTCGATTCTCCCCTCCATCACCCGTCGCTCCTTGGTTTACGTGGCACAGCACTACCTCGGCATGAAGGTGGATGAACGTCCGGTTGCCTTTGACGAAGTAAAGAACTTCAAGGAATGCGCTCTCTGCGGTACGGCCGCAGTGCTCGCGCCCGTGGGCGAAATCCATACGCACGACGGCGTCATTGCCTTCCCGTCCGGCATGGAGAAAATCGGTGAAGTGAGCGCGAAGCTCCGCAATACCTTGACCGGTATTCAGGACGGTGAAATCGAAGCTCCCGAAGGCTGGATCGATCAGATCTGCTGATAGTGACTGCTCCTCGCTTACGGGCGGGGAGGCAACAAAAGAGCCGCACGACGCAATCCGCCGGCGGCTTTTTTGTTGCCCGTGAAACGGGTTACATCGCGGACGTGATGAAACTCTTGATGCCGGAGCCCACGAACTGCACGCCGATGCAAATGAGGATGAAGCCCATGAGTTTCCCCAACACGGCCATGCCGGAGGGCCCCAAGTGTTCGGAGCAGTATTCGCTCGAGCGCAGCGTGAGCCAGGCGATGAAACTCGTCACGGCAATCGCAAGCGCCGTCATCACGAACGCGGAAACCATTTCAGTCTTGGTGCTGATTTCAGCGATTTCGGTGGAAAAACCGATTACGACGGCGATGGTACCGGGGCCGGCGATGCCGGGCATGGCAATCGGAAAGAAGGAATAGTCCTCTTTATTGCGGCGTACCATCGGGGCGTTGTTGGGGCTCTGGCCGCCGAACAGCATCTGGTAGCCGATCATGGCGACGACGAGGCCGCCCGCGATACGCATGGCGCTGTAGCTGATGCCGAAGAAGGTGAGAAGCAGGTTCCCGGCGATGAGGCTCACGAGCATCACGAGGAACGAATAGATCGCGGCCCAGTTGGCCTGCTGATGGCGCTGTTCGCGCGTCATGCCGACCGTTAGGCTCACAAAGAGCGGTATTTTGGTGGGCGGATTGGTGATGACGATAAGCGACACCAGAGCGCCGAAAAAGTACTGCAGATGGAGTGCTTCCAACATAACGCAGCCTATAAAAAGTAAGGCGTAAAGGGGCAGGGCCCAAAAAAGAACGGCGGCATTCTAGGTGAAACTAAGCGCATTTACCTGGCCTAAGGGAATGTTCGATGCCGTCTCTGCGTTTTTTCCTAATCCTTTCGAAGGAGAAAAAGAGTGCAGCGGGTTGACTTTATTAAATATTGTAACAACGAACGGGCAGAAAACGGAACAAAGTGTTTAAAATACTGAATCCTCATTCAGTCTTTGGTGTGCCGCTCCCCTAGCCAGAGCGGTTTTTCTTTCTTTTGTACCGATTTCATGTCCAGAGACTGGATCATCCCTAACGGGTAATCGGCTTTACGGAGCTTTCTGAAAAATGTTGTTGAAATATCAGCCGCGTATGGCTGCCGCTGCGACCGCCGTTGCGGCGACCATTCTTCTGTCCGCCGGTATGGTGAATGCGCAGACGGCGCCGCTCACCCAGGTGGAAGTGACGGAAATGAAGTTGGAAGACGCGGTGATCCGCGATGAACTCTCGGGGCGTACGACGGCCTATCAGGTCGCCGAAGTCCGTCCTCAGGTCTCGGGCATCATTGAAAAGCGTCTTTTTGAAGAAGGCGCGGAAGTGAAGGCGGGGCAGTCCCTTTACCGGATCGATCCGAGCCTTTATCAGGCGCAGGTGAATTCGGCGGAAGCCGCCTTGAAGCAGGCGCAGGCGAGCCTCACGGTTGCGAAGGCCGACGCGAAGCGTTCCGCCAAACTTGTGGTGACGAATGCCGTGAGCCGTTCGTCGGACGATCAGGCGCAGGCGCAGTTGAAGGTGGCGGAAGCGAACGTTGCCGCCGCAAAGGCCGCGCTTGACACCGCCCGCATCAATCTTCGCTACACACAGGTGAAGAGCCCGATTTCCGGTCAGGTGTCTTTGTCGGAAGTGACGCCGGGCGCTCTCGTGACGGCGAACCAGGCGGCGCGGCTGACGGTGGTGCAGCAGTTGGATCCCATCTATGTGGACGTGACGCAGTCCTACGGCGTGATGGACAAGATCCGTCGGCGTTTTGCTGACGGCGAACTCACCAACGGCGGTACGGAAGCCGAAGTGGAATTGGTGCTGGACGACGGCGCGAAGTACGCTTACAAGGGCAAACTCACTTTTAAGGACGCGCTCGTGAACGAAACGACGGGGACGGTGCGCATCCGCGCGGAATTTCCCAACCCCGAACGTCGCCTGATGCCGGGGCAGTACGTGCGTGCCGTCATCAACGAAGGTGTGCGCAAGAACGTGATTAAGCTCGATCAGCGCGCAACGATGCGTCACACGAACGGTAAGCCCTATGTATACGTGCTGACGGACGACAACAAGGTGCAAACGCGCGACATCGTCACGTCGGGCACCGAAGGCGCCTATTGGCTCGTGGACAGCGGCTTAAAGGCCGGTGACCGCGTGATCGTCGAAGGTATTCTCAAGATCCGTCCGGGGCAGACCGTGGCACCGGTGGCTGCCGGTCCTCAGCCTCAGAAGACCGATACGCTCGCGAAGTAATTCGGCACTGTGGAGCCTAAGAAACTATGTTGAGTCGATTTTTTGTCGAACGCCCGATTTTTGCTTGGGTGGTCGCGATCGTCATCATGCTCGTCGGGGCCTTGGCGATCTTTAATCTTCCCGTGTCGCAGTACCCCAACATCGCACCGCCGCAGGTGACGATCAACGCCACCTACCCCGGTGCTTCGGCTGAAACCATGTCCCGCACGGTGACGCAGGTCATTGAAAAGGATATGACGGGGTTGGACGGTCTGATCTACATGAATTCCAGCGCGGATTCGACGGGTCGTATGACGATTACGCTCACGTTCGAGGCCGGTACGAACCCTGATATTGCTCAGGTTCAGGTACAGAACAAACTGAAGAAGGCGGAATCGTCTTTGCCTGAGACCGTGACGCGCCTCGGCGTGTCGGTTGATAAGAGTTCTGCGTCCTTCCTGATGGTGGTGGGGTTCGTAGATCGTACGGGCCGCATGAATTCCGGCGACTTGGGGGACTTCCTCACGAACAACGTGGAAGAAACTTTGTCGCGTGTGAAGGGCGTGGGTGAAGCGACGGTGTTCGGTGCGTCCTACGCCATGCGAATCTGGATGGATCCGGGCTTACTTATGAAGTACGGCCTGCAGCCTTCCGACGTGTCTGCCGCGATTTCCGCGCAGAACGTACAGGTGGCGGCGGGCGATATTGCCGGTCAGCCTACGAACGGCAAGCGCATGATTACGGCGACGTTGCGCGCAAGTTCTTTGATGACAACGCCGGAAGAATTCGAAAACATCACGCTTAAGACCTTGGCCGACGGTTCCGTCGTGCGCATCAAGGATATCGGCGAGGTGGGTTTGGGTCAGGAAACCTACACGTTTGAAGGTAAGTTTGACGGCGTGCCGTCTTCGGGTATCGCCATTAAGCTGAGTTCGGGGGCGAACGCCCTCGGAACGGCCGACCGCGTGCGCGCGAAGGTGGCGGAACTGTCGCCCTACTTCCCCGAAGGGGTGGAAGTGATTTACCCCTTCGATACGACGCCCTTCGTGACGGCCGCTCTCGAAGAAGTGGTGAAGACCTTGATCGAAGCCATCATCCTCGTGGTGTGCGTGATGTACCTCTTCCTGCAGAACTGGCGTGCGACGATCATTCCGACGATCGCCGTGCCGGTGGTGCTTCTGGGGACGTTCGGCGTCCTGGGGGCGCTGGGGTACTCCATCAACATGCTTACGATGTTTGCTTTGGTGCTCGCGATCGGGCTCTTGGTGGACGACGCCATCGTGGTCGTTGAAAACGTCGAACGCGTGATGAGCGAAGAAGGGACGGACGCGAAGACCGCGACCATCAAGTCGATGGGACAGATTCAGGGTGCTCTGATCGGTATTGCCATGGTGCTTTCCGCCGTGTTCATTCCGATGGCCTTCTTCGGCGGTTCCACCGGCGTGATTTACCGTCAGTTCTCGGTGACGATCGTGTCGGCGATGGTTTTGTCCGTCATCGTCGCTCTGACGCTGACGCCGGCCCTCTGTGCGCAGTATCTGAAGCAGGTGAAGGCGGGGCATCATCTGGAAAAGATCGGGTTCTTCGGTTGGTTCAACAATGGGTTCCGCAAGATGACGAGCGGCGTGCGCGCGTCGGTCGCCAGTCTTGTGAAACACATTGCCCGCCTCATGGTGATCTACCTCGTGCTCGTGGGCGCCGTGGTCTGGGGCTATATGCACCTGCCGAGTTCCTTCATGCCGGCGGAAGACCAGGGCGTGCTCCTCATGATGATGCAGTCGCCTGCGGGGTCTACGGCGGAACGTACGGATGCGGCGTTGGCTCGCTTCCAGAAGACGATTTCGAAGTCCGAAGCCAAAGATGTGGAATCCGTCTTCTATGTGCGCGGATTCTCGTTTGCCGGTACGGGTCAGAACAACGCCATGGGCTTTTTGAAGTTGAAAGACTGGAGCGAACGAAAGACGCCGGATACGAGCGTGAACGCCATCATGGGTCGCGTTCAGGGGCTGCTTTTCTCCCCGATGTTTAAGGACGTGATGGGGTTTGCGTTCCCGCTGCCTGCCGTGCCGGAATTGGGTGTGGCCGAAGGCTTTGACTTCTATCTGCAGGATCGCGGCGGCAAGGGTCACGACAACCTGATGCAGGTGATGAATCAGTTCCTCGCAGCCGCGAACGCCGACCCGCGCTTAACGCAGGTGCGTCACAACGGTATGGCCGATACTCCCATGCTGCAGGTGAACGTGGATTACGGTAAGGCGCGTGCCATGGGTGTGTCGGATACGACGATCAATTCGACGTTGAATTCCGCCTTGGGTTCGAGCTACGTGAACGACTTCATGGATCAGGGCCGCTTGAAGAAGGTCTACATCCAGGGTAAGGAAGACAGTCGCGGTGAAATCGAAGACATCGGTAAGTGGCACGTGCGCAACAGCGCGGGCGAAATGGTGCCCTTCTCGTCCTTCATGACGGTGGAATGGACGTACGGTTCGCCGCGTCTGGAACGCTTCAACGCGTTGGATGCCGTCAACATTCAGGGCAGCCCCGCCGCCGGCGTTTCTTCCGGTCAGGCCATGGACGCTGTCGAAGAAATCATGAAGACGATGCCGCCCGGCTACTCCATCGAATGGAACGGCGTGTCCTATCAGGAACGCGTGGCGGGCAGCAACGCCGGCCCCCTCTACGCGATTTCGCTGCTGGTGGTGTTCTTGGCATTGGCCGCACTCTATGAATCCTGGTCGATTCCGGTCGCCGTGATTCTCGTGGTGCCGTTGGGCGTGTTGGGTGCGTTGGCGCTCACCTGGATCTGCGGCAAGGAAAACGACGTGTACTTCCAAGTGGGGTTGTTGACCACCGTGGGGCTCGTTGCCAAGAACGCGATTTTGATCGTGGAATTTGCGCGCGAACTCTATGAAAGCGGGATGGACGCGTTGGCGGCTGTGGTGGAAGCCGTGCGTCTGCGTCTGCGTCCGATCGTGATGACGTCGTTGGCGTTCGGTCTCGGCGTGGTGCCGTTGGCGTTGGCGCACGGCGCGGGCGCCGGGGCACAGTCTGCGATTGGTGTGGCCGTGTTGGGCGGGATGCTGACGGGTACCTTCCTCTGCATCTTCTTCGTGCCGGTGTTCTACGCGCTTATTATTCAGATCTTCAGTAAGAAGAAATCGAACAACCTGCCGGCGGCGTCTGCCTCGGCCGATAAGGAAACGAATCATGCGTAAGAGCTTGTGTCTTCTTCCCCTGGTGTCGGCGCTGATGCTGACGGGGTGCGTGTCCTTGGCGCCCGATTACGAACGTCCGGAAGCGCCGGTGGCGCAGGCCTGGCCCGCGGATGCGGCGACGGCCAACGCCAAGGTGGTGACCGAAGGGCTTGCGGCCTGGAGTGACTTTTTCACCGACGAACGTCTCGTGAAACTCATCAACGCGGCCCTTGAAAACAACCGTGACCTTCGCGCGGCGGTTTACAACGTCGAAAAGGCCCGTGCGCAGTACAACGTGAATCGGGCGGACTTGCTGCCCTCCATCGCGGCAACGGGGAGCGAAACGGCGAATCACGTCGACAACCGTGCAACGGGTGAAACGACGCATACCTACACGGCAACGGCTGCGTTGGCGTCTTATGAACTCGACTTCTTCGGCCGTGTGAGAAACACGAACGAACAGGCCCTGCAGGCGTACTTCCAGACGGAAGCCGCACAGCGTTCGGCGCAGATGACGGTGATTACCGACACGGCGCAGACGTGGCTTTCGCTGGGGGCCGCCAAGAGCCAGTTAAAACTCGCGGAAGAAACCTTCAAGAGCCAGACGGAAAGCGCGAAGCTCATCGAAAAGAGTTATGAACTCGGCGCTTCGAGCTTGATCGACGTGCAGCAGGCGCGCCAGAGTGTCGCGACCGCGACCGCAGCCCGCGTGCAGGCGGAGCGTTCGGTCGCGCAGTACCGCAATGCGCTGACGCTCCTCGTCGGAGCGGCTTACGACACGGCTTTGGAACCCGAAGGACTTGAAACGGCGAGCGTGAACCGCGTGTCCGCGATTTCGAACGTGCCGTCCGAAGTATTGCTGCAGCGCCCGGACATTGCGTCCGCGGAAGCGCAGTTAAAGAGTGCCAACGCCAATATCGGCGTCGCCCGTGCGGCTTTCTTCCCGCGCATTACGTTGACCGGTTACTACGGGACGAGTTCCTCGGAACTTTCCAACCTCTTTGATGCCGGCACCAAGGTGTGGCAGTTTGTGCCCTCCGTGTCGCTCCCGATCTTTGCGGGCGGCGCGAACGTGGCGAACTTGAACGCCGCCAAGGCGCAGCAGAAGGCGGCGCTTGCGACCTACGAAGGCGCCATTCAGAAGGCCTTTAAGGACGTGGCGGATGCGCTTGCGACCGAAGGTACCGTGGACGAAGAACTGAAAGCCCGCAAGGACTTGGCGGACGCCGCGGCGGAAACCTATCGCTTGGCGCAGGAACGCTATAAGAGCGGTGCGGACAGCTACTTGTCCGTTTTGGACAGTCAGCGCACGAACTTCTCGGCGCAGCAGGGCTTGATCTCCGCGCAGCTCGCGCGCTCGGCGAGCCTCGTGACGCTTTATAAGGCGATGGGCGGCGGTTCGGTTCTCGCAACGCCTGAGAAGTAAATGGGGGCCGCAACCGAAACGGCGTCGGGGGCGCTCGTGCGCTCCCGGCGTCGGCGGCCCGGCGAACCTTCGCCGCGTGAAATCAACCGTGAACAGCGGTTTGAGCAGATTCTTCACGCGGCGTACGTCTGTTTCACGAAAAAGGGCTTTCACAGCACCTCCATGAGCGACATCGCCCGGGAAGCCGGCGTGAGCGTCGGGCATCTCTATAACTTTTTTGAAAGTCGGGATGCCATTGTGGAAG
>ERZ1026854.2057-NODE-2057-length-11886-cov-5.297693_pt1 | contig 11886 bp, 8 predicted proteins | sample MGYA00380157_ERZ1026854 | MGnify/ENA primary metagenome ERZ1026854 (study PRJEB33269, sample SAMEA4719793) | human gut metagenome | biome: human-associated habitat; feature: organic feature; material: feces | place: Cameroon | collected 2013-10 ...
GTAGATTCTAACTTAAAAGTGTACCACCTAACTATAGGGAGGAAAGTATGTAATGGAGTATCTATCCGCCAAGTCTGGTGGTGAACGCCGACGAATTGCAAGAGTACTTCATACGCCAGAGTTACCCTTCTGCAACGATGTCATGCCGATGAGCCAGAATCTCTATACTCAATTGTCCTGGACCTGACAGAAGCATCTCCAAGGAAGACATAGAAAAAGGTGACATGCTAAAAAACCGTCGCTACCGCAACCGTCGTTTGGGTGACTTCTTGAAAGAGCTTGACGTTCTTGGTTACTATTCCTGTTCATGAAGGATGTAGTGAAAGCTCGGAAACGAATAGCAACAGTTCGGAAACAGATATACTTGGTTCGGAAAGAGGTTCGGAAACAAAGGACTTGATTATAGATATTATAAAACAAGATCCACATATAATAGCCGCTGAAATCGCAATGCAATTGAATATGTCTTCAAGAGGAATTGAGAAGCAAATACATAAACTTCGTGAATTAGGCAAAATTAAACGAACAGGTGGTAGATTTGGAGGCTATTGGGAAATTAATATTAGACAAAGAATAAAACGGCATACTTCAAAGTGGATGAAAAGGAAATGCTCACCCTTTGGCTTGCTGATAAAATTCTAAGCGATTTAGAGGGTGAAGAGGATTTGAAACTTACAGCCATTGAAACAGCAAAAGATGAGTTAATGGATATTAATCGCTAATTCGCAGCAAACAATTCATCTTCTGATATAAACAACGCAAGATTGATTTCTTGCATACAATGGGAACTTTATGGTATCATTTACGCTTGATGCCGTAAAGTTTCTTTTGATTTACAGATACTTACAAAATACATACTGGTTCAAGTATGAAACCGCAAGAGATTTCGTACTTTTTATATGTTTTTGGGTGACCTTTATGATCACTCTGTGTGGTGAAGACTTCCCAAACATCGAAACCTTCAATATTTTGAAAGTTTTTAGTTGAAATCTCTACAGAAAATGCAGAAGATGGCGATTTTCGTAGCAAATTTCATAGCAAAGAAGTTCTTCGGGAACTCTTCAGCACACGGAGTTATATAACACACTAAATCATAAATATCAAAGATATCTGGGCAAAGATCAAACTGTTGCATGAACTCTAATACAACTGGAATCAATGCTATCGCCCATTCTAAACAAGGGTACTTTCCTAACTTCTCTAGCACTCTATCCATACTCAAACTATCTATTTCCTTTAGCTCGATTATGAGACCAATAGAATGATAGTCCGTGATATTTCGTTATTATGCACTTTCATTGATTATCAACGAGTTATCTCTATTTGTCATTTTGTGGCATACCATTGGATATCCATGACTCAAACAGTTTGTTTACGCATTGTTTACGCAGGAATTAGGAAGTGAGCAGAACTTCTAACAATTCATTGGCAAGTTTGTTGTCTACAACTTTTATCACATTGTCCTCTTCTGTTGCATAGCCAAGAGTATTTATAGCGCCATACCATACGATGTCTTTGTCTATTATAGTTGTGCACACGGAAACCTCACGGATTTTTCTATTCCTTACAAACTCTCACTGCATAACATAAATCCAGATAATCAGGCACTTACATTATGCGTACATCCTCTATTGCAAGTAAAAACCGCGTGTAAAACCTTGTAAGCGCTTGTAAACTTTAGCCATTTACAAGCGCCCAAGTTGATTTATTGCCAGCAATAGAGGTATTGCTGATTTTTCCTTTCTGTCTAAATTTGTGCAAGAGATTATTTATCTTGGAATGCATAGAATTTTTCATAGAAAAAATATTCTTTTAGACGTGATAAACCTTGAATCATTGTTCAAGACTGTCTGCATTCATTAAGAAATCCAACAATCCCATTGTAAGGATTCCATTCTCATCGCGCCATGGTTTAATGTCATCCTTCACAATAATCATTTTCTTGAAAGAATCGTTAATTCTGAGTAACGACCCCATTTCCTGTTTACGCTTATCTTCATTAGGTAAAGCTAATGCCGACTGGATATAATATCTTTGGTTACCTTGATTCACAACAAAATCCACTTCAAGTTGCTTGCGCTTCCACTTGCCATCATCGTCAACAAAACGTTGCTCCACCATGCCGACATCCACCTTACATCCTCTGCGACGCAACTCGTTGTAGATGATATTCTCCATAATATGGGTTTCCTCCTGTTGACGCAAACCCAAGATAACATTTCTCAGTCCAAGATCGGAGTAATAATATTTAGCGAGGCTACCAATATATTTTTTTCCTTTTACATCGTATCTCTCAGACTTTTCTATCAAGAACGCATCTTGCATATAGCCCAGATAACGGTCAATCGTTGTGGGGTCGATGTTGACATTCTTTACACTCTTAAAAGTATTTGCCAATTTTGCCGGATTGGTAGGGGCACCGATTCCAGAAGCGATAATCTTAACAAGCTCTTCAAACTCAGCCTTGTTTTTGATACGCTGACGCTCTAAAATGTCTATCAGATAAACACTTTCAAACAAATTATCGAGATAGTCAAATTTCTTTTTTTCTGTTTCAAGTGTCAATATATGTGGCAATCCACCATAAGTATAATAGTCTTTCCATGCTTCTGCAGGTGACAGGCCAGTGCCTTCGCAGTACTCTGAAAGAGAAAGAGGATAAAGATGTATTTCGTCTCCTCGCCCACGAAACTCCGTGATGATGTCGCTTGACAGAAATTTTGAGTTGCTTCCTGTTACATAAACATCGGCATTATCTATACGTAATAAGCTGTTCAATACATCCTCGAATCGCGGGACGAGCTGTACCTCATCCAACAGAATGTAGTACAAATCATCATCTTTCATCTTTGCCTTGATACATTTATACAATGTGAGTGGCTCACGAAGATCTGCATTTTCAATGTCATCAAGTGCAATCTGTATTATATGCTCCGCATCAACTCCTGCTTTGAGTAAATGTTGCTTAAACAATTTGAAGAGAAGAAACGACTTTCCGCAACGCCTAATTCCCGTCACAATCTTTATTAGCCCATTTTGCTTACCATTTATAAGTTGTTGCAAGTAGAATTCCCTTTTTATTTGCATCGCCTTTATTTCTACACGGTTTTTTTGGCAATATTGCCATTTTTTCCGTACAAAGTTAGACTTTTCCTGTCAACACGAGGTAAATCATCACGGATTTTTTGGCAATATTGCCACTTTTTCCGCGTATAGAATCACGTACAGCCCTTGTTTTAGGCGTATTTCTGCTTCCATCTCGAAACTATAGAACCCAAAAACGGCGGCCTACGATTTCTCGTAAGCCGCCGTAATAGAAGCGTGGACCAGCTAGGGCTTGAACCTAGGACCTCCAGATTATGAGTCTGTTGCTCTAACCAACTGAGCTACAAGTCCGATGCCTTACCATGAGGTAAACACATTTATTTGTGTGCAAAAATAATGATTTTTTCTGGATGGAGCAAATAATTGTGGAAAAACTTATTGATAAATGACGGGGGAAGGGGCAAGCAAAGAATGGCGGAGATGACGACAGGGGACACCTTTTATTTCAGTCTTTTATTTCCGGTCCTTTATTCTGGCCCTTTATTTCCGGCTCTTTATTTCCGGCTCTTTATTTCAGTCTTCTATTTAAGCCATCGCCCGCGGAAGAGGCGCAGCAGGAAGATGGTGCCGCGGAAACAGAGTTCGATGCACATGGCGGTCCAGACGCCTTGGAGGCCGAGCGAGGGGGCTAAGGCCGCGGCGAGCGTCAGGCGAACGGCCCAGATGCTGAACACGTTCATGATACATGGCACCACGGTGTTGGCGGCGCCGACGAATACGCCATAGGCAACGATGGAGGCGGCAAACATGGGTTCGGCAAAGGCTTCTATGCGTAAGGCGGCGGTGCCTAACTGTCGGATTTCTTCAACTGGGCTCATGAAACCGATAAATTCTGGGGCGAAGACATACATGAGTATGCCCATCAATGCCATGACGAGCATGCCCATACCGACCGTGATATGGGCAAAGCTGCGGGCCAAGGTCTTACGCGCCGCGCCAATGCTCTGACCAACAAGGGTTGTGGCGGCTTCTGAGATTCCTAAACCGGGCATATAGCAGAGGCTCTCAGCCGTGATGGCAAAGGAGTTGGCGGCAATGGCAAAGACGCCTAAGGGCGCAACGATGACGGTGGTCATTATTTGTGCACCACACAACACGACGTGCTCCATGCCCATGGGGAAACCGATTTTCAAGGCCCAACGCAGGATGCTGCGTTGTGGACGGAACCTGCCTTTCTCCCCTGCGATGCGGAGCAACGACGAACGGTTGCACAAATACCAGGTCTGCACCAAGGCGATGATGGTTATGGCGGCAACGGTGCCGAGGGCGGCACCGGCTACGCCGAGGTTGGCACCGGGGATGGTGATGTGCACGCCTGCCACTGAGAAATGGTGCGTCGGGAATATAAAAAGGAAATTGAAAAGGACATCGAGCATACACATCGCCACGCCCATCATACTCGGCACGTGCATATTGCCGCTGCAACGGAGCATGCCGCCCGCCACGAAGTTTAATTGCAACATGGGGAGGGACAAGGAGAAGATGCCGAAATAGAGGGAGGCATCGCCCACGATGGAGGCGTCGCCGCCCAGCCACAAGGGGAGATGGCGACAGATGGAAAGACCGATGACGGCGAGCATGATGCTGAAAAGGAAAGCAGTGGTGAAGGCCTGGCGCAAGATGCTGCGGGCCGCCGACAGGTCGTTGGCACCGATTTTATGGGCCACCTGCACTGAGAAACCCGTTGAACAAGCGGAACACAAGCCGCCGAAGAGCCAAGTCGTTGTCGTCACCAATCCGATGGAGGCAGAAGCCTCAGCGCCGAGACTTCCGACCATTGAGGCGTCGATATACTGCATGACGATGGATGAGAACTGGGCCACCACAGCGGGAACGCTCAACCATGCGGCGAGTTCGAGTTTGTCACGCCGCGTCATTTCCCTGCCCTGACTAATCTGCGCCAAAAGTGCCTTGCTCCTGTCTGTTATTCTCATGGAAAATCAATGATAATTGTTGAACGGCGAGTCGCTTCGATTGCCTGCGTGTCTGCAAACATCCGTCTCTCGCCTACCACAATGCACGAAAAAGGTGTCCAAATTCTTGGACACCTTTTCCTTATATATAAGTACTTAGCAATGGCAATTTTTCCGCCATCACTTATTAATCTACGGAATTATGCCGTCATGGCCTTGAGCTTCTTCAAGAGGGCAAACATCACGAGGGCACTGATCAAGCAGAGGCCGATGAGGATGGCCCAGTTGTAAACCAAAGGAATCTTGTCCCAAAGCTGTGACGGAATTGAGCTGAGGTAGTTACCGATGGCCGTAGCCACGAACCAACCGCCCATCATCAAACCCTTATACTTCGGAGGAGCCACTTTCGACACGAAGGAGATACCCATCGGAGAGAGCAACAACTCGGCAATGGTCAGGGTGAAATAGGTTGAGATCAACCAGTTGGGCGAAAGAACGCTCTGCGTGGCGTCCTGGCCCAAGTCCATCGGAGAAGTCAAACCGAATGAAGAAAACAGGATGACGGTGAAACCGATAGCGGCCACAAACATACCCAAACCGATACGCATCGGAGCGCTGACTTCCTTGCCTTTCTTGGCCAAAGAGCCGAAGAAGAGCATGCTGAACGGCGTGAGAGCAACCACGAAGAATGGGTTGAACTGCTGGAAGTCTGACGGCTGGGCTTTAACTTCACCATCAGCGAAGAAAATGTAGTAGATAATCATTCCTAATGCAATGGCAAGCAAGATACCAGTGATTATACCGCAAATGATCTTAACCGCGATTTTCTTAGACTGGAATATGGCGAAACCGGTGTAAACAGCAACGGCGATGAGGGCCAAGCTAAAGATGTTAAACCAGAAGCGCATACCGCCACTGACCTGCAGGTCGGTATATTTCTTGGCGAAGAAAGTCAGAGCTGAACCGTTCTGGTGGAAGGCCATCCAGAAGAAGATAACCACAGCAAACACGAGCAAGAGGGCCGTGATGCGGTCTTTGGTCTGCTTCGGCGTGAGTTCTTCAACAGGAGCAGACGTTTCCTTTGCCTGCTTAACAGTGACGTCAGCGTGCTTATACAATTTGCGGGTGCAATAGTAGATGACGGCAGAGAGAACTACGGAAGCGCAAGCCACACCGAAGCAGAGGCCGTAGCCTTCGTAGAGCGCCTGAAGATATTCGGGCGAATGGTTGGCTGCATCGTAAACCATATTGTATTTTGAGAGATGCCAGTTGGTAATCCAATTGGCCATTGCCGGCGCGAACATCGAACCAATGTTGATGGCCATATAGAAGAGGCTGAAGGCGTCGTCACGACGGGCTGAATATTTCGGGTCGTCGTAGAGGTTACCAACGAGCACCTGCAAGTTGCCCTTGAAGAAACCAGTACCGATTGAAACGCAAGCCAAACCAGCGAACATGGCGATCTGGCCGTTCATATCATTGCCTACTGGAACGGCGAGGCCGAGGTAGCCGAGGAACATGGTGATGAAACCGATGGTGACACACTTGCCATAACCGATTTTGTCGGCTACGATACCACCGAGAAGCGGCATGAAATAAACTGCAGCGAGGAACACGGCGTTAACGGTTCCTGCCGTGCTTTCCGTCCAGCCGAACTTGGCCTGCATGAAAAGCGTGAAGATGGCTAACATGGTGTAGTAGCCAAAGCGCTCACCGGTGTTGGCGAGGGCGAGGGCGTAAAGCCCTTTAGGTTGTCCTTCAAACATTGTTTTGTAGATTATTTATTGTGATTATTCTTCTACAGGGTAGATAAAGCCTCAGCCCATTCTTTAGACTGAATTTTTATACAAATGCACGCAAAGTTACGAATTTTCTTTCATTTGGCAAACAAAACCGCTCTGAACCAAGGCTTTTTACCACCATCCGGTTGCTTTTTGTCATGCAAGAACCAAGTTACAGGAGCATTACGGCTTTTAGTAATGATGTAAAACATTTTATACCCTTACCAAGCGACCAGAATTGCCCGACAAAGCGTTTCACACGCCTCGCTACGCATTGCGATGCTTTTCCTGCAACACTTTCGAGAGGCGGAGTTCTTCGGCCAGAAAAGGCGCCGTGTGCCCCACCCCATTCTTCGCCACTTCTTCGGGCGTACCTGTCGCCACGACCTGTCCGCCACCCTTGCCGCCTTCCGGTCCCATGTCGATGAGATAATCGGCCACCTTGATGACGTCGAGGTTATGTTCGATAACCACCACGGTGTTTCCTTTCTCCACCAGGCGGTTCAAGACGTTGATGAGCACGCGTATATCTTCAAAGTGCAGTCCCGTGGTAGGTTCGTCGAGAATGTAGAGCGTGCGCCCCGTGTCTCGTTTGGAAAGTTCCGTGGCGAGCTTCACGCGCTGGCTCTCGCCGCCGGAGAGGGTGGTCGACGACTGTCCGAGCTTGATATATCCCAGTCCCACTTCCTGCAACACTTTGATTTTATTGAGGATGGACGGCACATTGACAAAAAACTCCACAGCCTGATTGATGGTCATGTCGAGCACATCGCCGATGCTCTTTCCCTTGAAGCGCACCTCCAGTGTCTCGTGGTTGTAGCGTTTGCCCTGGCAAGCCTCGCAAGGCACCAACACGTCGGGCAGGAAATTCATCTCGATGGTCTTGTAGCCGCTGCCGCGACACGCCTCGCAGCGTCCGCCCTTCACATTGAAGGAGAAGCGTCCGGGCTTATATCCGCGCATCTTGCTCTCTGGCAGTTCCACGAAGAGTTCGCGGATGTCGGTAAACACGCCCGTATAGGTCGCCGGATTGGAGCGCGGTGTGCGTCCGATGGGACTTTGGTCAACGGAGACCACCTTGTCGAGTTGGCTCAGTCCGCGCAGTTTGTCATATTCAAGCGGTGCGCGCAAAGAGCGATAGAACTTCTGAGAAAGGATGGGCAGAAGCGTGTCATTGATGAGCGTAGACTTTCCGCTACCGGAAACGCCAGTGACACACACGAAAGTGCCAAGCGGCAGGCTCACCGTGACATTCTTCAAATTGTTGCCCTTCGCGCCGACGAGCGTGAGCTGGTGGCCATTGCCCTTTCTGCGCTCGGCTGGCACCTCAATGGCTGTTTCGCCGTTGAGATACTGCGCCGTGAGCGTATGGCTCTCGAGCATCTGCTTGGGAGTGCCTTCAAACACCACCTCGCCACCCAGCCGCCCGGCTTTCGGCCCCATGTCCACCACATAGTCGGCGGCCAGCATCATGTCTTTGTCGTGCTCCACGACCACCACCGTGTTGCCGATGTCGCGCAAGGACTTCAGCGAATTAATGAGGCGCACGTTGTCGCGCTGATGAAGCCCAATGCTCGGCTCGTCGAGGATGTAAAGCACATTGACGAGCTGCGAACCGATTTGCGTGGCAAGACGGATGCGCTGGCTCTCGCCGCCCGAGAGGGTCATGGTGGAGCGCGAGAGCGACAAATATTCAAGCCCAACGTCAAGCAGGAACTTGAGACGGGTGCGGATTTCCTTCAGGATTTCAGAGGCGATGGCTCGCGAACGACTGTCAACGCGTTCCTCCACCCCATCGAGCCATTCATAGAGCGCTCCCATCTCCATCGAGGCAAGTTCGTAAATATTCTTGCCAGCGAAGAGAAACGACAGGGCTTCTTTATTGAGACGCGCACCGTGGCAATGCGGGCAGGTGGTTTCATAGGAGAACTGTTCCGCCCAGCGCCGCGAGGCTGCCGACATGTCGGCATCGGCCATGTGGAGGATATAGTCGGCCAAGCCGTTAAACTCCACATAGAGGTCGTCTGTGGTGTGGGCGATGGCTGCCGGCACACGCAGACGTTCTGGCACACCGTTAAATATCTCGTCAACGGCTTCCTCTGGCAATTCTTTGACGGGCGTGTCGAGGGAGCAGTCTTCATAGTTGTTCAAGATGGCAGCGATTTCCCAGAAAATCAGGGCGTTCTTGTATTTTCCCAAAGGAATGATGCCGCCCTTCTTCACACTGAGTTCTCCATCGAGCACCTTCTCCTTGTCGATGACCGTCACGGTGCCGAGTCCGCGGCATTTCGGACAAGCGCCCTGCGCGGAGTTGAACGAGAAATTATGCGGTGCTGGCTCGCGATACGACGTGCCGCTCTCTGGGTCCATCAGTTTTTTGGAGAAGAAACGCACCTCCTCGTCGTTGGGTTTCAGCTTTTGCATGCCCACACTCCGGCGGTCGGCAGCCGTTTGGTCGGCCACCATCATCATGCCGTCGCCCTGCATCATGGCCAGCGACACGCTCTTTCTGATGCGTTCGAGGTCTTTCTCCGCCAAGACGAGTTTGTCAATCACCACTTCAATGTTGTGGTTCTGATAGCGATTCACCTTCATGCCTGGCATCACGTCGAGGATTTCCCCGTCAACGCGCACCGTGAGGAATCCCTTGCGGCGCACCGTCTCGAAGAGTTCGCGATAGTGTCCCTTGCGGTTTCTGACCAGCGGTGCCAGGATATAAATCTTGTGGCCCTCATAGGCTTTAAACATGAGGTCGATAATCTGCTCCTCGGAATATTTCACCATCTTCTGCCCGCTGACATAACTATATGCCACGCCGGCCCGCGCATAGAGCAAACGCAGGAAGTCGTAGATTTCCGTGACAGTGCCAACCGTTGAACGCGGATTCTTACTCGTGGTTTTCTGTTCGATACTGATGACGGGGCTCAGACCGCTGATTTTGTCAACGTCAGGACGCTCGATGTTGTCCATGAAGTTGCGTGCGTAGGCCGAGAAGGTCTCGATATAGCGGCGCTGGCCTTCGGCATACAGTGTGTCGAAAGCCAACGAACTCTTGCCGGAGCCGCTCAATCCCGTGATGACGCTCAAACTGTTGCGAGGCAACGTCACGTCAACATTCTTCAGATTGTGCACCCGCGCACCATATATATTGATTTCCCCCTCTTCAACGCGCTCCCTGGCCAAATCGGCCGCCGGGGTCAAACCTTGATTTTCCACTGATTCCTTTCTATATTTTTATTGTGTCACCGCTGAATTACTTTCCGTATATCCGCGCAACACGTTGATCACTTTCTTGATGTCATAATTACGCCCGTCGGCGCCGCGTGCCTTCACCACGAGATAATATCCGCCGTCGGGCACATCCTTGCCGCCGCTCTTCCCGTCCCAGCCGCCGTCGAGGTCGCTCCATTCATAGAGTTTCTTTCCCCAGCGATTAAACACCATAGCCTTGAAGTCGACGATGCTCTTATATCCCTCCTTGGCCTTGAAGATGTCATTATATCCGTCGCCGTTGGGCGTAAAGGCATTGGGAAATTCGAGTTTCGACTCACTGATGGTGACGATGAACGGCGTGTCCATATTGTAAGCCACCGTGTCGTTGCCATTCACGAAAGAGATGAGGAGTTCCACGGTGAAAACGCCGCTCTGCGCGAAGACATAATCGGTGTTTTCATCGTAACGCACCAGAAAAGGCTGCGACTCGCCTTGGCGCGTGAAGCGCCACTCATAGAAAGGCGTGTAGTTGCCAATCTCTGTGGCATTGGCCGTGAAGCGGGCCTTCATGGGGGCCGACCCGTCGTAGGCCGTCTCGTCGGTTTCCGTCCCGTCGTCGGCCACAACGGTCATGCGAGGTTCTGCAGTCTGGGCGTTCACGCAGAGAAACGAACAGAAGGCCCACAGCAGGGAAAATAGTAATTTGTGCATTTTTTAAAATCTCGGTAAGTTGGTTTTTATGGGGATTCCAGGAGGCGTATCGAATCACACACCGCCATCGGCCACACGCCAGCCATCAATAGGCGCGACGCGGCCCCATTTTTTAGCTCCCAAAGATAAGCATAATTTATGGATTAGGAAACACCGCGCCGTCAGTTTCTCACGCCCCGCCCAGTAAGTCCTTTACTTTAGTAACATTACTAAATTAACCATAACCCAACGCCCATTTTTACCGCAAAATCTTCTAACTTTGCATACGCGCCTCTGCACAAAGGCGCCAGCGGCAGGGCACACCCTCATGGAAGCCCGTGGCCGTTTCCTTTTCAGAACACCCTCTCAACAACCACAATCATGGATGTCAAGATAGAACCTTCTTGGGGCAGCCGTCTGAACGGCGAATTTGAAGCCCCTTATTTCCAGCAGCTCGCGGATTTCGTGAAGCAGGAATACCGCCAAGGGGCTTGCTACCCGCCTGGCAACCAAATTTTCAACGCCTTCAACCTCTGCCCGTTCAACGCGGTGAAGGTGGTCATCATCGGGCAAGACCCATACCACGAGCCAGGACAGGCCGAAGGCTTGTGCTTCTCGGTGGCCGACGGTGTGCACTTCCCGCCATCACTGCAAAACATTTTCAAGGAGATTGAGAGCGACCTCGGGCGTCCCCAGCCCTCCAGCGGCAGTCTGCGTCGATGGGCGGAACAGGGCGTGCTACTGCTCAACGCCACCCTCACCGTGCGTGCCCATCAGGCGGCATCGCATGCCGGACACGGATGGGAGACTTTCACCGACGCCGCCATCCGCGCCTTGGCAGAGGAACGCGAGCACCTGGTGTTTATGCTCTGGGGCAGCTACGCGCAAAAGAAGGGGGCTTTCATCAACCGCTCGCGCCATCTCGTCCTCTCCTCGGCCCACCCCTCGCCCCTCTCGGCCTATCGCGGTTTCTTCGGTAACCACCATTTCTCTCGCGCCAACGACTATCTCGTGCAGCACGGGGAAACGCCAATTGTTTGGTAAATAATGGTGAAAGAATAATTTGAGCATTTTTTTCCTGACAGGTAGGATGTTCAAAATCCAGAAAAATCTCTGCGCGGTTTTGGGCCAAATAGCATGGCGGTTGGGGCGCAGCTGGCCCTGAAAGGGGCTCATATTCCAGG
>ERZ1026854.2058-NODE-2058-length-11883-cov-16.106865_pt1 | contig 11883 bp, 9 predicted proteins | sample MGYA00380157_ERZ1026854 | MGnify/ENA primary metagenome ERZ1026854 (study PRJEB33269, sample SAMEA4719793) | human gut metagenome | biome: human-associated habitat; feature: organic feature; material: feces | place: Cameroon | collected 2013-10 ...
AGCGGATGTAGTAGCTCGGGAAGGAACTTGCATTTCCGGTCAGAAAAGCCCGTCCGTCCTCGATGATCTCCACGCTGTTGAAGACGTTCTCCTCCATATGAAGGCTCAGGAAAGGCACATCGTCCGGGCCGACGTCAAAGCCCTCAAAGTTGTAGGAGCACCCCAGCATGGGGTAGGCGGTGTAGGTATCCTCGGTGGAGCCGTACTCGGTGTGCATCTCCACCGTGCCGTCGGATGCAATGTGGTACCAGTTTTCGGAGGTGTAGTCCCCCCGCTCGTACCAGATCCAGTCGTCCAGCGCTTCCCGCTGCTCATCGCTCAGCTCGGCCGCAGAGGCCGTACCCGAGGTCTCCTCAGAATACGGAGCTTCCTCCTCTGAGCTGGGGGAGGGTTCTGCCGTGCCTCCTCCGCAGGCAGAAAGGCTGATGCTCAGCGCCAGCAGAAGGCTCAGAACAGCCGCTGTTTTTCTCCATTTCATCTTGTTTTCTCCTTTCCTGTTTTGATCTGCAAAGTGTTTTCCCGGCAGTGAAGCAGCCGAGAAAAAGGCCCATGTCCGCATCACAGGGGTGCCGGACATGGGCCTTGCTGTTTTAAAAAACGGAAAAGCATTTAACCCAAGCCGTTTCCGCTGCGGCAAAGAGAAGCTTCCTTCTGCTCTGCGGGGAGCAGGTTCTCTTCACATCCAGCCAAAATTTTCCGGTGCGGATCTGCAGCTGCCCCATCACTGCTGGGGTGCCGCAGCCTGTTTCCAGACCCGGATCACGCGGTACTTCGCGACCTTCTGCTCCGGGCGGAACGCGCCGTCCTCTGCCGTCAGCAGGCCCTGTTCGGTGCACCACTGGGCGGCCTTTGCAGTCTCGGTATCTGCCGTGTCCGCAAAGGCGGGCAGTGCAGCGGGTTCCGGCTTTCCGGCGTTCTGCCACAGCAGCAGGGCCAGCTCGCCGCGGGTCGCGGGGATCGCCGCGCCCTCAGGCAGCAGGTCTTTCAGGATAGCGCGGGTGGCCAGTTCGTAGATGCCGAAGCCCGCAGCTCCCACCACAGCAGCGCCGCCTGCCACGGCCAGCACTGCGCCGAACCCGGAGCCGTCTCCGCCGTCAACCACCGTTTCGTCCGGGACAGGGTCAGGGCCGGGCTCGGGGCCCTCGCCGATCCACTGCCAGTGGACATAGAGGGTGATATTCTCGGTGATCCGTTCCAGTTGCTGCTCACTTTCAAAATAGGTCTGTTCTTCCACCGGCTTACCGCCGACAGCTGCAGTGTACCAGCCGACAAACTTATAATCTTTCCGCTCAGGGGCCATACCCTCCATCAGCGGGACGTTCAGACATTCGCCCTCGTCTCCAGTCTGTGTGGTAAAACTCACCTGATCGTGGCTGTCATTCCACCTGCCGCCGTTTTGACTGATCCAGCTGTCATTCGTGCCCCAGGAAGTACCGCCGTTGAGGTCGAAGGTAACGGTGTAGTGCGTGGCGGTGGGGTCGTTGGTGGTGATCTCAAAATAAACCGCATCGTCAGGCCGTGTCCAGCTGCCGCCCGTCACCTTTGTCCATGCGCCGCCTTTCGCCGTGCGGTACCAGAAGTTGGACGCATTCACAGTCAGATTGCTTTCTCCCAGCTTGATGAAATTGCCGCTGGTAGAATCCAGTTTCAGGGTGCCGCTGTTGAAGATCACTTCACCGTTGCCGATGCAGGTTTCTGCGCTCACCGAAAGGCTGCCGCCGTCCACTTCAGACCTGCCATTCAGGCCGCTAGTTGCCTTGGTGATGGTCACCACGCCGCCCTCATAGACCGTGACACCGCCATCGTTGACGGCTGTGCCGGCACCGTCGATCTCCAGTGTGCCAGAAACTTTTGCACCGCTGCCGGAAACTGCATTGTCAGCGTTCTGAATGATCAGCTTGCCGCCGCTTTTGATCGTGGCACCCTGTACGCTGACGCCATAGTTCACATCACGAATGGTCAGGGTGCCCAAAATGTCCACGCCGCCTGCGGTCGAGCCATGTTTGAAATTTTCCAGTGTGATATCTGCCCCGGCGGCGATTTCTGCCTTGTTCGTTTGAGGTAAAATACCATACCCGGTCTTATCTGTGCCGGACGGGGTGCCGGTTAGTTTTCCCGTTCCGTCAATGGTGATCGCGAAAAGCGGCTGTATGCCGGTTTTGTCTTGCGGCACCGAGATTTCTCCGCTCAGGGTCAGCACAGAACCTTCATACTTCGCGGTTCCATCTCCCAGAATATCGTTTGCATTGTCTGCGGTCACCGACGTTCCGGCAACGCTCAGATCACTGGTTGTTCTGTCCGCCGCGAATGCAGCTGCAGGCAGCGTGGTCAGAGTCATGGCCGCTGCCAGAAAGGCACTGAGCAGCCGCAGCTTGGGGGTGTGCCGGAGTTCATTTGTCATAAAAACATCCTCCTTCCGCCGTTCCGCTGCCCGGTGCGCTGCTTTTTCAGCCTGCATCTTGGCGCAGAAAAACCGGCCTGTTATTCCTCTAATAAAAGAGTACAACGGGCCGGTGAAAAAAGCTATTAACCTGAGGTTAGTATTTTTTGGCGAACAATTCTGCCAGCTGGGCACGCTTCGTGCGCACCCCGCCGCCAATACCCAGCTTGGAATAAAGCTGGTTTGTGTACTGCTTCACCGTTCCTTCCGAAAGGAACATCTTGGCAGCGATCTCTTTGTTGGTGCAGCGGTCTGCAATGAGCCTTGCCAGCGTAAGCTCCCGCTCTGTCAGCCGGGCGGAAGCCTCCGGCAGGGCCTCGCTGTGGTTCAATGCCCGGCAGCGTTCCTGCTGCGCTGCGCCCAGAGCAAGGATGCGCCGGACAGCATCGGAATGGGGCCCTTCCTGCGCGGCTTCCAGCAGAGATTCCAGATCCCGGAAGTTTTCTGCAAAGGGCATCACAAAGCCGTCCGGGGCGGCCTGCGCCAGAGCCTGCTCCAGCAGGCTCTGGCCCTCGTCCTGTCGGCCCAGCCGGGCACAGGCTGCCGCCATCTGGATCCGCAGATGCAGGGCCACAAGGTCATAGTGAAGGGCTTCGCACAGGGTCAGCAGCCCCGGGCTGCGGCCCAGCACCCGTGCCCATTCTCCCTGTGCCAGATACACCTGATTTTCGATCAGTCCGATCATGGGCTTGCCGGGAGCAAGGGTGTTGACGGTATTCATGCGGTGGGCGGCGTACACCTCCGGGATGCTGTCTGTCTGCCCCCGCAGGGCGTAGTAATAGGCGTAGATGGCGTTGAACAGATTGCGCCATGCCATATTATGCTGCCGGAGCATCTCTTCCCGCCGTACTTCCAGCGGGACCCGGGGCGTGTATGGCCCGCAGAGGGACAGCCGCCACGCCAGAAAATCACAGCAGAGGGTCATGTTGGTCTGACCGTTGCCCTCGATCTGTGCATAGGCACGCTCCAACAGGATCTGTGCATCGTCAAAACGCCCCTGCTGCAGATCCGCTTCTGCCCGCATGATGGTCTCCGCCCCCATGCCGTGCCCGTTGGTGATCTTATAATAGTGGGGCATACACTCATCCATCTCCGCCAGCTCCCGGTCCAGCTGACCGGGCTGACGGTGGAACATCATCAGCACTGAGGGAGAGCCGAAGGTCCATCCGCCGCTGTTCTGGATGCTGATTGCCGGGTGGGACATCTGTGCACTGGCACTGCGGTGCAGGCGGCTCATGGCAGAGATATCATTGTACATGAGAAAACTCAGGATCAGGTCGCACTCTCCCAGAAGACTGCCTTTTTCTTCCTGAGACCACTCTGGATGCTCTGCCACCGTGGTCAGCAGAAGCTGCTTCAGTTCCATCATTTTTGGGATCTGCCGCCAGTTGAACATACAGCGCATCAGCACCAGAATGGCAAACGGGTGCCGCTTGAGCGTTTCCACCGGGCAGCGCCCCAGCCGTTCCTGCAGCTCAGCCGGGTCAAGAGAGGTCAGCAGGATCCCGGCATCCCGTTCGACGACCTGCAGCGCTGCATCGTAGTCTTTGCACGCCTCGTAGGCAGTCAGCGCATGGAGATACTGCTGCTTTGCCTCATACCACGCCCCGTACCGTTCCCGGCAGGCATCCTGCTTTTCCGGTGTCAGTTGGGCAAACAGCCGCTCGGCGCACTCCTTGAGCATGTGATGAAAACGGAAGGTCTCCCCGTCCGGCAGGCGGGTGACAAAAGCGTTCTGCTCGGTCAGTGCCAGCAGAAGCATCTCCGCATCGGGCATCTGGGTCACAGCCCGGGCCATCTCCACGGTGAACTCGTCCGCAAGGCCCATCACAGCCAGAAACTCCTGCTTTCTCGGCGGCAGGTTTTCCAGCATGGCCGCTGCGAACATGGAGTAGATGTCTGCATCGTCATGGAGCAGGATGCCCCGCTCCGCCAGCGAATGAAGGTTCAAATAGATGGCAGAGAACCAGCCTTCGCAGGAGTGCAGCAGGCTTTCCACCTGCGCCTCAGTCAGGGCGATGCCGCAGCGGTGGGCGTAGTGGGCAAGCTCGGTATGGTTGAGCCGCAGCTGCTCCTTGCCAATGCGGTGCAGGCGGTGCCCCAGCCGGAGGATCTCCTCTTTGGGCAGAAAGTTGTTCCGGCTTGCCACGATCAAATGGCCGTTCTCCGGCAGGCGGTTTGCCAGCCCACACAAGAACTTTGCCGTATTTTCGTCCTTTAGCAGGTGGAAATCATCCAAAAACAGGTAGCAGGGCGTGTTTCCTGCCAACACCGTACACAGGTCATCCATCAGCTGGGCCGCACTGCTGGCATCTTCCGGGTATTCGCAGTCTGCCAGTGCCGTCAATCCTGTCGCTCCAAAGGCATTCTGCACACTTTTCCAGAAAATAGAGCGATTGTCAGAGTAGATATTCACTCGCAGGATGACTGCATTTTCCGTCTGTCTGCGCTGGTTCAAAAACCAGTTGATGGCAGTGGTCTTGCCGTAACCCATGGGGGCCACCACCGCCGTCAGTGCACTGGCCCGGATTGGGCGCAGGGTCTCCTGCACCCTCTCTGAGATATAGACTGCATTCAGGTCCAACTTCCGCATAGTTGTTGCTCCTTTTCCCATCCTGAGACGGGGATGTTCCTTTAAACTCAGTATACCATAAATAAGAAAAAGGTGCATCTTGTTTTTGCCGGTATGCCGCGATTTATATTCCCTTCATTTTCCTTCATCAACATGGCTCCGTTCTGGATTCCTTCACCAGAGCGGGGCTGTGTTTGTTATTTCATCAATCTTCCAGTCTGCCGTGGCCACAACCAAGCGAGAGATAATGTTCAATCTCCCCACCCAGCACAAGCCGGGCGTACGCCAAGGGCTTATTGTACAGCAGCCAGTCTAGTTCTGCCCGCTGTGCAGAGGTGTTGCCGTACTCGTCCTCGATGGCGATGCAGTCGATGGCAAGGGTAGTGCCATCCTCAAACCGGGCTTCCACTCGGTTGGTGTCCATGGATTACCATAAAATTCGTGCCGTGTCAACGTGAACTTGTCGGGGCAAGGCCCCTCCATCTTGCTACGCAAGACCGTTCTGTCGCTTAAAAGCCCCACTGGGGCTTTCATTGCTCCGCTCCGCTGCGCAAACGTGAACTTTTGAGAATACGTTACTTTCGGCAGGGTGCAAGAAAAAGTAATGAAAACTTTGGCAAAAAGAGAGAGAGCTGGACGACGCCAGCCCTCTTGACAAGGCAACGACAGCCAAGAAGTTTCGTTCCCACCCTCAAACCATCTTCATCCCGGTTTTATCCCGGTTTGCAGAATACTCTTGCAATCCGAAAGAAGCCATGCTATAATGCCGTTGTAATTGAATCAGAAATCTTCAGGGCAGGGTGCAATTCCCTACCGGTGGTACAGCCCACGAGCCGTAAGGCATGATTCGGTGAAACTCCGAAGCCGACAGTACAGTCTGGATGAAAGAAGATACCAAGCGCAGAACTAACACGGTTCTGCGTTTGTGGAGGTTGCTCTGGGATGCGTTCGCATTCTGGAGCTTTCTTTTTGCACAAGAGATCCTTGTGTCTTTTCGGCTTGCCCTGAACGCTTTTGTTCAGGGCTTTTTCTTTTTGGAGGTGACACGATGAGGGACGAGAGCTATATGCGATTGGCTTTGCAGCTTGCCCAAAGAGGCTGCGGATGGACGGCACCCAATCCGATGGTGGGTGCCGTGGTCGTAAAAGAGGGCAGAATCATCGGACAGGGCTGGCACCAGAGATACGGTCAGGCTCATGCAGAACGCAATGCGCTGGCATCCTGCACCGAAACCCCACAAGGCGCGACCATGTATGTAACATTGGAGCCGTGCTGCCATTATGGAAAGCAACCGCCCTGCGTGGATGCGATTCTGGACGCTGGCATCTGCCGTGTGGTCGTGGGTTCTGCTGATCCGAATCCGCTGGTGGCTGGAAAAGGAATTGCAATCCTGCGCGCACACGGCATAGATGTGACCGAAAATGTTCTGCAAGAGGAATGCGATGCGCTGAACAAGGTGTTCTTCCACTATATCACCACAAAACGCCCCTTCGTTTCCATGAAATACGCCATGACGATGGACGGAAAAATCGCCACATACACAGGCGCTTCCAAATGGATCACCGGGGAAATTGCCCGGAATCATGTTCAACGGCAGCGACACCGATTCCGCGGCATTATGGTGGGAGTCGGAACCATCCTGGCAGATGACCCGCTGCTGACCTGCCGGATAGAGGGTGGCCGTGATCCCGTCCGGATCATCTGTGATACACATTTGCGGACACCGCTGCAATCACAGGTGGTCATGACCGCCAAACAGGTTCCGACCATTCTTGCGACCTGCTGCGGCGACCCGGAGAAGCAGGCGGCATATCAACAGGCCGGGTGCCGGATCCTTTGTCTGAAAGCGCATTGCGGTCATGTGAATCTTCTGCAACTGATGGAACAGCTGGGGCAGGAGCAGATCGACAGCATTCTGCTGGAAGGCGGCGGAACCTTGAACTGGTCTGCACTGGAAAGCGGCATCGTGCAGCAGGTACAGGCTTACATTGCCCCGAAGCTGTTCGGAGGAAGGGATGCCAAAGCACCCATTGAGGGTGCAGGTGTCCCGCTTCCGGATGCTGCATTCCGCCTGAAGAACAGCCGATTGGAACAGCTTGGCAAAGATTTCCTGATCGAAAGTGAGGTGGAGTACCCGTGTTTACCGGAATCGTGGAAGAAGTCGGAACAATAAAATCCATCAATCGGGGACAGCATTCCGCCGTACTGACTGTTCGTGCAAAAACGGTTCTGGAAGAAACCAGGATCGGTGACAGCATCGCCGTCAACGGCATCTGTCTGACCGTCAGGCAGCTCTTCCCGGATAGCTTTGCTGCGGATGTCATGCACGAGACCTTGAACCGCTCTGCACTTGCACAGCTCACCGTTGGAAGTGCTGTCAATCTGGAACGTGCCATGCCGGCCAACGGACGTTTTGGCGGACACATCGTAGCAGGCCATGTGGATGGCGTCGGACGCATTGCTAATATCCGAAAAGACGATACGGCTATCTGGTACACCATTCATGGGGATTCTGCGATCCTTCGCTATGTCGTTGAAAAAGGCTCTATCACAATAGACGGTATCAGCCTGACCGTGGCTGCGGTGGAACCTACGGGCTTTTCCGTGTCCACGATACCGCACACCGTCCGTCAGACGAACCTGAACCAACGGCACAAAGGGGATTTTGTCAATTTGGAAACCGATGTTGTTGGAAAATATATCGAGAGGCTGCTTCCATCAGAAGCACCGAAGCAAAACACGCTCACAAAAGAAATGCTGCTGCGCTGCGGCTTTTAAGGAGAGTTTACGATGAACTTCAATACCATTCCCGAAGCTTTGCAAGACCTGAAGCAAGGAAAAATCATTCTGGTAACGGATGACCCCGACCGTGAAAACGAGGGGGACTTCATCTGTGCTGCCGAATTTGCCACCACCGAAAACATCAACTTTATGGCGACCCACGGCAAAGGTCTGATCTGTATGCCGATGTCCGAGGCTTTCGTCCAGAAGCTGCAATTTCCGCAGATGGTGCAGCATAACACCGACAACCATGAAACGGCATTTACGGTGTCCATCGACCACGTTTCTACTTCTACGGGCATTTCTGCCGCAGAGCGTTCCATTACGGCGATGGCCTGCGTAGACGATCATGCAAAAGCAGAAGACTTCCGCAGACCGGGCCACATGTTTCCCCTTCTGGCAAAAAGGAACGGCGTGTTGGAGCGAAACGGTCATACAGAAGCAACGGTTGACCTGTGCCGTCTGGCAGGGCTGAAGGAATGCGGCTTGTGTTGTGAGATCATGCGGGAGGATGGTACGATGATGCGTACCGCTGAACTTGCAAAGCTGGCAGAGCGTTTCCAAATCAAATTCATCACCATCCGCGATTTACAGGAGTACCGCAAGTGTCACGATAAACTGGTCGATCGGGTGACGGTGGTGAACCTGCCCACCAAGTATGGTACCTTCAAAGCATACGGTTTTGTGAGCCGCCTGAACGGAGAACATCACATTGCACTGGTAAAAGGCGACATTGGCGATGGAAAGGATGTTCTGTGCCGCGTTCACTCGGAATGCCTGACAGGAGATACATTTGGTTCTTTGCGCTGTGACTGCGGCCAGCAGCTGGCCGCTGCCATGACGCAGATCGAAAAAGAAGGCCGGGGTATCCTGCTCTATATGCGGCAGGAAGGCCGGGGCATCGGTCTGATCAACAAGCTGCGTGCCTATGAACTTCAGGAGCAGGGCATGGATACGCTGGAAGCCAATCTCGCTCTGGGGTTCCATGGAGATGAACGGGAGTATTATCTCGGCGCACAGATCCTCCGGGAACTTGGCGTAAAAAGCCTGCGCCTGCTTACCAATAACCCGGACAAAGTATATCAGCTCTCCGAGTTTGGGCTGGAGATCTCCGAGCGCGTACCCATTCAGATGACGGCGACCCCGTATGACCTGTTTTACCTGAAAACGAAGCAGGCACGGATGGGACATCTTCTGGAATATTAACAACGAAAGAGGTATTTAAAAATGAAAACATTTGAAGGCAAGCTGGTTTCTCAGAATATCAAGGTCGGTATCGTAGCTGCCCGATTCAACGAATTTATCACGTCCAAACTTCTGAGCGGAGCAATGGATGGTCTGCTCCGGCACGATGTGCAGGACGCTGATATTCATGTTGCATGGGTTCCGGGTGCTTTTGAGATCCCACTGGTTGCCTCTAAAATGGCAAAAAGCGGAAAGTATGATGCTGTGATCTGCCTTGGTGCCGTGATTCGCGGTTCTACCAGCCATTACGACTATGTGTGCAATGAGGTTTCCAAAGGCATTGCCACGGTCTCGCTGGAAAGCGGGGTTCCCGTCCTCTTTGGTGTTCTGACCACCGAAAACATCGAGCAGGCCATCGAGCGGGCAGGCACCAAAGCAGGTAATAAAGGCTATGACTGCGCAGTCAGTGCCATCGAGATGGTAAACCTGCTCCGGGAAATGGATACCGCCGCAGAGTAAAATACACGCAGGAGTTTGCCATGATCGTTATAAAGACCCGACAGCCTGACCCGGAATTGGAGCAGAAGATCCGGATGCTTCTGGAACGAGAGCACATCGAGGCAGAGCAAATATCCATTGATTCATGGGAGAAGTTGGTTCTTCCGGGGCTTACACTGGATGGAATGACCCACGAAGTGTCGTGCAGCGGCAGAAAAGCGTTCCTTACCAGACTGGAGTTTGATTTGCTGCTGATACTTGCTTTCAACGAAGGACAAGTCTTCTCAAAAGAGGAACTTTTCTGCGCTGTGTGGGGACAAAACTGTGACGACACCTTAAAGGTCGTGGCAAATACAGTTTCCAATCTGCGAAAGAAGCTGGCCGACTGCGGTAGCTTTATCCGCACTACCCACGGCGGCTATGCTTTTGTAAGCCAAAAGGAGAACGACACGGCATGACCAAGATCTTATTTGTTTGTCTCGGGAATATCTGCCGAAGCCCGATGGCGGAATATGTGATGAAAGACCTTGTGCTTCGAGCAGGTCTTTCCGGCCAGTTTGAAATTGCATCAGCTGCCACCAGCGCATGGGAAATTGGAAATCCGCTCTATCCTCCTGCAAGGCAGAAACTGGCGGAACACGGGATCGTCTGTGAAGGAAAAACTGCTCGACAAATGACTCGGCAGGATTATATGCGATACGATTATCTGATTGCCATGGATGAAAGCAATCTGCACGACATCCTGCGGATTGTCGGCGGCGATCCACAGCATAAAGTATCTCTGCTGATGGCTCATACGGGCCATCCACGTGAGGTGGCAGACCCATGGTTTACCGGAGATTTTGAAGCCACATGGCAGGATGTGCTGGAAGGATGTATGGGGCTGCTTGAGGAGCTGCGCTAAATTGGCGTAAATTTTGGTGTATGCCAAATCAGAATGCATTGACGATCGCCAGAGACAAGCTGATTTAACTGTAGAAGAAGCCAACCGAGTGCATAAAATCCCTATCTGAAACAAAAAGCGGCAGCTACGTTGTTTTTCCACAACATAGCTGCCGTATCTTTGTTTTTGTAAAGTGTATAGCTACTACACCAATCCGTCTATTCACTTGTTACACCACACCGCTTTGTAAGGCTCCTTTTCGGGAAAACGTCCCAAAATTGGTGTAGTTGTGGTGTAGTACCGCAGATGTCGTTTGAATTCCGTTCAAAAATTCATCATATCTGCGTTTTAATTTTGCATTTTACTGCTCAATCGGCTTCATCGTGGGGAACAGCAGCACGTCGCGGATGGAGGCGCTGTCGGTGAGCAGCATGACCAGACGGTCTACGCCGAAGCCCAGGCCGCCCGTCGGGGGCAGGCCGTACTCCAGCGCGTTCACATAGTCGTAATCCACCTGAGCCTTGCAGTCCGGCTCAACGGCCTTGCGCTCGGCCACCTGACGCTCGAAGCGGCCCTTCTGGTCGATGGGGTCGTTCAGCTCGCTGAAGGCGTTGCCGTACTCGGTGCAGTCGATGAAATACTCAAAGCGCTCGGTGAAGGCGGGGTCGTCCGGCTTGCGCTTGGCCAGGGGGCTGATCTCCACGGGGTAGTCGTAGATGAAGGTGGGCTGGATCAGCTTGTCCTCCACAAAGGCATCAAAGAACTCGGCCAGAATGGCACCCTTGGTGGGCACCTCGGGCAGCTCTACGTGGTGCTCCTTGGCGGCGGCGATGGCATCCTCGTCGGACTTCCAGTCGTTGAAGTCCACGCCGGAATACTTCTTCACGGCTTCCACCATGGTCAGGCGCTCCCAGTGGCCCATGTCGATCTGCTTGCCCTGATAGGGGATGACCATGCTGCCGCAGATCTTCTGGGCCAGACGCTTGTACAGCTCTTCCACCAGATCCATCATGCCGTGGAAATCGGTAAAGGCCTGGTACAGCTCAATGGAGGTGAACTCCGGGTTGTGCTTGGGGTCCATGCCCTCGTTGCGGAAGATGCGGCCCACCTCATACACGCGGTCCATGCCGCCCACGATCAGGCGCTTGAGGTACAGCTCGGTCTCGATGCGCAGCACCATGTCCATGTTCAGGCTGTTGTGATGGGTGATGAAGGGGCGTGCGGATGCACCGATCTCGAACGGGGTCAGGATGGGAGTGTCCACTTCAAGGAAGCCATTCTCGTCCAGATAAGCGCGGATCTCCTTCAGGATCTGGCTGCGCTTCACGAAGGTGTCCTTCACCTCCGGGTTGGCGATCAGGTCCACATAGCGCTGACGGTAACGCATCTCGGTGTCGGTCAGGCCGTGGAACTTCTCAGGCAGGGGACGCAGGCTCTTGGCCAGCAGGGTCAGCTCGGTGGCGCGCACGCTCAGCTCGCCGGTCTTGGTGCGGAACACCTCGCCCTTCACGCCGATGATATCGC
>ERZ1026854.2060-NODE-2060-length-11877-cov-8.787853_pt1 | contig 11877 bp, 8 predicted proteins | sample MGYA00380157_ERZ1026854 | MGnify/ENA primary metagenome ERZ1026854 (study PRJEB33269, sample SAMEA4719793) | human gut metagenome | biome: human-associated habitat; feature: organic feature; material: feces | place: Cameroon | collected 2013-10 ...
GATTTGAACCCTCGCGCCGGTTTCCCGACCTACTCCCTTAGCAGGGGAGCCCCTTAACCACTTGGGTAATTCCGCAGGTTATTTAATGGCGGAGAGGGTGGGATTCGAACCCACGGTCCCTTGCGGGATCACTGGTTTTCAAGACCAGCTCCTTAAACCACTCGGACACCTCTCCATAATATTTTTTTGTGCCGAGGTTATCACAGAAACATCATTTCCGCAATCGACTTGTTTATTATATCATAACTAAATTTATTTGTCAAGCCTTTTTTTGATTTTTATAGAAAATTTTTTAGTATAACTTTTTTTGAAATAACTATCCGTCCCCGATATTTCACGGGGACGGATAAAATATTTAACAGTATTTGCGAAGAACATCAGCAGCTTCATCAAGCACCGCAACGGCTTTGCCGAGGTGAGTCTTGACAGCTTCATTGTTGCTGCTTTCGGTCATTTCCTTAGCCTGAGCGAGAGCATCTCTGCTTGCTTCGACCTGCGTCTGGTAAAGGCTGTCGAAACGTTTGATAGCATTTTCAGCCATTTTCTTGTATGCGCTCTTGAGATCCTTTACGGCGTTTGAACGCACATCGTCAAAGTTTTCGAGCGCTGTATCGATAATGTTTGTCGTTCTTCTTCTGCCGAGAAGATTCTTGAACGAACTCATCGTTTCGGAGGGGTAGCTTCCGTTTTCATCTGCGCCTGCTGCGTTTATGACGGACTGGCTGACAAGCACAAAGCTGTCGGATAAGCCGTTTCCTGCAGTCGCTTCTTCGGCAAGGTTGGCAAGTCCGAGCTTGCGGGCGAGCTCACGTCCCATATTGGCGAGAACTTCGTTGAGAGCCTTTTCGTGTATCTCAATGCACTTTTTGTAAGCTTCGCCGACTTTATCAACGAGGAAAGAGTAGAAATGCTTTTCAACGTCTTCGGGATTGCCCTGATTTCTTGCTTCGTAAATATCCTCACGAAGCTTGGAGAAGAAACCGTACATCCACTGCTCTGCCTGCTGCTGCATTTCGGTAACGCTGAGAACTATCTTCGGGCGGCGCTCTTCGATAGCCTGCGCAAGTGTGCGGCATTCCTCGTCTATCTTTTCGGAAAGGTCAACGAGCTTCTGCTTGTCGAGCGCGATCATATCATAGACCATGTGAATCCTCGAAGCCGTGTCGTTGAGCATAAGGTTGAGCATTGTTATAACACGCTGCGTACGGACAAAATCCTTCTGGAGAATGATCTCACGCTTGAGCGACATTTCAAATTTGAGAAATTCATTTTCGTAGAATTCCTGAAGTCCCGTGAGGTCGGGGCGGTTAAGTCCTATCTTGCGGCGGTATTCATCGATGCCGCTTACGCCGTAAACGAATGCGTTCGGGACGATACGTTCGCAGCACTCGCTGACACGGTTGATGATCTTTTCGATATCTTTCATGCTGCCCATAGCATCAATCATATTGACGAGAACGAAAAGCTTGCTGAAGCTCATCGGCTGAATATGCGTTGCAAGGAAAACCTGTTCCGACTCGGAGAAAGGGGAGAGCGCAGACGCAACATAAACGATAGCGTCAGCGTTTACAAGGTAGTCCTGAACCTGCTTGTCGAGGCAGTCAAGGTCGGAAAGACCCGGCGTGTCAACAATGCGTATCTCTTTAAGTATCTCCGCATTGTCGCGGATATCGATGTATTCAAGGCTGTCCGGGAAAGCTCTTGTGAGCTTTTCAAGGCGTTCTCTCTGGAGATCGTCTGCGGTGAGCATGATGCGCTGACCATTGGAAAGAACGGCTTCAGCGCTCGGGGTTTCGCCGTAGCTTATCGAGTTTATAGTAAAGGTTTCGGGGGCAACGTTTACGGGCGCGATAGATTTTCCGAGGATAGCGTTGATTATAGTGCTCTTTCCGCGCTTGAAATCGCCGAGAACAACGAGCGAGAACGGCTCTGTGCGGCGTTTTGTGATAGCTTTATCCCATTGTTTGAGATTGTCGGTGAATTCTTCGCCGAGGATACGGCAAACGGGCTTGTTGGCGAGAATCTCCCGCATATAATTCTGTATTTTTTCAATGTCGGGTTCAACGTCAGCATAAGTCAGAGTATTATTCGTATTTTCGGACATATCAAACACCCGCCTTTCCTGAATCCGAGCCGAGGATTATTTCACAGCGCACTTCAAGCGCCTGCTTGTTGACGGTGTGAAGATCATCACCGCCGATATCATTTCTCCAGCTGTAAAGTGTTTCGCAGTTGAGGAATTCCATTCCCGCAAAATAGCGGCGTTCAAGGAAATTCGTGCTGCTGTCGAGAGAAATGCTTCTTGCAGGGGTAACGTGGAGTGTTTCATACATTTTTTCAGCCTTGTTCTTGTCAAAGATCTGACCCGTACGGCTGTAAATGTCGTTAAGTCCCTTTTCTCTGAGTGAAACGAAAACGGACGAGAAATCCTGCGGTCTGTCAAGGCAGATGATGCCTGCACGGTCGGCGGTCACGCAGGAGAGCGTGAGCCAATCCATCATTACCGAGGCAAGCTGCTTGCCGTTGTCGGTGACGGGGTTGACAACTTCGCTGTCCATAATGATGCCGAAGCTCGGCGCAGCCTGATAGTAGATGCAGTGGTTGTTCTGAATGTGACCACATTCGCAGCCGATGAGATACGAAAGCTCATCTTTCGTGCATTTTTCGCACAGACCCGATGTAAGAACGATAACGGGCGAGGTATTTTCTGCGGAGATAGAGTATATCTCCATTTTGTTCGGCGCATTTCTTACGAAGACTTTCGGAACATCTATCATAAGGCGTTCTGCGCAGGTCTTTGCGATCGCCCATATCTCGGGATAGCTGCCCTGAGAAACTTCGCTTGCGGTCTTGAATATCTGCTTGAATTTGTTCGGTATTTCGACCGTGACAAGGTTTTTGTAAATTTTGTTCCAGCCCGAATATGTGATGAATTTCTGACGGACGGAAAAATCCGCATCAAAGCCATAGTCCATTCTTCCGCCGACGATGTGATCCTTTGATTTTCTTGTTCTTGCGGCGAGATAGTTCGTAAAGCTGGTATCTATATCGAGCAGGGGATTCTGCTTTTCGAGTGAATCGAGAACATCGTTCATCGCTTTTATCCTCCATTATTATGGTTACTGTCGAAGTCATTGTGACATCATAATATCCGGTTTTTATTCATCGTTTGTAAGAGCGTGATGAAGATTGTAGGTTTCCGCAAGCAGAGAACCGGTGTATTCCGCAATGTTCTGGAGCTTGACTTTTTCATTTTCGGAAACGGTCTTGCGCTCGGCTTTGAGCTGATTGAGGTTGTCGAGTGTTTTCTGTGTATCTTTGAGGATAATTTCGGTTTCGTCCTCGATCTTCTTTTTAAGTCCCTCGAACGATGCGAATACCTGCTGACGAACAGTTTCGGAGAAGTCGCTGGAAATGCGCATTTCGTGGAACTGCTTTGAAACGGAGTTCTTGAAGCTGTTCTTGTATTTGTCTATTCTTTCCTGAACGAGAAGCTTATCAACGGAGAGCTTTCCCGTGAAAGTTCCCGCAAGACCTGCGATAGCCATAATGCAGAGTGTAACAGGGCCTGCCGCAGCAATGCCGAGGAAGCCTGCGAGGTATGCGGCAGCATAGAATGTTGCGCAGAAGCCTACGAAGCCTGATGCGCCGCCGAGAAGTGCGCCCTTTACGCCTGCCTCACGGAAGCCGACAAAAAGTCCGCCCGTTCCGACAGAACCGATAGCAACGCCGATGATAGAATCAACGATGCCGCCGTTGCGCGAGTGACGCTGAGGAACGGCAAACATCTCCTGGATTCGTGCGACCGATGCAAAGAATTCGTCCTCGAATGACTGCAAACGCTCAGCTTCGTCGCTCAGAGCGATGTTTATCTCGTTCTGTATCTGTTCACAGATTATCTGTGCCTTGTTTTCGATGTTTTCCTTTATCTTTTCGGTGAGCTTTGCATAAACGATCTTTAACTTGTCGCGCTTTAAGTCGTCAGCGGACATAGGATAATCATCGATTACCTGCATTGCGGTTTCTTCTATCTGGCTCCAGTAGCCGTCAAGGATAGGCTTCAAGCCATCATAAACCTTGTTTGCGGCATCGTTGATGCGGACGAATTCAGCACGTTTCTTCGTTCTGATAGCGTCGATCTCTTCAATAGCGGCGTTGTATTTCTCCATAAATTCATCGGTTTCCATCATAAGTGAATTTTCACGGAGAACAATGGAGTTGATGATCTCCGAGCCGCTGCTGATTATCTTTGTAGCAAGTATCTGGAGGGTGATAGAACCTCTCTCCTGCGTGAGCATACGTTCAAGAGCGGCTTCAAAGGTCGGGAAGTTACTCTCTTTGAGCATCTCTTCATTGTGAGCCTGCTTTGCAAGGAGCGCTTTCTTCGCATAAACTCCGATTACCTTTGGTTTGCCGATCTTGCGCTTGTAAACGGCAAATTCCTTGGAATCTTCGCCCATAACGGTCTTGGCTTTTTCCATAACATAAGAGCCGATACGCTTTTCGACCGTTTCAACTATTCTGTCCTCGTCCTCCTTGGAGAATGTTCCGAAGCAGTTTACGGCAAAGATTATCCGTCCCATATCGCTCGTGAGCATTTTCTTTTCAAGGAATTCCTTTTCAAACTGCGAGAAAGGCGAGTTCGCACTGATAACGAAAACAGCTGCATCAATTTCGGGGAGAATAGAAAGCGTAACGTTCGTCATCTGCTCATCATCGTTAAGACCGGGAGTGTCGATGATGTCAACGTTGTTCTTGCAGAAGTCGGTCGCATAGTGAACGGTAGCCTGCTTGACGCTTTCAGCGCGCTTTTCCGATTCGTAGGAAAGCTTTGTTACATAGTCGGCAAGCTTGTTGATATCAACAGTTTCCTTTTCGCCCGTCTTGTATTCGACCTCGACATAAGGCGTTTCGCTGTATGTAACACGGTTGAGCGTAGCCGTTGCGGGAAGAACGTCCGCGGGAAGGACTTCCTGACCGAGAAGTGCGTTGATGAGTGTACTTTTTCCACGCTTGAATTCGCCGACGATAGCAACTTCAAAATGCTCATTGGCGGTTTTTTCGATAGTGTCAGCGATAGATTTTGCGGTGTTGTTCAGCTCCAGCTCTTCACTGAATTCTTTCAGCTGGCAAAGGCAGTCTGTAAGCTCGCCGACCGTTTGTTTAAAAGCCGCATAGCTGCCGTAGTTAATAACATTTTCTCCCATAGCAACCTCCTTGATTATATATCACGGGAATTTTTGAAAGAACTATTAAAAATATAATGACAGTATTTCACTATAGATGCAAATTACCCAATAACTAACATTTATTATATCACATTACTATATAAAATGTCAACAATTATTATAAATTTTGCAAAATATTATGGAAAATTAAAAAAAGGTGTGCTATACTTATTTATAATTATTCAAAATTGAAAGGAAACAGCGCGAAATATGAATTTCAGACCATGTATAGATATCCATAACGGCAAGGTCAAGCAGATAGTCGGGGGGAGCCTTGCGGATAAGGGCAATTCCGCCTCGGAAAATTTCGTTTCCGACTGCGGAGCGGATTTTTATGCCCGTCTTTATAAGGAAAAAGGCTTGAAAGGCGGACATATCATAATCCTCAACGCCGCCGACAGCGAATATTACGAAGCCGACCGAAAGCAGGCTTTTTCCGCTCTGCACGAATATGGGGGCGGCCTGCAGGTCGGAGGCGGAGTAAATGCCGACAACGCCGCCGAGTATATTGAAAACGGCGCGTCGCATATAATAGTCACGTCGTATGTTTTCAAGGACGGAAAGGTGAATTTCGACAACCTCGGTAAGCTTACAAAAGCTGTCGGAAAGGAACATATCGTCCTCGACCTTTCCTGCCGAAAAAAAGACGATGATTACTACGTTGTCACCGACAGATGGCAGAAATTCACCGATATGAAGCTTTCGCCCGAGGTGTTCGACAGGCTTTCATCATACTGCGATGAGTTCCTTGTCCACGCGGTCGATGTCGAGGGCAAGGCAAGGGGAGTAGAGGAAAAGCTTGCGGAAATGCTCGGTGAGTGGGGAAAGATAACCCTCACCTACGCTGGCGGCATAGGCTCTTTTGACGACCTTGACACGCTCAAAAGGCTTGGCAAAGGAAAGCTCAACTTCACGGTCGGAAGCGCGCTCGATATTTTCGGCGGAACTATGGAATTTGAAAAAGTTGTACAATATCATTGACAAATTTAGTGAATTTTTGTATAATTAATAAGATAATATGATTTTGCAAAAGGAGCATACAGCCAATGATGATCCAATCCCTCAACGGACCTTGGAGAGTGAACTCCGCCGATGAAAAAATAAAGCTCAGCGTAAACGTCCCCGGAACGGTTTACAGCTCAATGCTTGAAAATAAAATGATCGAAGACCCGTTCTACCGCCTTAACCAGTATGATGCACTGAAAATTTCGGATAACGACTTCGTTTTCGCTTATGATTTTATCCCTGCCGAAGCAATGATGAAGAACGATAAAATTTTTCTACGCTTTGACGGCATAGACACGATCGCCGAGATCTACCTCAACGATACCGCGATAGGCTCTGCCGATAATATGCACCGAACCTATAAATTCGATATCACCGACTGCATAAAGCGCGGAACGAACTCACTCCGCGTCTATATCCATTCGCCGATAAAATATATCAAGGATAAAAATGACGAGCGCGATCTCTGGGGCGTGGCTTCGACAATGAAAGGCTATCCGCATATCCGAAAGGCACACTATATGTACGGCTGGGACTGGGGTCCGATACTCCCCGATGTCGGAATTTGGCGAGATGTGAGCCTTGTCGGCGAGAAATACGGCTGTATCAAAGATGTCCGCATAAAGCAGGAACACAAACAAAGTTCGGTTAAGCTTTATATCGATACCGAGATAGAAAATCTCACGGGCGATGACCTCCGTATGGAGTGCGTTATCACCGACCCAGACGGCGTTAATACTATTGTAAAGACAGACCGACCGAAACAGCATAACTCCGCTGTCTGCGTTATCCTCAACCCCAAGCTCTGGCACGTCAGAGGCTTTGGAAAACAGTATCTTTACGAAGTCAAGGTAAAGCTTCTCCACAAGGGTGAAGTTATCGACAAAAAGGAGCTTAAAACAGGTCTGCGCACGATAGAAGTTTCACGCCGGAAAGACGATATCGGCGAAGAATTCTGTTTTAAGGTAAACGGAACGAAAATTTTCGCAATGGGCGCAAACTATATCCCCGAGGATAACCTCCTCGGCAGGAGAAGCCGTGAGCGCACGGAAAAACTGCTCAGGGACTGCGCCGCTGCGAACTACAATATGATAAGAGTATGGGGCGGCGGATTTTACCCCGATGATTATTTCTACGATATCTGTGATGAACTCGGTCTGCTCGTATGGCAGGATATGATGTTCGCCTGCTCGGTCTATGACGGAAACGACCCCGAATTCTGCGCAACAGTCGAGCAGGAGCTTATCGACAATGTTCGCCGTATCGACCACCACGCCTGCCTTGCAATGTGGTGCGGAAACAACGAGATCGAATCCGCTTGGCAGTACTGGGGACTTCCCGATGAGCCTGACCTTAAACAAGGCTATCTGAATATGTTCGAGAACATCGCCCCGAAGGTCATTGCCCAGTACGATACTGGACATTTCTACTGGCCGTCCTCACCGTCCTCGGGCGGCGGCTTCAATGACAGCGGTGCTAAAAACAAAGGCGATATCCATTACTGGGAAGTCTGGCACAGCCTTAAGCCTTTCACAGAGTATAAAAAGTATCTTTTCCGCTTCTGCTCGGAGTACGGCTTTGAGTCTATTCCTTGTATGAAAACGGTGCGTTCCTTTGCCGAAGAAAAAGATCTGAACCTTATGTCGCCCGTTATGGAAGCGCATCAGAAGTGCGAAGCGGGCAACGAAAAGCTTATGTATTACCTTGCGCAAATGGTGCATTATCCGTACAGCTTTGAGAACCTCGTCTATGCAACTCAGCTCGTTCAGGCTGACGCTATCCGTCTTAATGTCGAGCAGATGCGCCGTCACAGAGGTATATGTATGGGTTCGCTCTACTGGCAGGTTAATGACTGCAACCCCGTTATCTCGTGGTCATCGATAGACTATTTCGGCAGGTGGAAAGCTCTCCACTATTACGCAAGAAAATTCTATGCGCCGATAATATGCTCGGTCGATGACAGCGACAAGGATAACCTCGTTCTGAACGTTTCCAACGAAAAAATGACCGAGTTCAACGGCCATATCAAATGGAAAATAAGAAGAAACACAACCGAAGTCATTGCCGAGGGCGATTCGGGCGAATTCACCGTACAGCCGCTTTCCGCAGTGAATGTCTGCAATATCACAAGGGAAATGACGGGACTTACCTTAGCCGACCATTTCAACTGTACGCTCGAATACTCACTTATGCATAAGGACGCAATAATCAGCAGTTCAACATTCCTTTTCGTCCTGCCGAAGCAGTTCGAGTTCCTGCCGCCCGAGATCGAGGTCAGATGTGACACGCTTGGTGATAAATACTGCCTTACATTCAGCTCGCAGGTTTATGCAAAGGGCGTTTATATCGACTTTGACGAGTTCGATGTCGTTTTCGGCGACAACTGGTTCGACATAAACGGTCAGGACGTAAGCATACTGCTCAAAAAGGACGTTCTTCCGCCGTACTTTACACCTGAACTTGTAAAAGAAAAGCTTCGCATAAAATCTTATGCAGATATCGCATTGTCTTAACGGAGTATAACCAATGAACACAGAGTTAAAAGAAGAATTTCTCAGCATCTATAACGGAAATATCAAAAGGGACGGAGCGGGTAACTTCCTCAATTATCTGCTGAAGACCGATTTCTTCACCGCCCCTGCAAGCACACGCTTCCACGGCTCGCACGAGGGAGGTCTGCTTGAACACAGCCTTAACGTGTATCACTGCCTTAAGGATTATCTTGAACGCGACAGAACGAAGCAGCTTTACAGAATGAATTACAGCGAAGAAACTATCGCTTTGTGCGCACTTCTTCACGATGTCTGCAAGGTGAATTTCTATAAGACGGACTACCGCAACGCCAAGAATGAACGCGGCGAGTGGGAGAAAGTCCCGTATTATACTATTGATGATACACTTCCTTACGGTCACGGCGAAAAGTCGGTCTACATAATCTCAGGCTTTATGCGCCTGACAAGGGAAGAAGCCTTTGCGATAAGGTATCACATGGGCTTCTCCGGGGTAGAGGATAAAAACAGCATCGGAAAAGCTTTTGAAATGTTCCCGCTTGCGTTCGCACTTTCGGTCGCAGATATGGAAGCATCGTATTATCTTGAATCATAAATAAAAAGGGAAAAGGGGTCTTGGAAAATGGCAGATATTGTTGCAGTCGGCGAGATGCTCGTTGATCTTGCTCAGAAGATTTCCGAAACGGGTGAGATAACCTATACGCAGAATGCGGGCGGTTCATCGGCGAATGTTGCGGTTATGGCGGCAAAGCTTGGAGTTCCCACAGGCTTCATCGGCAAAGTCGGAAAGGATATGTTCGGACGCTATCTCAAAAACGTCCTCGATGAAAACAACGTAAACACAAAGGGACTTATCCTCGATGATAAATATTCAACTCCGCTCGCATTCGTCAGCAAGAATGAGAACGGCGAAAGAGAGTATTATTTCGTAAGGAATGACAGCAAGGAAGCTTCGCTCACTTATGGCGAAGTGAATAAAAAGCTTATCGATAACTGCAAAATTTTCCACTTCGGTTCAAGACTGCTCACTTCCGAACCGTCACGCTCGGCGGTGATGCTCTGCGCCGAATATGCGAAGAATCAGGGCAAGATCATAAGCTTCGACCCGAAATTCCGCCGCAATCAGTGGGCATCGCAGGAAGACGCAGTGAGAACGATACAGAACGTGATGAAGTGCGTTGATATCCTCAAAGTTTCCGAAGATGAGCTTTTGCTTGTTTCGGGATTTGGAAATATGGCAACAGCTATCGCAAAGCTTATCGGACTCGGTGTAAAAGTAATATGCATCACGCAGGGCGCAAAAGGCTGTATAGTCGCAACAAAAACGGGCATAAACAACGTCCCCTCGTTCAAAACAGAGCTTGTAGATACAATGGGAGCAGGTGACAGCTTCTTCGGAGCATTTCTTTCCCGTATCGCAAAGTCCGCAAAGCCGCTCTCTGACCTTGAAACGGATGATCTTATCGGAATTTCCGTCTATGCCAATGCCTGCGGCGCACTCAGCGCAAGAAAACTCGGTGCTATCTCCGCAATGCCGACCGATGAAGAGATAAGAGCGCTTATCGAGCAGAATAAAAAACAGTAATTTTCACTTTTTCATATATTACCATAGTGTAAAATGCCTATTTTTAGGTAAATGCTATTGACAAATCGCCGTCATAAGCCTATAATAAATAGGTTGTTGATAAAATGAAAGGAAAACTGTTTTTATGAAGCTTGAATCATTCAAAAGTATATTTTTTAAGGCATTGATGTCCGGATTTATGATCGGTATCGGCGGAACTGTCTACCTTATGTGCGATAATAAGTATATGGGCGGATTTCTGTTCAGCTTCGGACTTTTCACAATAATCCAGCTCGGCTTTGCACTCTATACGGGTAAAGTCGGATATATCCCCGAAAGAAAGCCAATATATATCCGTGAAGTGCTTATAACCCTGCTCGGAAATATCGTCGGAACGGGCGTTACAGCACTTTTGATCTCTGCAACAAGAATAGGCGCAAAGGTGCATGAAAACGCAGTTGCCGCAATGGATACCAAAATGAGTGACGGCATCGTCAGCAGACTTATCCTCGGATTCTTCTGCGGAACATTGATGTACCTCGCAGTTGAGAACGGAAAGAACTGCCGTATAAAAGGACATGATGTTTCAATGATCTTCGGAACAGCAGTCCCCGTAATGCTCTTCATCTTCTGCGGATTTAACCATTCAATTGCAGACTGCTTCTATTATTTCTCCGCAGGCGCAACAGTAAGCGGCGCACTCTATATCCTCGAAGTAGCAGTGGGAAATGCACTCGGCGGAATGTTTATACCATTTATGAAAAAGCTTTTCGATAAACCCGAAGAAACACAAACACCAACAAAGTAACAATAACGCGAAGCCAACTAAAGTTTAGGTCAAGCCTTTTCAAAGGCTTGTGGGTGTCCAGAGGGCAAAGCCCTTGGTCGCTCTCCGCAGAGAGCGAAATCCCCTAAACTAACAGCATAATGTCAGTTGCAACAAGCGTAATCACTAACAAATCAAAAGGCGCAATTCACACAAAAAAGGTAAAACGAACTATGAGAAATCATTTTGTGAACCTAAAAAGTGAATTGCGCCAATTCTTTATGTACGGAACGGTTTTCCTTTAAGCCTATATATGCGAACGGAGTGAGAATATATAGGCTTAAATACTGTATGAACAGCTATGCAGTATGAACTCTACGCTTTGCTTGTGTGTTTTATTTGCCGACAGCGTTTGAACAGCAATGAAATATGAACGGAAAAACACATAAAACGGTCGGATATGGAATCCGACTCTACGGTTTTGGGGGCGTTCATATCCCACCGCTGTTCAAACGTTGTCGGCTAAAAACGCTCGTCGCTTTGCTCCTCACGTTTATTCGCCGAGGATAGTTTATTTTAGGAAAAAGAATTGGCGCAATTCACTTTTTAGGTTCACAGACTGATTTCTCACGTTCTGTTTACCCTTTGGTGTGAATTGCGCCTTTTTTAGCTGTTAGTGATTACGCTATTGTAACTGATGTTATGCTGTTTGTTTAGGGTATTTCGCCGTCTGCGGACGGCGACAAGGTGGCTTTGCCCCATATGCACTAACTTAATCTTGCAATTACCCTAAAAATATGGTAA
>ERZ1026854.2062-NODE-2062-length-11874-cov-10.482105_pt1 | contig 11874 bp, 9 predicted proteins | sample MGYA00380157_ERZ1026854 | MGnify/ENA primary metagenome ERZ1026854 (study PRJEB33269, sample SAMEA4719793) | human gut metagenome | biome: human-associated habitat; feature: organic feature; material: feces | place: Cameroon | collected 2013-10 ...
CTATCGGAACGATGATTTTCCAGGCTGCGGTCAATGTGTTCGGTTCGCAGGTGGTGGCTGCGTTTACAGCCGCATCCAAGGTCAATAATATCGCGACGCAGACCATGCCGACCCTTGGAACAGCCGCTGCGACTTACTGCGGACAAAATCTCGGTGCAGGCAGGTATGACAGGATATTTAAGGGTATGAAGTCATGCTTTTTCATATGCATAGGCTGCGCAGTTTTAGCGGCAGCAATTAACTGCTTTGTCGGACCGCATATGATAGGCTGGTTTATCACATCGCCTACGGCAACTGACATTGACTATGCTATGAAATATCTGAAAATCGCGAGCGTCTTCATGCTCCCGCTGGCATGGATTTTTGCATACAGAAACGGCCTGCAGGGACTTAACAAGGGGCTTGTGCCTATGCTTAGCGGTGTGATGGAGCTTGTATCGAGATGGATTGCAATACTCGCTCTGTCAAAGCCATTCGGCTACGGCGGTGTGTGCTTTGCTGACCCGGCGGCATGGCTTACAACAGGAATACTGCTTATTGTGACCTACTATGTGTGGGAGATGCGCATGAGGAAGAAGGTACAGTAAAACCACAAATGAGGTTTTTTCAGCAGATAGAAACTCATGGGGTGGTGTGAGCAGTAAGGAATATCAGGACGCAACAGGAGAAAATTAGGCTGGTACATGTCGCATAAACGATGTACTAGCTGGTTGTCTCCCTGCGAATCAGCACAGGCGCTATCTTTTTGTGCGTTGGCGCCAAATCTGGCTCAGGCTTTCTTTGTTTGCGGTTATCCATCTGCTTGACGAGCAAATCCATGGCGGTTCTTGCGATTACATCTATCTGCTGGCCGATGGTGGTGATTGGAATTATGGCTTCGTTGGCAATTGGTGAATTGTCGAAGCCGACTATCTCATAGCTGTCCGGAAAGCAGCCGTATTTTTGTATGACAAGATTCAAAAACATGTTGGCATATGTGTCGTTTGCCAGGAATACCCCTTTCTTTTTATCAGGATATTTCTCATCTATATTGTTAAAAATCACCTTCATCTGAGAAAATAAATCGTTGTACGAATCACCGGATACGTTCAGGCTGAGCTCATAGGGAATATTGTGCTCGGTACAGGTGTCCTCAAACGCACGGATTCTGTCGTATGCCGGGACATACTTTGGCACATCTACATTGATATGGATGAGGATATCACATTTGTCACGTATTAAAAGAGATGTGGCCTGAAGCGCACCCATATAGTTGTCGGAGGTGACACTGCTTATATGCATGGATTCTCGCTCGATTGCGACAATTGGAATGTGGTATGAAGCAAGCTTTTCAGATGAGAGAGTGTGACTTAGCACGATAAGACCCTCTATCTGATAAGCTAAAAGTTCATCAATGTAGTTTTCTTCCTCAGCCGCCCCCTTGTCACTCATAAAGATGAGAAACTTATAGTGATAGTTAGCGTAGGTGGCTAAAAGCTGTGTGAGCATCTCAGAGTAGTAGTGCAGGTAAAGGTTTGGCACTATTATGCCGACAAACTCGCTCTTACCGTTTGCGAGAACCTTTGCGAGCTTATTTTTCTTATAGCCGAGCTCATCAAGCGCACGGGAAATCTTTTCCTGATTCTCCAGTGTCAGAGAGTCCGGATGATTGAAATATCTTGAAATCGTTGTTTTTGAAAAGTGTGTATATTCCGCAATATCTGCAAATGTAACCTGTTTTTTTCCCATGGGATGTCTCCTTATAAAAATTACTTATATTACAAATGTTTATAAACAGTATACAGCGCAATTTCCAAAATATCAACAAAAAAGTAACCGGTTACTTTTTTTGAGAAAAGTATTGACACAGCATAAATGATATTGTATTATCAAATTACAAAGTAACCGGTTACTTTACCGGTTACACAAGAGCGTAAATTAAGTAAAAAAGACAAAATGTGAAAGAGAGTGGAGGTCACAGCAAATGAAAGAAAAAAAGCAGTCATTGAAAAGCAAAGTGACATATGTGAAGAAAAACTGGATGTTGTACATATTTTTCCTTATGCCGGCACTTTTACTGACAATTATATTCAAGTATGTTCCGATGGGCGGACTGCTCATAGCATTCAAGGATTACAATGTCATAAAGGGTGTGCTGGGGAGTCCATGGGTCGGGCTTGAATATTTCAAGAGATTTTTATCGTCACCTGATTTTATGAACTACCTTATGAATACGTTAAAGGTAAGTATTTACGGATTGTTATGGGGATTTCCGGTACCGATTATACTTGCACTGCTTCTGAATCGTATTCGCAAAGAGGGCATCAAGAAAAAGATACAGCTTCTGATTTACGCACCGAATTTTATCTCAGTTATTGTACTTTGTGGTATGGTTCGTATGTTTTTATCACCAATCGGACCAATGAACAAGATACTCGGCATCAGCACAAACTGGATGACGATGCCGGCTGCATTCAGGACAATCTACATAGCGAGCGGCATCTGGCAGGGAGCAGGCTGGGCTTCAATCATGTACACAGCGGCATTATCCAATGCGAGCAAGGAGCTTGAGGAGGCAGCGAGAATGGACGGCGCAAACATCTTCCAGCAGATGTGGTATGTTGAGCTTCCGGCTATTAAGAATATTATAGTGATACAGTTCATCCTGCAGGCAGGAAATATTATGAGTATCGGTTTCGAGAAAGCCTATGCGTTACAGACAGATATGAACTTACCGGCATCGGAAATTCTTTCTACATATGTATACAGAATCGGACTTTTGAATGGAGACTATGGTTATTCAACAGCGGTTGGTCTTTTCAACTCGGTAATCAACGTAATATTGCTGATTATAGTCAATGCGGTTGTAAAGAAGCTAAACGATGGTGAAGGAATCTAGGAGGAAAGTGCAATGGAAAAAGATATGACGACAAAAATCAAATATTCACGGACTGATAAAATTGTTCTTGGAATTGGATATACACTTCTTGGGTTGTTTGTGCTTGCAATAATTGTTCCGTTAGTATATGTAGTGCTGGCATCTTTCATGGATCCGACAGTACTTAACAACCAGGGACTGAGCTTCAACATAAAGGACTGGACTATTGATGCATACAGACGAGTTCTGGAAAATGACATGATATGGCGCGGATTTTTTAATTCATTTTTTTACTCAATAGCGTTTGCGGCAATCTCAGTATTTGTCACAATCTTGGCAGCATATCCTATGTCTAAAAAGGAGTTTGTCGGAAGAAAATTTTTCAATGTGATTTTTATTATCACAATGTTTTTTGGAGGAGGAATGATTCCTACATTCATCCTTATAAATCAGCTCCATATGGTAAACACCGTCTGGGCAATCCTCATTCCGGGAGCTTTCAATGTGTGGAATATGATTTTGGCGAGAACCTATTATCAGTCAGTGCCAAATGAGCTTCGTGAGGCATCAGCCATCGACGGAGCAAATGAAATACAGCATTTCTTTAAGATAATGCTTCCGGTTTGTAAGCCGATTATTGCGGTGCTTATGCTTTGGTCATTTGTAGGAATGTGGAACAGCTACTTTGATGCAATGATTTACCTGAATGACGCAAATCTCCAGCCATTACAGCTTGTACTGCGTTCAATTCTCGTGCAGAATACACCTCAGCCGGGCATGATTGCAGATATCCAGAGCACAGCTGAGATGGCAAAGGTTGCAGAGCAGCTCAAGTACGCTACAATTGTTGTATCAAGTTTACCACTTTTGATTATGTATCCATTTTTCCAGAAATATTTTGATAAAGGAATCATGGTTGGATCTGTTAAGGGCTAACAGAAAGGATGAGTATGGATATGAAAAAAAGAAGCTTCAAAAAATTAATTACACTTTCGCTTACACTTGCAATGCTGACAGGTGTGGCAGGCTGTGGAAAGCAGCAGAGCTTAAATGCTGAGACAAATCCGGATACACCGGTATCAGATGTGCAGTTTCCTCTGAAGGAGAAGGCAGAGCTGTCATTTATCACAAGTGCACCGGCCACATCCACACAGGATCCTAATGAGAGGACTATCTTCAAGAGAATGGAGGAGCAGACCAACGTGCATATCGACTGGACATGCTTCGTTTCAGACCAGTTCTCTGACAAGAAGAATCTGGCATTGGCGCAGTTTGGTAATCTGCCGGATGGACTGTTTAATGCAGGTATGAGTGATTACGACCTGCTCAGATATGCAAAGCAGGGTATCATTATTCCGGTAGAGAATCTGATCGATAAATATATGCCTAATCTTCAGGCAGTTTTTGAGAAATATCCTGAATATAGGACAATGTGTACCGCACCGGACGGACATATCTATTCATTTCCTTGGATAGAGCAGCTTGGTTCAGGAAAAGAAGCTATCCAGGCAATAGGCGATATTCCTTATATCAACAAGAAGTGGCTTGACTATCTGGGACTTGATGTACCGACTACCACAGACGAGCTCGAGCAGGTGCTTATTGCATTCAGAGATCATGCCGATGAGCTGGAGCAGAAATTTGATATCGAGGGCGGGGTTATTCCTATGTCATTTATTATAAACAACGGTGACCAGGATCCAGCCATCCTCATGAACGGCTTTGGTGAGGGTTATGGTGATACAGGTGACCACTTTGCAGTAACAGATGAGGGAAAAGTCATCTATGCTCCGACACAGGAGGGCTACAAGGAGGGTATCGAGTGGCTTCACAAGCTTGTCACAGAGGATTTGATTGACCCTGAGGCATTTACACAGGAGTGGTCAACATATGTAGCAAAGGGTAAAAACCACAGATACGGGCTCTGCTTTACATGGGACATTGCAAACATTGACAATAACACAGATTACGTCATGCTTCCTGCTCTCACAGGACCTGACGGAGTCAGAAATATCACGAGACAGAACAACAGTGAGACGAGTGGTTTCGACAGAGGACGATGCGTATTGACATCAAGCTGCAGGAATACGGCTTTGGCAGCGGCATGGATTGACCAGATGTACGCTCCAATCCAGTCACCACAGAATAACTGGGGAACATACGGCGAGAAAGATTCGTTCAACATCTTTGAGATGAGCACAAACGATGAGGGTGGACAGATGCTAAAGCATATGGATCTGGGCGATCAGTCACCGGTTGAGGTGCGTGAGGCGCAGTCTGTAAACGGACCGCTTGCTGTTTTAAATGAGTACTATGATGTTTATGTGACAGAGCCTGCAGATGCCAAGTGGCGTCTCGACAACATGCATGAGGCTTATCTGAAGGACATGAACAGTAAGTATGTCTATCCAAACGTGTTCATGAGCATAGATGACACCAACAAGGTGTCACAGTACGACACAGACATCAAGAAATATGCTGAGCAGAAAAAGGCTGATTGGATATTAAACGGCGACATTGATAAGGAATGGGATTCATACCTTAAGAAACTTGATAAATATGGTTTACAGGATTATCTGAAGATAAAGCAGAAATATTTTGACAGCTATCAGAAATCCCTTGAGAGTACATCAGAGGGCAAATAGGTTACTGTTTATAATTCTGTATTACCGGCAAAATAAACAGAATGGGAGGATTTGCATGAGCGAATTATTGGAAAAAGCAAGAAGCTACGAGGCAAAAAAAATAGCTGCTACAGATAAAGAGAGTAAACCTTTGTTTCATATCAGTGCACCGGCAGGATGGATCAATGATCCGAATGGATTTTCTGTCTATAACGGAAAAATTCATCTGTTTTATCAGTACTATCCATATCTGCGTGAGTGGGGACCTATGCATTGGGGGCATAGTACGACAAGCGATATGATTAAGTGGGAGCAGCTTCCGTGTGTGCTGGCACCTGACGAGGAATATGATAAAAAAGGATGTTTCTCAGGAAGTGCCATTGAGGCAGATGGTAAGCATGTGCTTGTATACACAGGTGTCACAAGGATTAAACTTCCTGATGGCAGTGAGCAGGAGAGACAGAACCAGTGCATCGCATTTGGAGACGGACTTAATTATGTGAAGCATGAGAATAATCCTGTTGTGACAGGCGATATGCTTCCTGAAAACTGCAGCAGAATCGATTTCCGCGACCCGAAAATATGGAAAGAGGATGACACATATTATCTTATAGTTGGAAGCAAGGACTTAAACAATGTGGGACAGGTAGTGCTCTGCTCTTCAAAAAACCTGACCGATTGGCAGTTTGAGACAATCCTTGCGGCAAACAGCACCGGCAAAATAGGTACCATGTGGGAGTGCCCGGACTTCTTTGGGCTGGAGGATAAGCATGTGCTCATCTGTTCACCGCAGAGTATGAAGGCAGACAAATATGAGTTTCATAACGGACACAACTCTGTATATTTTCTGGGGGATTATGATAAAGAAAATCATGTATTTATCAAGGAAGAGCCGCACACACTTGACTATGGCATGGACTTTTATGCGCCACAGACTACACTTCTTCCGGACGGACGCCGCGTGATGATTGCCTGGATGAAGTCATGGGATGCATGTGTCGTTCCTGATTCGCAGGATTGGCAGGGCATGATGACACTGCCTCGTGAGCTTGAAATAAAGGACGGCCGTATCTGGCAGAAGCCGGTTAAGGAAATAGAAAATTATCGTGCAAACAAGTGTCATTATACAGATAAAAAGATAGACTGCTACACGACTTTTGATGGCATAAAGGGCCGCACTCTCGACATGACAGTGGAGCTTTCAGGCGAGGAGTATAATAATTTCACTGTTGAAATGGCATGCGATGATGAGTATGGTACAGTGTTTACCTACAACAGAGTCGCAGGCGTGCTCGAGATTGATCGTACCTGCTGTGGCGTCACAAAGGATGTCGTCTGTGTCAGAAAAATTAAAATCGCAGATACAGACAGAAAGCTAAAGCTTCGTTTCATCGTGGACAGACAGTCTATAGAGCTCTTTATCAATGACGGACAGCAGGTCGCAACCACAGCTATCTGTACACCTCTTCAGGCAGACGGAATCAGCTTTAACTGTGACGGAAGTGCTGTTGTGGATATTGAAAAATATGATATAATTTTGTAATATGACCGCATATCAGTAGAGCATACAAATAATAACCGGACAAATTATTGGTCCGGTTATTTGTAGAATAATATACAGGATATTTTGACAGGAAAGAAAGAGGTACAATATGGATGTAGTTGCATTAGGTGAATTACTTATAGATTTTACAGAAAACGGTACAAGTGCGCAGGACAATAAGCTTTTTGAGGCTAATCCGGGTGGAGCTCCATGTAACGTGCTTGCCATGCTTCAAAAGCTCGGTCATCAGACTGCTTTCATCGGAAAAGTGGGACAGGATGCGTTCGGAAGGCTGCTTGTTGATGCCGTAAAGGAGCAGGGCATCGACACAACAGGCGTGCGCTATGATGATAATGTCCATACCACTCTTGCATTTGTCCAGACCGCAGCAGATGGAGACAGAGATTTCTCATTTTACAGAAATCCGGGAGCAGATATGATGCTGACAGCGGATGAGGTGGATTTATCCCTTGTGAGAAACGCAAAAATTTTCCACTTCGGAAGTCTTTCAATGACAGATCAGATCTGTGAGAATGCGACAAAGCATGCAATAGCTGCCGCAAAAGAGGCAGGCGCACTGATTTCCTTTGACCCTAATCTGCGCAAACCGCTCTGGAAGAGCATGGACGATGCAAAAGAGAAGATAAGCTGGGGCCTGAGTCAGTGTGACATCTTAAAAATATCTGATGATGAGATTGAATTCATGACAGGTGAAAAGGACATAAAGACAGGTGTAAAGAAGCTCATAGATGAGTATCACATTCCGTTTATCTGTGCCACCATGGGCAAAAACGGAAGTATGGCATTTTTTGACGGACATATCGTGGAGGCAGCTCCGTTCCTGCGAGATGACACTGTCGAGACTACAGGTGCAGGAGATACCTTCTGTGCATGCCTGCTTCACGATGTGCTGGAGCATGGTATCAATGACCGGAAGGATGACGATGTGAAAAAGATGCTCACATTCGCAAATGCGGCAGCTTCTCTTATTACCACGAGAAAGGGCGCACTTCGCGTGATGCCTGAGAAGGGTGAGGTTGAGGCTGTAATTAAGTAGTTATAATTTAATACGATAAAAGAGATTATACTCTTCTTAATCTATGTTTAAAAACGTGATTAAGAAGAGTATATTTGTTTCTTGCAGTGCATAATTGTATTGGCTATAATGTCATATATAATACAATGATCTGAGACTATACAAGGAGTCAGATAATGAAAATAAACCAGACACTCAAACAATACTTTGGCTACGACAGTCTTAGAACAGGGCAGGAGGAGCTTATAAACGGCATACTTGCCGGGCACGATGTGCTCGGTATCATGCCGACAGGCGCAGGAAAATCGCTGTGCTACCAGCTTCCGGCGCTTATGCTTAAAGGAATTACGCTTGTCATTTCGCCACTTATCTCGCTTATGTCAGATCAGGTCAAGGCTTTAAACCAGGCTGGAGTGCATGCCGCCTATATCAACAGCTCACTGACCGAAAACCAGATAAGGATGGCAATTTCATATGCCTCACAGGGGCGCTACAAGATAATCTATGTCGCTCCGGAGCGCCTCAACACGCCGCGTTTTCTGGATTTTGCCTGCAACGCGGACATATCGATGCTGACAGTTGATGAGGCACACTGTATATCGCAGTGGGGACAGGATTTCAGACCGAGCTATCTGGAAATTGCCGGATTTTTAACGAGACTTCCAAGACGACCGATAGTCAGTGCGTTTACAGCGACCGCCACGGAGTGCGTGAAAAATGATATAGTGGCTTCGCTTGGACTTAACAATCCGGTCACTATGGTGACAGGGTTTGACAGACCTAACCTGTTTTTCAGGGTTGTTACAAGAAAGGGAGGCAGCCAGAAGGACAACAGTATCATCAACTATGTGAAAAAGCATGAGGACGAAAGTGGAATAATATACTGCGCAACGAAAAAGAATGTGGATAAGCTGTATACTCTATTAAATGAGCAGGGCATTTCGGCGGGCCGTTACCACGCAGGGCTTTCAAATGATGAACGTAAGCAGAATCAGGAGGATTTTACATATGACAGAATCCGTGTGATGGTTGCCACAAACGCATTTGGAATGGGAATCGACAAGTCAAATGTGAGATATGTACTGCATTACAACATGCCACAGAGCCTCGAGTATTACTATCAGGAGGCCGGAAGGGCGGGGCGAGACGGTGAGGAAGCGGAATGTGTGCTGTTTTTCTCAAAGCAGGATATCATGATAAACAAGTTCCTTCTGCAGAATAAGGCTTCAGCAGGCGATGTGGCATCCGACATGCAAAAGACAGCCAATGACAGGAGGAAGCTGCAGCAGATGATAAATTACTGCGAGACGGACAAATGCCTGAGAGAGTTTATACTTTCATATTTCGGAGACACAACCCCCTGCATCTGCAACAAATGCAGCAACTGTGTGGTTGTGGAGGATGAAGAGGAGGAGACATACGTTGAAACCGGCAAAAAGCGCAAAAAGGCAGCACAGCTTGCAGGGCTTAACGAGCTTGGTGCTGCGCTGTTTGAAAAGCTGCGCAGCGTGCGTACAGAGCTGGCTGCAGAAAAGTCGGTGCCTCCGTATATCATCTGCTCCGACAAGACTTTAAAGGATATATGTGCGAAGCTGCCGCGGGATAAGGAACAGCTTGCCGATGTGTACGGCATGGGTGAGCAGAAGATACAAAATTATGGTGAAGCGTTTGTGACGGCGGTAAATTCATTTGTTGCAGATAACCCAAATCCATCAGGCAGTACGACCGGTGAAAGACCACAGACTGTTTTAAGTGATGAGGAGGCTGTTGAAATCGGCAGCACGAGAAAAAAGAAGCTTCCGTTTTACATCGAGCCACAGAAGCTTGATGAGGTAGAGCTCACCGACAAATGCAGGCTTACAGAGCTTACGAACAAAATAAATGAGCTGTGCCCTGCGGATAAGGAGCACAAAAAGCTTGCAGCCTCGTTTATAAACGAGCTTCTTATTGCAGAGAGATATCTGGAGGAAGTTACAGAAGGCGGGAACAAGATAAAGCGTGTCACCGAAAAGGGACGAAGCGTAGGAATAGATGAGGAAGAGCGCATGGCAAAATTTGGTGGAAGCTATTACGCTATCACCCATTCGAAGCAGAGCCAGCAGGTGATAATAGAAATGCTGAAAAAACACTATAGCGGAATTAAACCACAGGAGTAAATGGACTTTAGATAAACTGGATATATAAATTTATATAAAATTGGATATATACTTGATGCCACATAAGAGTATTATATAGTTTAATTGTAATATTTAGGAGGCATTTTATGAGAAACGAAAAAGTTCAAAAACTCACACTTACAGCACTTATGGCAGCTTTATCATATGTCATATTCACATTTTTACAGATTAAGGTCACATTACCGGGTGGCAGCGCCACATCCTTTCACCTTGGCAACGCGGTCGTAGTACTTGCAGCTTTGCTCTTAGGCGGAGTATACGGAGGAATCGGTGGAGCAATCGGAATGACAATCGGCGATTTACTTGACCCGATATATATCACCGGAGCGCCAAAGACATTTTTCCTCAAGCTTATGATTGGTATTATCACAGGTCTTGTAGCACACAAGCTCGGAAAGATTACATATTCAACCGACAGAAAGCATGTATTTAAATGGACAGTCCTTGCAGCATGTGCAGGAATGCTTTTTAACTTTATTTTTGACCCGATAATAAGCTATTTCTACGATATGCTTATCCTCGGAAAGCCAATGGCACAGCTCAAAATCGCATGGAGCGTGACTACAACAGGCGTCAATGCAGTAATATCAGTGATTGCTGCAACAATCGTGTATATGGCACTGCGCCCGGTGCTCATCAAGGCAAATCTGTTTTTTAAGATTGGCAAAGAAAAATAATAGTTACATAATTTCATAAAAATAAAATCCACATACATCATGTTGAAAGAGGTGCATGTGGATTTTTTTATGATTTTACTGCCACAACAAAATTATGTATCTTTTCCGGATTCTTACCCGCTCCGTTATCATTTTCCACACCTGAGGACACATCGACTCCGTCAGGATGTACGGCTTCAATTGCCATGCGCACATTGTCTGGATTTAAGCCACCTGCAAGCAACAGCAGTTTTTCATCGCGGGGAATATTGTCAACCAGCCTCCAGTCAAAGGTTTTTCCACTGCCGGGCTCGATGGCATCAAACACATAGCCTGCAATACGCGAATCATTGTGATACTTCTCATAGCTGCCCATATCAGAGACGTTGAAGGCTTTGAGAATAGGGATAGCTATCGCTGACTCTGTCTGTGGAATTTCCCCATGTATCTGGACATAGTCAAAGCCTGCAATCTCAATCTTCCTTATCTGCTCTATGGATGGCGAAACGACAACTGCAACCCTTTTGATGGAAGCATCAAGTGATGCCATAATTTCTTTAGCCTGTTCAATGGATATATTTCTCTTACTCTTTGAAAAAAATAACACCATTCCGGCAAAATCAACGTGATTTTCGTTGAGATACCGGGCTTCAGCAGGTGAAGTCAGACCGCAGATTTTTATTTTGGTGCTGGAATTTGTATTTATAGTTGTATTCATATTTTTATTCATATTATTATCACTATTTTTTTTATCTGTATTCATATCCTAAGAATAGCATTGTTGCAGGTTAATCGCAAGTGGATTGAACGTAAATTATTGGCTGTTGTTCGAAAGCCGCGGGTACCATGGCACACACACTATCCCACGTTCGCTACGCTACGCAGCTAAGAGACTGTACGAATTGTGCCCAAGGTTTTCTTAACCTGACGAAACCGTCGAAACTCGCCATCCATGGCTCGATTTCTCCTTGCCTCGGCGTC
>ERZ1026854.2063-NODE-2063-length-11872-cov-5.174494_pt1 | contig 11872 bp, 7 predicted proteins | sample MGYA00380157_ERZ1026854 | MGnify/ENA primary metagenome ERZ1026854 (study PRJEB33269, sample SAMEA4719793) | human gut metagenome | biome: human-associated habitat; feature: organic feature; material: feces | place: Cameroon | collected 2013-10 ...
AAACACCAAATAAAGATTGTGCTGATGGATGAAGCCCTGGCTTTCATTCGATCCCTACCTCAGAAAGTACAAGAGAAAATTACCTACAATTATCTCAAAATTGAGCAAGGTATAATGAACAGCGAACTATTCAAGAAATTGGAAGGTACAGACATTTGGGAATTCCGCACGTTGTTTAATGGAAATTGTTATCGTTTATTTTCATTTTGGGACACTGAGACCGAGACATTAATTATCGCTACTCATGGCATTGTAAAGAAGACTCAGAAAACACCATCTAAGGAAATAACGAAAGCAGAAGAGATTAGAAAACTGTATTTTGAACAAAAAGATAAATAGATATGGCAAAGATTAATTTAACACCACTGTCAACTGTCATTGATGAGGTTTGGGGCGAGAAAGGCACTCCCAAAAGAGACGCTATGGAAGAACAGCTGAAAGAAGAAGTAAACTCTTACTTCTTAGGGGAGGCTATTCGCAAGGCTCGTTTGGCTCAAAACCTTACACAGGACGAACTTGGCAAACGTGTTGGTGTGCAACGGTCACAGATTTGTCGTTTGGAGAGTGGCAGAACTAACATAACCATTCCCGTAATGAGTCGTGTCTTTCAGGCATTGGGCATTGCTACAGCCACGCTTGATTTGGGAGTGGCTGGGAAAATAGCGTTGTGGTAATCATAAAAACCTCTTGCTTTCAAACGATTGCATTATAATGAACAGAGTTTGAGAAAACTGCCAAATAAGCAACAACGCGGTTTTTTTGTTAATCGGGTGTTCAAAATCAATCGCATAACATCTTCTTATAAGATTCACATATCTTCTTATAAGATTCATATATGCGATTAATTTTGAACACCTGTTTATATGCTTTATATGCCCAAATACTTGTGTCCAGGTAAAAATGACAGCAGCTTGCCGGTAATCACACAGCACATAAAGGCAAGCAGAGCTATGCAGGGGATAGCTGCCCAAACAGGTATGAGCGGCTCTGCCTGGTTGCCGTTCACGAAGAAACCGGCAATAGGGGCCAGGAAGAACAAGTGCATCAGATACATGCTGAACGAGAGGCGGGAAATGCCTGTAATCCATCTGGGGGCTTCTTTCTGCTCAATACATGTGAACAGCAGGAAGGCACCAAAGGTGGCCAGCAGCACGTTGGGCGTACAGAATTCCCACGACCATTCAAGCAGAGGTGTCTCTATGATCTGACCGGGAACACCCTTCCACCAGAATGACCAACCTGTAAAGGCACCGCCTATGAAAAGGCAGGTCAAGCCGATTCTCATTCTCTTGCCCCGATTCCAGGTGATGTGCTTTCTGATGTAATGTGCCAGCACCAGATAGCCCAGATAGCCTGAGCAGTACCAGAGCATTGTAAACCCATTCCAGAAACATTCGCCCCAAAGCTCACGGGTGACAAAAGTGTGAAGCCATGGAATGAAGGTTGAGAGAATGAAAATGCTGATGAATGTGAGTTCCTCTTTGGCCGTTGATTTTTCCAGCCAGGGCGAGACGACAGGGATGATGAGGTAGAGCGAGATGAGCGGATACATAAACCACAGGTGTCCGGCCATTGGTGAGAAATTGAACGGCAACATCCACAGACCGTCCAAAGCTTCGTTCCACGTCCATTGGCCGAGCAAGGCGGGGATGAAAGTGTAAAGGAGCTGAAAGATTATGAACGGTGGCAGGATGCGCATGAATCGCCGTTTATAGAATGAGTGCATCGTCATGCCCTCCTTCATTGGCACAAGAAGGAAAGCGCTCACCACCATGAACAGAGGCACGCAGATGCGGCTTAACGCTCCGTCATAGAACGAAACCCAGAAGCGGTTGCTTTCGTTGGCCAGCATTGACATATTGCCGGCCAATCCTGAGCTGTCTGCACCATAGAAATTTTCGCTTGCATGAACAAGCATGACCAGAAAACAGGCCACGACGCGGATGTACTCAATAAAAACTATTTGTTTCTTTTCCATGTTTTGTTTGTGTTTTTGCTAGATTGATATAGAATGCAAAGGTAAGAAAAAAACAAGAAGCTCACAAGTTTGTGGCTTGTCTTTTGCACCGCCAAAAACAAGCGAAAAAGAGGGCGCGGAAAACTGTATATTTATGCAGTTTTGCCCTCTTTTTTAGTGGCGTTTTAAAAGTGCCCAACTTACGATTTGAAAGTGCCCAAATGACGTCCTCAAAGAGGCTCTTTGACGAGCTCATTAAGGCCCTTTGACAGCCTCAAAGAGGCTCTTTGACAAAACGACCTTGTTTTTAAGAGTTGTTAACGAAAAGTATAAGTTGAAACCGTCTTATTTTTGAAAACAGAAAGCAGAACACCTATTTTAGCTTACAATCGCTGTTTTGGATATTTATTCATTTCTGCTTTCTGTTTTGCATATTTATACAGTTCTCCTGGTGAGAGGACCTCTATTGTTTTGCTCTTTTTCTTGCGCCTTTACGGCTCTTTTTCAGCTGCCTTTTGGGGCTTTCGCGGCCATTGGAGCCATCGCAGCCCTTGGAGCTGTTGCTGCTCTTTTGAGCCATCACAGCCCTTTGAGCCGTTGCTGCTGTCGCTTAGCGCTTTCTCTTTCCTTTGGAGCTTTTGCTGCCCTTTGGTTTTTCACCGTCCTTGGCGCCATCCTCTTTTTCGGTCTTCTTCTTTGTCTTGGCGCCATTGTTGGAGATGATGGTGAAGTCGAGCTGTTTCTTCTCCAGGTTCACGCGGGCCACCTTTATGCGTATGGGGTCGCCGAGCTGGTAGCGGTTGTGACGGCGACGGCCGACGAGACAGTAGTTGCGCTCGTCAAAATCGTAATAGTCGTCGTCGAGGTCGCGCATGGGCACCATACCCTCACAGTGGTTCTCGTCAATCTCGCAGTAGATGCCGAACGACTGTATGCCGGAGATGTGGGCATCAAACTCCTCGCCGAGGTGGTCGCCCATAAACTCTACCATCTTATATTTTATAGAGTCGCGCTCAGCGTTGGCTGCCACCTGCTCCATGTCGCTGCAGTGTTCACACAGCTCCTCATAGTGGTCCTTGTTGGCAGACCGTCCTCCCTGCTGGTAGCGCGTGATGAGTCGGTGCACCATGGTGTCGGGGTAACGGCGTATGGGCGATGTGAAGTGGGTGTAATAGTCGAACGCCAGACCGAAGTGTCCGATGTTGTGAATGCTGTATTTTGCTTTCATCATGGCCCTCAGCGCCACGAGCTGTATGACGTTGCCCTCGGGTTTGCCCTCACACGCGTCCATGAGCTTGTTCAGCGCGCGTGCCGTGGCTCCCTTTGTGCCTTGCGTCTTCATCTTGTAGCCGAACTTGACCACAAACTCGCGCAGCGTCTCGAGCTTCTGCGGGTCGGGGTTGTCGTGCACACGATAGGGCAGCGTCTTTGCCGTCTTGCCCTTCTTCACCTTGCCCACGCTCTCTGCAACGGTGCGGTTGGCCAGCAGCATAAACTCCTCAATGAGCTTGTTGGCGTCTTTTGAGCGTTTGAAGTAGCAGCGTGTGGGGTGCCCCTTCTCGTCGATGTCGAAGCGCAGCTCCTCGCGGTCAAACTTCACCGCTCCGTTCTTGAACCTCTGTTCGCGCAGCTTCTTTGCCAGGCGGTCGAGCTGTATGAGCAGGTCGGCGTTCTCGCCCTTGTAGCCCTTGGGTCCGGGAGCGGGTGCGGGCTGTCCTGTGCCGTCGACCACGCCGTTCTGTTCCAGCAGCTCCTGCACCTCCTCGTAGCAGTAGCGGCGGTTGGAGCGTATGATGGTGTGAACGATGCGGAAGTCTTTAACCTCAGCATCGTCGTTGAGGTTGAAGACCACGCTGAAGGCGAGCTTGTCTTCATCGGGCCGCAGAGAGCAGATAAAGTTGCAGAGGCGCTCGGGCAGCATGGGTATGGTCCTGTCGACGAGATATATGCTCGTGGCACGTTTCACCGCCTCGCGGTCAATGATGGAGCCTTCCTTCACATAGTGGCTCACGTCGGCAATGTGTACACCGACCTCCCACAGGCCCTTGCCCAGCTGCTTTATGGACAGGGCGTCGTCAAAGTCTTTGGCGTCGTGCGGGTCTATGGTGCAGGTGAACGTCTGGCGGAAATCTTCGCGCTCAGCCTCGTCCTCAGGCGTGATCTCGCCAGTGATCTTGTCGGCGGCCTCCTCCACGTTCTTCGGATACTTGTAAGGCAGGCCATATTGTGCGAGGATGGTGTTCATCTCCACATCGTTGTCGCCTGTCGGTCCGAGCACGTCGACGACCTCGCCCATGATGTTCTTGTGGTCAGAGTCGGGCCACTGTGTGATCTTTACCACCGCCTTGTCGCCCGTCTTTCCGCCCTTCAGCTTCTTCTTGGGTATTATGATGTCGCTGGTGTAGAGCGATCCCGGTGTCACGAGAAACGCCAGCTCCTTCTCCACGCGCAGCTTGCCCACGAACGTGTCTTTGGCGTGTTCCAGCACCTCAATGACCTGTGCCTCCTTTATGTGGTTCTGTCGTCGCGCCATGACCGACACCTTCACGCGGTCTCCGCTGAGCGCCGACATCGAGTTGCGCTCCGCCACGAAGAGGGGCGTCGAGCCGTCGTCGGGTGTGAAGGTGTTCTTGCCGTTGGGTTTGCGTTGGAACCGTCCCTCCATGACCTGTCCGTTGTTGTTGAGACGATACGAGTTGTCGCTGACCTTCGAGAGAAAGTCGTCCCATGCCATCTCCTCCATGAGGTCGATGGCAAGCATTTTCAGGGGGTGCGTGTCAAGATGCAGCGTGCGGAATATCTCTTTGAACGACGCCGGCCGTTCACCGCGTTGTGTGAAAAACTCGACCAGTTTTTCCGACACCTGTTTCTTTCCGAGGCGTTTGCCTGCTTTCTTTCCTTTTGCCATAGCGGTATGTTGTTACGTTAATAATCAATAGTTTCGTCGGTTTTCCACAATTGTGGATATCCTTCTGCAAATAAACAAAATTTTTTTGACATTACAAGTTTTTTCTGCCGATAATTTTTCTCTGTAATGATTTTGTAACTTGTCAACTGTCTCCTACAGATCAAAGGCGGTGAGGCGATATGCGAAGATGAAGGGGAAGAAGAAACCGTGGACACGTCCCATCAGGCCTTTGGTGCGCGAGAGGTTGCGGTAGACGGTGCGGCGGTGGCGCATGCAGAGCCACATGAGGCGGAGCAGCGACAGGGGGTCGCGGCGCAGCATGAGGGCAGACAGACGGTGGGCAAGACGAAACTGCGGGTCGTCGATGCCGCGCGTGCTGCTGTTGATGTAAGCGTAAAACTGGTTCCACTGCGGTTTCTTCTGTAGCTGGCGATAGGCTTTCAGACCTTTGACGTAAGGTTGCCATGTGGGGCGTTTCTTCAAGGCCGGCATGACCGCCAGACTCTGTTTCAGGGCCGCCTCGCCATCGTGTGAGCGGTGCCAGTCGAGCGGTTCCTCAATGCGTGTCACGGAGCGTGAGCCGTAGAAATAGGCGTTGACGGCGATGCTCCAGTCGTAGAAGAAATGTGGCATCCACACCACGTCGCGTTGCAGAAAGTCGCGGCGCATGAGCATGCTGTGTCCTGCAATGCTGCTGGTGAAGAGGAGAGCAGGCAAGGAATATTGCATGCCCACCTTGTGGGATGTCTCCATGGACCGTCCGCGCAGATAGGTGGAGCAGCATATGTTGTTTTCTCCCATGGCAGCCACCTGGCGCTCAATCTTGTCCTTAAACCACACGTCGTCTTGGTCGCTGATGGCAATGAGGTCGGTTGTCGGTCTCATGCACGCCGTCTTGAAGTTGAGGTTGAAGCCGAGGTTCTGCTCGTTCACGAACACATGGATGTTGGGATGACGCTCCTCATACTCTCTTAGCAGCGCCACCGTTCCGTCTGTCGAGCGGTCGTCTTGAATGATGATCTCGCTTATGGGGTAGGTCTGGTCTAAGATAGAGTCGAGCTGTTCGCGCAGAAACTTCTCGCCGTTATAGGTACACATCACCACAGCCACAGAGGGGCGGGTGGGGGTGCTGCCGTTCTTGCTCTTGTCGCTGCTTTTTGAGCTGTTGCAGCTGTTGTTGTCGCTGCTGCCGTTGCTGCTGTTTTGGCTGCTGCAGCTGTTGTTGCTGCGGCTGTTGTTGTTGCTGCTGCAGCTGTTGTTATTATCGCTGATGTCTTTCTTCATATCCGTATGTTTTTCTAATCTTTTCCAGAGGGTTTCCTTTTAAGGATAAAACTGACACACTCGTCAAGAATCTTCACCTTTGCCATCCGCATGACGGCATAATAGAGCACGACAGCGAGGACCACACGGACGGTGAGCAGGAGCCACAGCGAAGAGATGGGGGCTGTGACGAGCCCCGTGACGGTCATGACGGCGGTGGCGGCGAGCGCGAAGGGCATGGTGTCGGCAAGGAAATGGCGCAGACGGTAGCCTGTGGCGCGTCGCACGAGCCAATGCCACACGAAGGTCCATGCCACGTTGAGGCTCACATAGGCAGCCACCATGGCGCGTATGCCCCACGGCCATATGACCGCCATGAGGACGATGCTGAGCAGCCCGAGCGCCAGCGTGGCACGGAAGAAGGTGCCGCTCTGTCCCTTGCTTATGATGGCGTTGGAGAGCAGCGTGTTGAGCGGCATGAAGGCTCCGCTCACACAGAGCATCTGTATGAGCAGGGCGCTGGCGAGCCACCGTTCGGTTATGGCGAGCACGATAAACTCGCGTGCCACCATGCCGAAGCCTAGGAGCAGGGGGAAGGAGATGAACGCCGTGAAGCGCATGAGCTTGCGCATGGCGGCAAGCTGTCGCTCACTGTCGTTGCGCAGGTCCACGAGCACGGGCTGCGCCACCTGCGACACCATGTTCTGGACGAGCGAGAAACACTTGAAGTTCCACTGGTATGCCTGGTTATAGTTGCCCGCGTCTTGTGGCGTGAAATAATGTCCGAGCATTATGTTGAGCACGTTGTTGTTGACGTGCGTCGTGATGGTCGTTGCGAGAATTTTGCAAGAGAAGCGGAACATCCGTCTCACGGGAGCGAACGTTATGTCGTGGAGGGAGGGTCGCCAAGGCGAGTAGTGCCATTGCAGCAACGTGTTGAGGCCCACATAGACCAGGCCTTGCGTTGCCAGAGACCAGTAGGCCATGCCTGCAAACGCCATGCCCGCTCCCACGCAGCTCGACATGAGCACCGCCGCCATTGACGCCTTGGCCTGCTGCTTGGCCCTGAGGTTCTTGAAGAGCCAGGCCGACTGTGCCGTGCCCAGTGATGCTATGACGATGCTGAGGAACGCCAGACGGCAGAGTGGCACCACCTTGGGTGTGTTATAATAATGTGCTATGAGGGGAGCGGCAGCAAAGAGCATTGCATACATGGCGAGACCCATGATGATGTTGAACCAGAACACCGAGTTGTAGTCGGCATCGGTAGGTTTTTCCTGGTTTGTGAGAGCCACCTTGAAACCGCTGTCTTGCAGGGCTGTGGCAACGAGCGAGAACACGCTGATCATCGCCATCATGCCATAGTCGTAAGGTGAGAGCAGTCGTCCGAGCACAATGCCGAACGCCAGCCCCACGATCTGTTGTACCATGTTGTTCATGCCGCCCCAGAACAGACCTTTTGCCGTTTTTTCTTTTAGTGAACTCATTTAATTAAGGGAAAAGTGAAGAGTGAAGAGTGAAAAATCCAATAGCATTGGAAAGTGAAGAGTGAAGAACGAAGAGTGAAGAATTCAATAGCAATGTTTTAAGAGGAAAAATCAACATTCGAAAACTCAACATCGGCTGAAAGCCGACAATTCAAAATTCAAAATTCAAAACTCTTACAAATACCTCATCAATATATCCCACACCGCCACGATGTGGCACACCGAGCCGAGGAGCACGAAGAAATGGAAGACGGTGTGCATGAACCGCTTCTTGTTAAGGCTGTAGAACACGGCGCCCGTGATGTAGCTCACACCCTCGGCAATGATCCACGCCACGGCGGTGGTGTTGACACAGTGGATGAGCGGTCCGAAGGCCACAAGCACACTGAGGCCCATGACCACGAAACACACGGTCTCTACGCGGCTGTGACCCTTCAGACCACAGAAGCTCTTTATCGTGCCTGCGATGGCGGCGAGCCAGATGAAGATGAAGAGCGCCCAGCCCCAATAGCCATATTCGCGCATGGCGATGAGCGTGATGGGCGAGTAGGAGCCCGCGATGTGCCAGTAGATGGCGGCGTGGTCCCACTTGCGCAACCTCTCCTTCCATGGCGACCAGGCGCTGATTGCGTGATACACTGTCGAAGCCACATAAGAGCAGAGCATGCCGAAGAGGTAGAGGATGATGCCTGCTGTGGCCCATCCGTTGCGTGCCCATCCGCACCACACGAGGAACACCGTGCCTATGACGAGTCCCAAGATTATTCCCGCTCCGTGTGACCACGAGTTCCACACTTCTTCCTTATGGTTAAAAAAGATCTTCAATTTCTCAGAATGATGTTTTGCTGTTAATGATTGAGCTTTATTGAGCTGTAATGAGCTGTAATTAGCTGCGATGAGCTACGATGAGCTGCGATGAGCTGTGCTGAACCGCGATGAGCTACGATGAGCTGCGATGAACCGCGATGAGCTGTAAGCTCTTTTTAAGATCAGTTCACGACCGCAATCTTGCACACCGTGCCTTTGCCGCCGTCGCCCGTTGCCGTCTGCACCATGTAGACGCCGCTTGCCACGCGCCGTCCTTGCTTGTCGCAGCCGTCCCATGTGAAGGTGCCGCCGTTGCTCCGTCCTTCTGCCACGAGGGCGCCGTTGGCTGTCACGATCTTCACGTCGGCGTTAAGTGTGAGGCCCACTACGGTGATGAGGCCATGGTAGTCGGGACTCACGGGGTTGGGGTAGGCATAGACGTTGTCTTTCGTCATCTTGTCGCTGGGCTGTGACGAGTCGGTCATGTAAGAGCAGAGGCCTGCCGAGGTGCCTATGAACAGCTCGCCCGTGGTGTTGTCAAGCGCCAACGACAGGATCTGGTTGCTTGGCAGCGGCGAGTTCTCCGTTGTGAAATGATGCAGCTGCGTTATGTTGTCGCTGTCGATGAGGTACAGGCCGCTGGTGTTTGTCGCGAACCACTTGCGGTTTGCGCCGTCAACGATGATCTGGTTTATGTCCAGGCCCGAGAGCAGATAGTCGGCGAGGTTTGTGCCGTCGTTGCGTGGCACCTTGACCTGTGTGAACGTGTCGCCGCCCGAAGCCAAGGTCGAGGCTGTGAGCATGGCCGGTCCCACGTCGGTGCCTATCCAGATGTTGTGGTCGGCATCTTCCACGGCGCAGCGCACATAGAAGAGCGGCGAGAGCGGTGTGAAGTCTTGGTTTATGAACGAGGTGTAGCGTTTCAGGGCCTTGGTGGCGGTGTCATAGCACAACAAGGCGGGCTGTATCCAGTTGTTGTTGGTGAACCATAGCAGGCCGTTGTGGTCGAAGAACATCTGGCCCAGTCCGTGAAGCGCACACTCGAAGTTGTAGGTGAACAGCGCCTGGTGGTGTGAGGTCCATGTGCCGTCGGGTGCTATCGAGAAGACCGATGTCGTGGCGCTCTGCGGGTTCGTGATCCAGGCTGTGCCGTCGCTTCCAAAGCAGATGCCGCGCACGAGGGTGTTGTTGAGGTATGATTCTTCTTTCATGCCGGCTGCCGGTCGCAACGCACTGTTGTTCATGTTCCAATGTTGCGAAAACTTTCCGTCGATAAACTCGTAAAGGCCGGTGTGGCCCGAGACCAGTGTGCGGCTCGGGTTGAGGGGGTCTGTGGCTACGCAATAATGTGAGCTGTAGCGATGGCCGAGCGTTGAGGCGAAACTGTTGTCGAACGCCGACCATGTGGTGCCGTCATAGACCATCACGTCGCCCGGGTTGCCATAGCCTTGCACCGCCATGAGCTTGCCTTGCGACAGGGTCATATAGAAGAAATTGTTGGTGAGCGGTCCGTCGGGCGTTATGCCTCTCACGCCATAGACAGGCTCCGTGAGGTTGTTGTTCTCAAAGGTGACGCTTGCCAGCTTGCCCGTGTATGTGGCGTCGGCGTCGTTGTCGGCCACCCAGAAGGTGCGGGTAGAGCTGTTATAGCCGAAAACAAGGAACGTGTTGGGGATGGTTGTAACGGTCTCTGACGTGTCAAACAGGTAGGCGTGTCCTGTGCCGAAGAGCAGCACATGGTCAGCAAACTTCAGCATCTTGTTGCTCCAGGTGTCGTAGACCTTCCTGTAAGAGCCGTCGGCGCTTATGGCGTCGAGGTATCCGTTGTTTGTGCCGTAGAGCTTGTCGTTGAGGCAGAACAGGTTCTTGTAGGCACGTCCCGACAGCTTCTTCCACTCGCTCTTGTCGCTGAGATTGGCTGTGAGCGGTGCGCTGTAGAGCCCCTGGTCGGTGGCTGCAAACATGTTCTTCGATGTGGCTGCCACATCGTTGATGCTGAGCGCCAGGTTGTAGGTGTCTGCAATCTCGGCATTGGCGACGTTCACCTTGACCACGCCGAAGGCGGTACACATGAACACATACTTGCCCTGCACGGTGAGCAGGTTCACCGTCTTGCTCTCGGTGAGCGTCTTGTTGTAATAGTCGGGCAGGTTTATGACGGAGCCGTCGGCGCAGATGAGGTCTATGTTGCCGTTGTCATAGAGCACCATCAGCCGTTTCGCCGCCGGGCACCATCTTATGTGCGCAATGCCACAGTCGCTCAGTCCGGTTGTCTTGTCATAGGTCTGCACCTCGCCGTCAGTGGGGTTGTACGAAAACAGGCCTCCCGACGCGAGCACATAGACCTTGCTGTCTGTCGACTCTATTTGTGTTATGGTCGAATAAGACAGCATGTTCTTCCACGACCCTATGGTAGCGGCGCATGCCTTCTGCGTGGTCAACGCCACGGCAGCCAAGACCAAAAACAGTGACAAAATTGCCTTTCGCATGTTCCTTCGTCTTCTTTTTGTTGTTATTGTCTATTGAACTTCCGTTTGCGAAAATTCAATGCTTATTACTCTTTACAGCTTTTTTTGCTGTTCTTTGTTGTTCTTTACAGCTCTTTTACTGTTCTTTACAGCCGCAGAGTTGAGAATGATTGAAAAGTAAAAACTGTTCTTTTCAGCTCTTTTACTGTTCTTTACAGCTCTTTGCTGCCCGTTTGCTTGAGGAAGCAGCAGAGCTTCTCCACGGCCCGCGCACGGTGGGAGATGGTGTTCTTGATGTCTGTTCCCAGCTGTGCAAACGACTGGTCGTAGCCGTCGGGCACAAACAAGGGGTCATAGCCAAAGCCTGCAGTGCCGCGCTTCTCGGTGGCAATGGTGCCGTTGACACGTCCCTCGAAGAGGTGCTCCTTGGGGGTGGTGCAGGGGGCCTTGGCAGCTTCTGCGCCGTTGACCGCTTCTTCATCTTTGGCGGCTTCTGCCTCGTTGCCATCCTCTGCCAGCAGCAGGGCTATGACGGTGCGGAAGTGTGCTGTGCGCGAGGTCTTGCCGTTGAGCTCGCGCAGAAGCTTCTCCATGTTTGCCTCCGAGTTGTGGTCAGTGCCTTCGGCGTAGCGTGCGCTGTGAACGCCGGGTGCTCCGTCGAGGGCATCGACCTCCAGGCCTGTGTCGTCGGCAAAGACGCTCATGTGGTAATGGTCCCACACATATTGTGCCTTCTGCAGGGCGTTGCCCTCCAGCGTGTCGGCGGTCTCGGGGATGTCGGCATGGCAGCCTATGTCGGCAAGCGACACCACATCCATGCTGCTGCCGAGGATCTGGCGTATCTCCTCCAGCTTGTGGAGGTTGTTGGTTGCAAATACAATCTTTTTCATCTTCTCTTCTTTTGCTTTGTGCTTGGGCTTTTTGCTTTTGGAGCTCAGCCCATGGCTTAGGTTTTCAGAACTTTCACAAACGTTTAATATTT
>ERZ1026854.2064-NODE-2064-length-11870-cov-6.435633_pt1 | contig 11870 bp, 7 predicted proteins | sample MGYA00380157_ERZ1026854 | MGnify/ENA primary metagenome ERZ1026854 (study PRJEB33269, sample SAMEA4719793) | human gut metagenome | biome: human-associated habitat; feature: organic feature; material: feces | place: Cameroon | collected 2013-10 ...
GCAGCTTGAGGGTGGTGGGGATATAATATTCCGCAAAGCGGCGGGCCTTGGGCAGACTTTCCGGGTGCGCTTCCAGCCAGTCGCAGATGGCGGTGGTGGTATTCTGCATATGGTCCAGCTCTTCGCAGCCCTGCTCGTCCTGCATCAGCTGCTTTTCCTGCTGCAGCACAGCGGCAAAGCGGCGCGCTGTTTCCAGATTGAGCGGCACATCGTCCGTTTTTTTCGTTTCCGGTTCCGGCTGCGGCTGTACCTTGGGGGCTGCGGCAGCCTGCTGCGCGGCACGGTAGTCCTCGGCGGTCAGATACAGCGTTTCCGTCTTTTCGTCCAGCCATGCACGCAGCCAGCCCTTGCGGATATATTTGCGCAGAGCTTTAAGTGTCTTGGCTTTTTTCTGGTGGGTCAGGTCTGCCAGCATTTCCACCGACAGGCCTTTTTTGTAGTCCATGCCGTCGGCCATATCTGCATACAGATTCAGCTTTTTGCCCGCTTTCATGCGGCTGACACCGGCAGCGATCATCCAGCAGAAACCGAGGGTAACAAGGGTGAACACATTGCCGCAGATTTCCAGCGCCGTCATACCCGCACTAGTGAGCACCGAACCACCCAGAGCATACATCATTCCACCTTCCACGGCCTGCGCCAGCGGAACTGCTGCCTCTGCCACAGCCAGACAGCTGATACCGGCAATGCCAAAGCCCACCGCAAAGGTGATGCCCACCGTCAGCAGTGCAATGCCGTTTCCGCGGCATTTTCGGGCGCTGGTGCGCAGATCATCCACCGGCGTAGTTTCCGCCTTGCCGAACATCTGCCGGAACCAGCCGGAAACACCTGCAGCCTGCGCGTTGAGATCGTCCTCATTCAAGCCCTGTTTTTTCGCATCCTGCGCATTCTGGCGGCTGCGGTAGTATTCCTCCCGGCTGCTGCGGAACGCTTTTGCCGCTTCACCAAGGCCAAAGTTTGCAGCATTCACCGCCGCACGGCCCACACCATAGGCGCGGTCGCCGATATCCTCGCCTTTGCCCTCAAAGCCATGGGCAAAGGCATCCGACACGGTGTCGCCAAAGGCGCGCAGCTGGTCTTCCAGCTCCTGCTGCACCTGACGGCCCTCATTTTCCCTCATTGTATCGTTTTCACGATCGTTCATCAAATTCTTCTCACCCTTCTGCCGGTGCATACCGGCTGATGATGGCGCGGGCCACCCGCAGGCCATCCACGGCAGCGCTCATAATGCCGCCCGCATATCCGGCACCCTCGCCGCATGGATACAGACCTGCCAGCTGGGTGCATTCAAAGTTTTCTTCCCGCTTCAGCCGCACCGGGCTGCTGGTACGGGTCTCAAGACCGGTCAGAATCGCCTCCGGTGCGGTGTAGCCTGCAATTTTGCGCTCATAGGCGCGCAGGCCTGCCCGCAGCGTTTCGGCCAGCTCCCCGGGCAGCAGTGCGCCGAGGTCTGCCGCAGCAACGCCGCGGTCATAAGTGGGCTGCACGCGGCCAATGTTCAGCTGGCCGCGCCCTTCCAGAAAGCTCTGGATGTTCTCTGCCGGGGCGGCATATTTCCCTGCACTGCGCCCGGCGGCGTAGGCTCTGGCTTCCAGCTCCCGCTGGAACGCGATCGCCCGGCGCGGATCGTCCGCAAAGTCCTTGCCGCCCACGCTCACCACCACGGCCGCGTTGGCATTTTTGCCATTGCGGGCGTGGAAGCTCATGCCGTTGGTCACTACGCGGCCTTCCTCGCTGGCCGATGCCACCACCTGCCCGCCGGGGCACATGCAGAAGGTGTAAACGCACCGCTCCCCCACATGCTGGGAGAGCTGATACTCGCCCCGCGGCAGAGCCGGATGCCCGGCAGCCTCGTGATATAAGCTCTTTTCGATCTCGCTCTGCAGATGCTCGGCGCGGAAGCCCACGCTGAACGGTTTGCATTCCAGCTGCAGGCCGCTGTCCATCAGCATCCCGAAGGTATCGCGGGCCGAGTGGCCCACCGCGAACACCAAAGCTTCACAGGCAAAGGTGCCATTTGTGGTAAAAATGCCGGTGAGCTGACCGTTTTTCTGTTCAAAGCCGGTCAGGGCCGTGTTGAAATGCACCTCACCGCCCAGAGCTTCGATCTCCTTGCGGATGGAGGTGATGACGCCGCGCAGCAGGTCGGTGCCCACGTGGGGCTTCTGCTTCCATGCGATCTCCTCCGGTGCGCCATGCTGCAAAAATACCTCGGTAACAAAGCCGCACAGCTCATCGCCGATGCGGGTGGTCAGCTTGCCGTCCGAAAAGGTACCGGCACCGCCCTCGCCAAATTGAATGTTCGCATTCACATCCAGTTCGCCGGTAGCAGAAAAATGTTCCACTGCCTTTACGCGCTCGTCCAGCGCCGGGCCGCGCTCCAGCACAATGGGCTGATAGCCTTGCCGGGCCAGCAGCAGCGCTGCAAACAGGCCCGCCGGGCCAAGGCCGCATACTACAGGCCGATGCGCCAGCGGCTGGATGCCATTCTGCACCGAAAAATCCACCTTCTGCTGCAGAGAAGCGTCACTGCAGCGGGCTGCAAAAGCCGCTTCCTCGGCGGGTTCTTTCAGGGTGACAGCCACCGTATACACCAGCTTGGGCTGGCCGTGGCGGGCATCCACCGAGAGCTTTGCCACGCCCAGATGCTGCACCTTTCCACGCGGGATGCGGGCGGCGTGCAGGGCTTTTTCAAATGCCTGCGGCTCCCCTGCGGAGAGCGGCAGACGGATGTTGCGAACCAGAATCATGTTATCGTGTGTTCCTTTTTGTCTTAGTTGCTGTCGATGCGGCACTGCAGCACATAGCTGCCCAATGCAAAGATCTTGCCGTTGGAGGGCACATACAGGCGGCAGGCAATGTTCTGCTCACCGGTCGCCACCGAGAAATCCTCGGCATCGATCTCAATGACCACCTGCTCCGGGGTCAGCGTTTCGATCGCACCCTTGGGGCCGCAGAGCGTTACATTCATCAGGCGTTCGGTCTGCACCGTCAGCTGGTAGGTAGAGGGCAGGTTGACCACCTGCACGCAGGTATTGGGCAGGTTCATGGTCTTTGTCTCCAGATTGGAGCAGTCAAAGCTGACTGTAATGGTAGAAATATTATCCAGCAGATAGATGTCTGCGGGCAGGTCGATGGGCAGCTCATAACTCTTGTTCAGTGCAAAGGTGGAAAGGTCGATATTGCCGATGGGCAGCGTGGACAGCATATCGATCTTGGCTGCCGGGCCTGCCACCTTGAGCTGCTTGCGGCTGAGCGCATATACCAGCACCGAATCATCAAAATCACGCGGTGCATTGATGAAATTCACGTTCACCGGCAGCGTTGCCATCTTGTACACCTGCAAGGTCACATCCACACTGTTCTCTTCCAGCTCCGTGTACTCAAACTTGACTTCCTTGCCGCCGGAGGTATAGAAGCGCAGCGGCGTGTTCAGCGTGATGGACTCGGTCAGTTCGCCGCTGTAGGTCACCTCTGCAGTGCAGGTAGCAACTTTATCCAGCTCACTGCTGGGGCCGGAAAGGGTGATATTCTCCTTGGAAACATCCGTACTATAAAGGATACAGCCGTCCGCGATGGTCAGGTAGTTGGTGGTAATGGTCACAGGCAGAGTCTTTTCCTCCACCACGTCAAACACCACATCCACCGTATTGTCCGTGCCTTCCATGGTCACGGTCACACCGTTCAGCAGGCCGTTGGCACCGCGTACCAGCAGGCGCAGGGTCTTTTCGCCGCTGTCGCGTACGCTGGAAAAATCCGGGTAGACCACAAAGTCGGAAGCCGTCAGCCCGCCAATGGTATAACCGTCGCCGGAGATTTTCAGGTTCACGGTCTTGTCCTCGGCGCTGACGATGCTCAGGCCCCGGGAGGTGTAGGCAGCGGAATCGTAGGTATAATCCACCGGCACATTGTAGATGGTGTTGCTGGTGCCGGGCTGCACGATGATGGTGACCACCATCCATGCAACGATAGCACCCAGCACCGAAAGTGCCAGCCGGATGCGGCGGTCATCCAGAATGTTTTTCTTATGGGCGACCGCAGGCTTTGCGCCATTTTTCTTGTTGGGTTCGTTGTTCATTGCGCATCGTCCTCCTTCTGGCTGACCCATTTCCACAGACGGTCCAGCTGACCGCGCCAGCCGCTGACCGTCGTCTTTTCGGCGGTGGTCTCCTTGGGGATCATCTCATCCACCAGACGGGTATACAGGGTCTGGCGGTCAAAATGGCGGATCAGCACGCCGTTTTTCGCCATGGAGATGATGCCGGTCTCCTCACTGACCACGATGGCAATTGCATCCGAATTTTCCGCAATGCCAAGGCAGGCGCGGTGGCGGGTGCCCATATCCTTGCCAAGATCCAGATTGTTGGAAAGCGGCAGCACACAGCCTGCGGCTTTGATGCGGCCGTTCTCAATGATGGCAGCACCATCGTGCAGGGGCGTGCCCTCATAGAAAATGGTGCCCAGCACTTCCAGATTGACCGCACTGTTCACCGGCGTGCCGGTGCGCACGATCTCCGAAAGGTTCGTGTGGCGTTCCAGCACGATCAGCGCGCCGGTCTTGGTCTCGGAAAAGCGCTCTGCCGCATCGCAGATGGCAATGATGGCGCTGCGCCATGCACCTTTCAGGCTGGGGTCGTTGTAGCGGCCCTTGACGTTGAACAGCTTGCTGGCCCACTGGTCGGTCTGGCCCATGCGCTCCAGCGCGCGGCGGATCTCCGGCTGGAACAGCACCACCAGCGTCAGCAGGCCCACCTGCAGCAGCGAGTTCAGCAGCCATGTGACCGTGCGCATGTTCAGTGTTTCTGCCACCAGATAGACGGCCAACACCAGCAGTGCGCCCTTGGCCAGCTGACCGGCGCGGGTGCGGTTGACGATGCCCAGCAGCTGATAGATCAGGAACGAAATAATAATGATATCCAGCAGATCGACCAGCTTGAAGGTCTGGAAATTTGCAATGATCGCATTCAGAGTCATTGGTGCACGCTCCCGTTTACAGTGTTTCGATCAGGGCAACAGCGTGGGCAGCAATGCCCAGCCCTTCGCCGGTAAAGCCCAGATGTTCCTCGGTGGTGGCCTTCACGCTCACGGCATCCACCGGCAGGCCAAAGGCATCGGCCAGATTCTGGCGCATGGCCGGGATATGCGGTGCCAGCTTGGGCCGCTGACACAGCAGCGTTGCATCGATATTCTCAATGCGGAAGCCGTGCTCCTTTAAAATTTCAGCCACGCGGCGGGCCAGCTTCAGACTGTCGGCACCGGAGTAAGCCGGGTCATTGTCCGGGAAATGCTGGCCGATATCCCCCAGCGCAGCGGCACCCAGCACAGCATCCATCACTGCATGGGCCAGCACATCTGCATCCGAGTGGCCCAGCAGGCCTTTTTCAAAGGGCACTTCCACGCCGCCCAGGATCAGCTTGCGGCCTTCCACCAGACGGTGCACGTCATAACCATGTCCAATGCGCATTTTATGTTCCTCTTTCTGTTCCGGGCGGGGCAGGTCCTCGCGGGTAGTGATCTTATAATTGGCATAATCGCCCTGCGTCAGCTGCACGGCGCGGCCGGTCAGCTCGAACAGGCTGCAGTCGTCGGTGACAAGGCGGGCTTTTTCTTCGTCCAGTTCTTCCAGCGCAGCAAGATACTCTGCGCGGTCAAAGCACTGGGGTGTCTGCACCGCATACAGGGTGCTGCGGTCGGGCGTTGTGTGCACAAGGCAGGCATCCGGCACGGTCTTTCCGTTGCCGCGCGCTGCAGCCTTGATGGTATCCTTTACCGGTACGGCAGGTGCAGCTGCGCCGCACCGGGCCGCTGCTTCCAGCGCTGCCGTGATGACGGCCTGACTGACGAAGGGCCTTGCCGCGTCGTGCACTGCCACAAGCTCCCCTGCTGCCGCCAGCACGCCGTTTTTTGCGCTCTCGGCGCGGGTGGTGCCGCCCGTTACGATCTGCACAGGCTTTGTGCAGTCTGCTGCCTGCTGTTCCACAAAGGCGCGGTTTTTGCCGGCCACCAGCACGATCTCCGTGACAAGCGGGTTCTGCTCAAACGCGCGGATGCTGCGGTGCAGCACCGTCTCCCCGCCCAGATCAAAGCTGAGCTTATCAAAACCCATGCGCGTGGAGGAGCCTGCCGCCACCAGTACTGCGGATACTCTCTTTTCCAATTTCTTCACCTGCCCGATTCCTATAGTAAGCCATATTTTATTATAGCGTATAACGCCCCAAACTGCAACCAATATTCTACAGCAAAAATGCCCCTCTGCACACAGCAGAGGGGCACAAATGAACGGTTATGGAATTTTAGGGAGCGATCACTTCAGGATCGGCTCGATGGCAGCAGCCAGAGCATCCTTCTGTGCCTGTGCTTCAGCCAGATCCTTGCCCAGAGTGGTGAAGTAGGTCTTGATCTTCGGCTCAGTGCCGGAGGGACGAACCACAACGGTCGCACCGTTTTCCAGTGCGTAGATCAGCACGTTTGCAGCGGGCAGGCCGGTCTCCTCGGGCTTCTTGTAGTCGGTCACTTTGACCACCTTGTGGCCAGCCAGCTCGGCGGGCGGGTCATCGCGCAGCTTCTGCATGATGGAAGCCATCTTCTCCATGCCGGTCAGGCCGGGGAACTCGAAGCTGTCCACCTTGTTCAGGTAGCGGCCATACTGCTTATAGATCTCTTCCAGACGCTGCTTGATGGAGGAACCGATGCTGCGGTAGTAAGCAGCCATCTCGCAGATCAGCATGGAACCGATAACAGCGTCCTTATCACGTACATAGGGACCAGCCAGATAGCCGTAGCTCTCCTCGAAGCCAAAGATGAAGCGGTCCACCTCACCGGCCGCTTCCAGATTTGCGATCTGGTCGCCGATCCACTTGAAGCCGGTCAGCACGCTGCGCATCTCCACGCCGTAGTGGGCGGCAATGGCATCGGCCAGCGGGGTGGACACGATGGACTTGACGGCCACGGGGTTCTTGGGCATGGTGCCCTTCTCGATGCGGCCTGCGCAGATGTAATCCAGCAGCAGAGCGCCCATCTCGTTGCCGGACACCAGCTCATAGCTGCCATCCGGGCACTTCATGGCAATGCCCACGCGGTCTGCATCGGGGTCGGTGGCCAGCATCAGGTCGGCACCGGTCTTGGTGGCCAGTTCCAGACCCAGCTTCAGAGCCTCGAAAATTTCGGGGTTCGGGTAGGAGCAGGTGGTGAAGTAGCCGTTGGGGTACTCCTGCTCGGGTACGATGGTGATATCGGTAATGCCCATATCGTTCAGCACATGAGTGACAGGCACCAGACCGGAGCCGTTCAGCGGGCTGTACACCAGCTTCAGGCCGGCCGTCTTGCACAGGCCCGGGCGCACCTGACGGGCCTCGATGGCATCATACAGTGCCTTCTTGCAGTCGTCGCCCACAAAGCGGATCAGGCCCTGCTCCACGCCCTCGGCAAAGGAGATGTACTTTGCACCGGTCAGCACATCGGTCTTCTGGATCTCATCGTACACGATGGCGGCAGCATCATCGGTCATCTGGCAGCCATCCGGGCCGTAGGCCTTGTAGCCGTTGTACTTGGCCGGGTTGTGAGAAGCCGTGACCATGATACCAGCATTGCACTGGTAGTAACGGGTAGCAAAGCTCAGTGCAGGCACAGGCATCAGAGCATCGTAAATGCGCACCTTGATGCCGTTTGCTGCCAGAACGCCTGCGGCGGTCTTGGCAAAGATATCGCTCTTCAGGCGGCTGTCGTAGCTGATCGCCACAGTCTGGCTGCCGCCCTGAGTCTTGACCCAGTTTGCCAGACCCTGCGTGGCCTGACGCACAACATAGATATTCATACGGTTGGTGCCAGCGCCCAGAACGCCGCGCAGACCAGCGGTGCCAAACTTCAAAGCCACAGCAAAGCGGTCTTTGATCTCGTCGTCATTTCCCTCGATCTTAGCCAGCTCCGGCTTCAGATCAGCGTCTTCCAGCTCTGCAGCCATCCAACGCTTATATTCATCCAAATACATCTTGCACACCTTACCTTTTGTAAATTTTTCCGCAAAAAGAACAGGTTTGATTAAACCTACTTATAATATAAACTCTCCGCGTCCATGTGTCAATTGCGTAATCTGCAACAAGATTTTCAGTTTAAAACCGGCATATGGCACAAAAATCCAAGTTTTTCCCGGTAAAGTCGGGAAATATCCCGGCCGCGCCTGCATTTTCCAGCAGTTCATAACTCTGGCCTGCATCGGCCAGAACGTCCAGCCACTGCTCCAAACCGATGCTGTTTTCACACAAGTAACGCAGCAGCTGCATTGCCCGGGCAAAGCTGTCCTGCAGCAGCACCGCGCTGCGGCGCACCCGGCCATCCTGCTCCTGCCGCAGCTCCATTACAACGCCCTGCGCAGCGGCGGCACCGCAATATACAAGGGTGTGGGCATGCTGCAGCCCTTCCAGCTCTGAATATGTACGGATATAGCGGCAGTATTCTTTGCTCATCATGGAAAAACTCTCTCCTCTCTATCGCATTGACATCTTTCCTGCCCTTTACTATAATGAATCCAGAAGTATTTTTGTGTCGAAGCATGGCATAGTTATCCAATATTTTCCACTTTTGCCAATTCTTTTCCGTCATATCATCCGCTGGAATAAGGGAGAACAACATGTATTCTGTAACCAGAAGCTTTGGTCTGAACGGCCTGAGCGGCTTTGCCGTGGCAGTGGAGGCCGACGTTTCCGGCGGTCTGCCCGCCTTTTCCATCGTGGGCCTGCCGGATTCCGCTGTGCGTGAAAGCGCCGACCGTGTGCGCGCCGCCATCAAAAATCTGGGCTTCAAGTTCCCGGACCGGCGCATTACCATCAATCTTGCCCCGGCGGATGTGCGCAAGACCGGCCCGGTGTACGACCTGCCGCTTCTGCTGGCAGTGCTCACTGCCAGCGGCCAGCTGGAGGATGTGCCTGCCGACGCGGCATTTCTGGGCGAACTGGCACTGGACGGCACCCTGCGGCCGGTGTCCGGCGTGCTGCCCATGGCGCTGGCTGCAGCAGAAAATGGCATCCACGCCCTGTATGTCCCTGCCGAAAACGCTGCCGAAGCGGCCGAGGCCTGTGCTGACAGCATGGCCGTCTACCCCGCCCACACGGCGCGCGAAGTTGTAGATGCCCTGCGCGGCATCTCCCCGCTTGCCCCGGCCGCGGTCGTTCCCTTTGACCCTGCAGACGCATGGGCACAGGTGCCGGATTTTGCAGACGTGATGGGCCAGTCGCTGGCGCGGCGGGCCATGGTCATTGCTGCCGCAGGCGGACACAACGTTTTGCTCATTGGCGCACCCGGCACCGGCAAATCCATGCTGGCAAAGCGTCTGCCCGGCATCCTGCCGCCGCTCACCCGCGAGGAAGCCGTGGAGACCACTAAAATCTATTCCATTGCAGGGCAGCTGCCGCAGGGCCGGGGCCTGATCTCTGCACGGCCTTTCCGCAGCCCGCACCACTCGGCCAGCGCCGTTTCTTTGGCAGGCGGCGGCGCACAGTTTCGTCCCGGCGAGTGCAGCCTTGCCAACTGCGGCGTGCTGTTTTTAGACGAATTGCCGGAGTTCTCCCGCGAAAGTCTGGAAGTGCTGCGCCAGCCGCTGGAGGACGGCCAGATCACCGTGAGCCGTGCGGCTGGCAGTGCAACCTATCCCAGCCGGTTCCAGCTGGTAGCCGCCATGAACCCCTGCAAGTGCGGCTACTACGGCCACCCCACCCGGCAGTGCACCTGTTCGCCCAGTGCCGTGCGGCAGTACCGCAGCCGGGTGTCCGGCCCGCTGCTGGACCGCATCGACCTGTGCGTAGAGATGGACCCCATCGCCTTTGACGAGCTGCACGCCGCCGCCCCTTCCGAGAGCAGCGCCGATCTGCGCAGACAGGTGCTTGCCGCCCGGGCCGTTCAGGCAAAGCGCTATGCCGCCCCGGGTTTTGAGGGCGTGCGCTGCAACGCCCAGCTCACCGCCGGGCAGGTGCGGCGCATCTGCCGCATGACCCCTGCCGCCGAACGGCTGCTGCGCGCCTCCTACGATGCTTTGGGCCTTTCTGCCCGCGCCCATGACCGCATCCTTCGGGTAGCCCGCACCGTGGCCGATCTGGCAGGCAAACAGCTGCTGGACGAGGACTGTGTGCTGGAAGCCCTGCAGTACCGGGCGCAGGAAAAAGTGGAAGGATAAAAGCTTCTCCGTCCTTGCTTCGCAGGCTGTCCTTCCCCGAAGAGGGAAGGTTTTATCCTGCTTACTGTTACGCACAAAAAAGCCATCTGTATCTCTCCAAATGCTCAATATGAGCAGGAGATCACAGATGGCTTTTTGTTATCGGTTTTTAGAATCTGCGCCAGGTGTCGGGCATAAACAGCACCAGCATCGGGAAGATCTCCAGACGGCCGGCCAGCATGTCAAAGATCATGACAAGCTTTGCAGGGTTCGTAAAGCTGCCGAAGTTCATCATGGGGCCAACCTGTGCGAGGCCGGGGCCGATGTTGTTCAGGGTCGCTGCAATGGCTGTGAAGTTCGTCACCATGTCAAATCCATCCAGACTGATCAGCAGGAAGGATGCCACAAAGATGAAGAAATACGCTGCCATGTACACATTGGTGGTGCGGATGGTCTCATGGTTCAGCAGTTTGCCGTCCATACGGGCCGGAGCGATCACCTGCGGGTGCAGGGCCTGTTTCAGCTCCTTGCCCAGCGTTTTGCCCAGAATGAGGAAGCGGCTCACCTTGATGCCGCCGCCGGTACTGCCCGCACAGGCACCCACGAACATGAGCACCACCAGCACTTCCTTTGAAAGGGTGGGCCACAGGTCAAAATCACAGCTGGAAAAGCCGGTGGTCGTGATGATGGAGCCCACCTGAAAGGCTGCCTGACGCACCGCTTCGCCAAAGCTGTTATAAAGGCTGTAGATATTGGCCGTGATAATGCCAATTGCCACCAGAATAATGGCGAAGTAGCCGCGCACTTCCTCGCTGATCACACGGCTGAACTTGCGCAGCAGCAGCAAAAAGTATGCATTGAAGTTGACGCCGAACAGGATCATGAAGATGGTCACGACCCACTGGATATAAGGCGAAAAGCTGGTAAAGCTGTCATTCTTGAAGCCAAAGCCGCCGGTGCCAGCCGTGCCAAAGGCGGTTAGCATGGATTCAAACAGCGGCATGCCGCCCATCAGCAGGAACACCAGTTCCAGCACGGTCAGCGCAAAGTAGATGCCGTACAGGATCTTGGCCGTGGACTGCACCTTGGGCACCAGCTTGTCCACCTGCGGGCCGGGGCTTTCGGCCTTCATCAGGTTGACGTGGGAGCCGCCGGTCAGGGGCAGCAACGAGAGCAGGAACACCAGAACGCCCATGCCGCCGATCCAGTGGGTGAAGCTGCGCCAGAACAAAATGCCCTTGGGCAGATCCTCTACCCCGGGCAGGATGCTGGCACCGGTGGTGGTAAAGCCGGAAACCGTCTCAAACAGGGCATCCACCGGGTTCGGGATGCAGCCCGTCACCACAAACGGAACGGCGCCCACAATGGAAATGACGATCCAGCTCAGCGAGGTGGCAGCAAAGCCCTCCCGCATATAGAATACCTTGCTTTTGGGCTTGATGCCGCGCAGGGCGTAGCCGATGGCCGCGCTGACTGCCGCCGTGATCAGAAACACGCCCAGCACGAACCATTCGCCATAGATCCAGCTGGCTGCCGCCGGAAGCAGCAGCAGCGCGCCTTCGATCAGCATGACATAGCCCAGCAGACGGAAAACAATTGCATAATTCATAGCCCGCCTCCGTCAGATCTCTGCCTCGGTGTCCACGATGTCGCGCAGGTCGTGCAGGCCATGCTCCAGCGTGACCACGATCACGTTGTCGCCCACCTGGATCTGGTCGCCGCCGCG
>ERZ1026854.2065-NODE-2065-length-11869-cov-4.429744_pt1 | contig 11869 bp, 8 predicted proteins | sample MGYA00380157_ERZ1026854 | MGnify/ENA primary metagenome ERZ1026854 (study PRJEB33269, sample SAMEA4719793) | human gut metagenome | biome: human-associated habitat; feature: organic feature; material: feces | place: Cameroon | collected 2013-10 ...
CCTCGGTCCAGACTTTTTCCGTCTACATTCCACTCGCCGGTGTAGGTGCTGTAATTTACCTTGATGTTCCGCCTCTGGTAGTAAGGCGTCCGCAGAAGCTCAAAGGTAAAGTCCCGCACGACCTCAGTTGGAAGCCAGGCAGCACCCAGCCGGACAGAAATCTCGCTGGCCGTCAGGTCAACAGGCTGCACCGCTTCCAGGGACTGTACATTGACGGTATACCCTTCATCTGTCTCGGCAAACGCCCTGGCGGTGCGCAGCTTTTCCCGGACATTGCCGGAAAGGTATTCATCCGCGGGCAAATATTTATGGGCAACATCCTCATTTCCGTCATGCTCTGGGTTCAGGAAGATCACGCCCTTCAAATCAGAGAGAATTTCTTCCTCGCTCTTGTGGGTCAGCTCCATCATGTAGGGCATATCTACTTTTGCTTTTTCAGCCAGTGACAGGGCCAAGGCTTCCGAAGCTGTATCCACGGAGGTGACGGAAACTTTTTGACGGATGGTGCGCTTGGAGAACATATCCGCTTTCCGCAGGAAATTACCCTCACTGTCCCGCACCTCCAGGGAGGACAGCAGATAGTAGGCGTTGTCGGTAGAAAAAGCGGAGCTGTTGGCACGGCTGTTGATCCGACCATACTTTTCCGCAAAGCTGTCATAGAGGGCATTTAAGTGCGCCTGCTCTGCCTGGATCATGGCCTCTGGATAATCCTCGGTCTGGTATTCAATGAGCTTGCGCACACAGTCCCGGATACCGATAAGCCCACGGATGCGCTGCTCGGCGGTGGCCGATACAGATACCGGATCCATCCGGCTGTTTTCCCGGAAGTACAGCTTTCCGTCCACAACGGCGAAGCTGAAATTCCGCACATCAGGGTCAGCGGGCAGAGAGCCCGTTTCTTCCTCCTGCAAATCATCCAGGTCAACATTATGCATCTCACCCTGAATTTGACCAATGGCGGCAGTGAGCAGGGATTCCAGGCTCTGCCCCTCCTGGGGAATACAGGCGGTTTCCATGCCATAGGGGCCGGACACTTCCTGCATTTGCCCCAGAACCATTTCCGGGTGGGAGACGAAGTAGGCGTTCATTTTCAGCCCGTTCTCGTCGGTATCCAGATGCACCCAATCCGGTTCCAGGTCGGTCATACCGCTGCGCTTTTGCAGGAACAGAATGTCGGAAGTGACCTCCGTACCGGCAGCGGCCTTGAAGGTATCATTGGGCAGGCGGATAGCTCCCAGCAAATCCGCTCTCTGGGCAATGTACTTTCGGACGGCGGGATTCTCCTTGTCCATGGTGCCCTTGCTGGTGATGAATGCCACCACGCCACCAGGGCGCACCTTATCCAAAGTGCGGGCAAAGAAATAGTCATGAATAAGAAAATTGTACTTGTCGTATTTCTTATCCAAAACCTTGAACGTCCCAAAGGGCACATTGCCAATGGCCACGTCAAAGAAGCTGTCCGGCAGGTCTGTTTTCTCAAAGCCCTGTACCGCAATGCTGTTTTTCTGGTACAGCTGTTGAGCAATGCGCCCGGAAATGCTGTCCAGCCTACACCGTACATTTTGGAATTTTCCATATTCTCCGGCAGCAGGCCCATGAAGTTGCCAACGCCGCAGCTGGGTTCCAGGATATTGCCGGTCTGGAAGCCCAGATTGGACAGCCCCTTGTACATGGCCCGGATCACCACAGGCGAGGTGTAGAACGCTGTCAAGGTAGATTCCCGGGCGGCGGTGTATTCATCCTCTGATAGCAGGGCTTTCAGCTCGGCGTAATGAGCGTTGCTTTCCTCAAAGAACTGGGGCAGACCGCCCCAGCCGACGTATTGGGAGAGGATGTCCTGTTCATTTGGTGTAGCCAGACGGTTTTCGGATTCCAGCTTGTGCAGCAGTTCTATGGCATGAACATTGTGGTAGAAGCGTTCAATAGGCACACCTGCACCCAGATCATTTGTGCGGATGTGATAGTTTCTGCGGTCATCTGCGGGAATTTCGGGATGGAGCGTATGGGGCCGATTCTGCGGATGCTGGGTGGTAGGCAAAGTGGAAATCGGCTCTGCTGCACCCACATCTGTCATAACCTGACGAATGAAGGGCGTGTTATTTAGGGCCTCCGGGTCAACAAGTTTTCCATCCACGATTCCGCTCTTAGCCAATTCTTCCCGAACCTGTTGGGGGTCAATGTCATCAAAGGAATCTTCCTCTACGTCCGGTGCGGAACCATCAATTTCCACTGCCTGGGGATGGTAGTCTCGCATTACCTTGACAGCTTCTTCCAGCGTATCATAGGGGCCGTCTACATATTTGCCGGTTCCGTTTACCACATTGTAATGGTTATAATAGAAGCCATTCACATGGTGCTGTATCTGGATTTCTTCGCCGCTTTCGGTAAATCTTTGAACGACCTTATCACGGATTCCATGGAGGGCGACTTTGGCAAGCTGTTCTTCGGAGAAGGCTACCAATTCGTCAAAATCCGGATCGACAAGCTCCTGCTCTGTCAGCTCTTTCAGCGAGGTATACTTTCGAGAATCCACGATGATGCCGTCAATGGATCGGTCCAGCCTGAAATCCACCAGGTCAACGCTGACCTGAACGGGAACTTCCTCGTCTGTAATGGTGGTGTAGGCAATATCCACTTTTCGCAGGTCGGAAAAATCCGGTTCGCTGTTATATTCCTCAACGCAGAATGCCGTTATCAACGTTTTGGCCTTTTCCAAATCCCCGTTGACTGCCGGATTTGGCTGTGTGGGGTCTGGCAGCGGACGGAGGGTATACGCCCTTCCAAACACAGAGAATGTACCTGTTCGGTAGGCTTCCATAGCCTCCATGCCTCGCTTCCGGGTTTCAAAGGAACGGTCATTGAGCTGTGTTGCATCCATGAGGGGCTTCATCATGGTGTTATAGATGGTATTGACCTGCTCTGGATTGGAAAGTTGCTCCTGGATCTCCGTAACGCCCTCCCAATAATCAAAATCACTTCTGGGGGTGGGCCGCTGAAAACCGTCTGGGGTATTGGAAAAGAACGACATGATCCGTCTGGCAAGTTGGTTGATCTCATAGTCAGCCATTTTATCCGCATCACTGGGATACAGATAAGTGCCGGAGGAAATCATATTGGACACCCATTTGGTAACGGCAGGCCATTTCATGTTCAGCTGAGCATAAGGGGCAGTTAAATCTCCATGGCTAAAAGAAAAGCCGGCAGAGGTATAGGTTTTGTTGCCATTTCCGCCGTGGTAGCCGCTGTATTCCCCGTGCTGCCGTTTCAGAAACTGTTCCCGCTCTTTTGTGTCCGTGTTTTGGCTGAAAAAGGAGAATACATCCAGCCGGGAGCGGAATTCACGCTCATGCCCACGCAGTGCCTGGTTGATCTCATCATCGGAAATGAAATACCGCCGCAGAGGGTTAAATCCTTCCGCGGCGGTGAATGTCAGAGGTATTCGCTGCAAATCTTCCAGCTTTTGCAGCAGTTCGGCAGGGTTATACAGGCGGCTTACCATAAGGCTGCGATCATTGGCATGGGCAGCCGCAAACACGGCCCATTCCTCTGCAAGCTGCGTTAATGTATCCGGGGATTCCAGAAGCCGCTGCATCTGGGCCTCAATTTCGGGAAAGCCACTATTGGAGGAATATGTTTCCGTTGTGAGGGGAAGATACCCGGCCTCCTTTGCCTGGGCAGAGCATTCCCGCACTGCAAAAGCAAGGGATTGGGCAAGTCTGCGTCGCTCAAAGTCCGGAACTTGATCCAGTTCCGCCTGGGGCATATACCGCCCCACATCCAGCAGTTCCCGGATGCGCTTTGCGGCCTGTTCCCAGGTGACGAGGGTGGTATGCAGCTTCTGAACCGTGCGCCCGGTGGAGATGCGAATACCCTCCGGGTCATACCAGACTGCGTACTCCTGCCCATGGATAATAAGCCCCGCACCGTTGGTGCCATAGCTTTTTTGCAGGAAGGAGGCGTTGTCCGGCTTGTCCTTCATGAAGTAGGCACAGATGATTTTCCGGCTATCCCGGTCATTAAAGCCCATGCACAGGGCTTCATCTATAACCTGCTGCGGGAGCTGCAATTGCGGGAAAAAGGTCCGCTGCGCTTCCTCCGGCTCCGGCGCGACATAACCGCCATCCAGGAAAGACATCTGCGCATTGTGGCCAGGAAGGATATTCGCCTCTATCACGGGGGAGTTATTCTCCCGGTCAAGAATGCTGCCGGTCAGTTCTGCTACAAGGCCCCATGAAAAAACGGACTCCTTTGTGTGGGAAAGGAATGCACCCTCCCACATAAGAAGTCCGTTTTCCATTGCCTTATAGCCGACACGGGTGCCGTCTACGATTCGCTCTGTGTACCTATCCGGGTAAGCATCCTTCAAGAAAGCTGCCCGTTCTGATTGGCTGTGATGTTCCCGGAAGAAATCTCGGATAGCCTCGTTGCTGACTTTCAGATCATCCTCCCGATTTTCCAGAATGGCGGTGATAAACCGCTCATCCAGAAATGGAGGCTGTTCGGATTCTAGGCGTAGATCAGCTGGCTGTAGATGATCTCCTCCGCGGCCTGCCGAATGTTGTTCATCCGCTGGACCCATAGCATCTGATCCTGGGCTTTCAGTTCCTCCGTCACGCCCTGCTCTCGGGCCATCTGCGTTGTCAGCTGTTCCAGCATCCGGTTGGCCTCCCGGTCCACCTCCTCCAGATGGGCGTTCAGGGTGCCCTCCATCAGCATGATGGTGTAAATCGCCTCCCGATGCTTGCGGAGGTAGCTCTGCCGCAGCATTCCGTACTTGCTTATCTTGGGGCTCTCCGGGGGAATCAGGTTGGGCCTCCGGTGTTCGCCGTGCATCGTGTAAGTCAGTTCCATTGTGCTGGCTCCTTTCTGTTTCATTTTTTCTGGCTTCATTGTACACACGGTCCCCAAAAGAATCAAATGTGCGAAGCTGCTGCTTGTTTAGGGCCTTGACCGTGATGCCGATTTCCCGCAGAACAGACTCCGAAAAGGTGCTGACGGCAACGCCCAAAATGGTAGCGGTACGAACAGTGTTAAAGTCCAGTACCCTGCGAAATACGGCGTTCTCTTGCTCAGGCGCATAGCCACAGCGGTGCAGGATCATGTAATGAACGCTTTCGCTGACGGCCTCTGTGAACCAGCTGGCAATACTGTCCTCGTCTAATTCCTCCAGGAAACTGCCACGCTTGTTGTCCAGCAGGTCGGGAAGAAAATCGTCGCAGGCTTCCATTGCAAGGCGCTGGGAAAGCGTATCCGCAAGTTCCTGGAATGACCCATCCCAATCCATTTGGAATTTTTCGCGCAGAGCTTCCATGACCGGCTCCTCCAGCTGGGGCTCCATGTGCCACAGTGGAATCGGGCGGTTTTCACGGCTGCTGGTGTCCGATACATCGTAGATATAGCGGACGCGGTAGGGGGAAGATTCTACCAGCAGAGCGATTTCATCGGCATCGCGGTTGACCTGGCGGCCCAGCCGTTTCCAAAGTCCGGCCTCCGCACAGGCCGTGGCATCTGGGCGCTGGGCGTAGATAAGCACCTGCTCCCGGAAGCTGTATTTGTAGTTCTGGGCGGCGGTCCGCAGAAAAGCGGCATAATTGCCGGGACTGGCCACAATTTCCCTGGTTTTGGAGGAGAACAGTTCCGAGAGAATATCACTTTTTCTAGGCATAGCCGCTCCTTACCGCACCCTAACGGAGACTTCCACCGTAACCCCGCCGTCCTGGATGGAGGCGTACAAAAGCCCCGTCCTGGCGTTGGACACCTTTGTCACCATCTGGTTCAGCCGACATACGGTCCCGTTGATCTCGTCCTGGCTATCAGCGTAGTAGTAACCCCGCTCGTCGCTGCAAATGGGGTAGCCATCCTGCCGCAGGCTGTTGATCTTTCTGCGCAGCCCCCGTCCGTCAATGGAAAAGAGCCGCTGCAGCTCACGGCTGTAAACGGCTCTTTCTCCACCGGTATGGTATTTTTTAAGATACTGGCAGATTGCTGTTTTCTTATCCATTGTTTCACATCCTTACTTTTTCAGCAGATTATGTCCGACTTATGCTTCCTTACCTTCGACACCAGGAAACTCCATCCTTGTGGACTCCCAGTGAATCGCACCGGTGAACAGCTTGCTCATTGCAGCGGTTTCCGCTTTTTCAGGAGAATCCGCTTCCACAGTGACATGGCCCTGGCTGATTGCCTGGACGGTAACTTCATACTTCATCTTGCATCCCTCTCTCTGTGATTTTTGATAGGTACGCCCTTGGCATCGTAATTCTTGGGGTCGGCGGCGGGCGTATCCCAGCCGAACATGGTGCCTGCCACCATAGCGGCCTCCTGCGCCCTGGTGATACCTGCGGCATCATTGAGGGCGGCGGCAGCCTCTTTCGGGGAAACACCCTCCTGCGGATACTGCCCTGTGGGGGTATAGCCTTTTTCGCCTTTGGTAACGGTGATGATCTCACCGGTGCTTTCCAAAGCGCTGAAACACTTCTCCGGGAGCGACTGGCGCAGGGGGATAATCTGAATGCGCTCCCGCTGAATCCACTCCGCAAATTCGCAGATATGATAGAGACTGTTCCCGACCTCCAGATGGGTTTCGTCAATAAACCGGCATTCCCGGTCCCGGGTTTCACCAGCGGGAAAGGTCATGCGGATACTGTCACCGTCCGCAATGCGGAACTTCTCCCTGTAATTGGGTGTGATGAACCGAATGCCGTACTCGGCGTTCCGAATGTGCCGGTCTAAGTAATCTCTCTTGTAGCAGTAGATGTAGAAATTGTACTCGCCTCGATTTGGGTTTAAGCGCAGCAGATAGGCATAGTCCTGGGTATTCACCCGAAAGCCAAATTCATCTCGCCCAAACTTCGGCGTGGTGGACTGGCGGCAGGCGTTGGACAGGCTGCTTCGGTCTGCCAGGATACCACTGTACTGGGAATCTTCCCGCAGGGCGTTTATCACCATATCAAGCTCTGCCTGAAATTCCGGCGTTTTCAGATAGGCCATGCTGTCAAACCAGCTGGAATAGAACTCCTTCCCGGTGGTGCCAAAGTCCCCACGCAGATACCCGATACATCCCGTCTGGGCATCCAGCTGGTGACTCTGACGGTAGGTGTATTTCTGTTCGGGCTGGGTCAATTCTCGCAGTTCCATTAACGTTCACGCTCCTTTCGTTTTTCTGATTGTTTCGCTTTGGCGGCTTCTCTGTCCTTCCAGTAGTCCGGGTGGTATTCCTGCAAGCTGCGGTTGATGACCCTCTCATACTCTCCCTGCTTAAAATAGTCATTTACAGGAGCTGTATAGAGGCCCTTGTCCAACAGCTCCCGAATGGCAACCGGAGCATCGCAGTCCTCCTCGAAGCAGTAGTAGCTGCCATCCCGGAAGCAATGCTTTCTTGCCGCCGGAGACAATACCGCTTTTGCAACGCTTCTGTGAACCATGATGCCGCCATGGCTGGCGGTGGATACAGAAAAGACACCAGAGCATAATTCCTCTTGATGCTGGACTTCTCCCCACGGAGAATATTCGGGTGGAAACATTAGCGCTCACGCTCCTTTCGCTTTTCAGAATGTTCCCGCTGATACTGTTCCAGTCCCAGCTTTGCCCACTGAGGGAGCTGTTCAGGCTCCAGTGTCCCGAGAATGTCCCGCCGTTCAAACCGGGCGCTGTCACCGGAATACAGATCCACGCAGAAACAGGCAGACCCCCGGCTGTGGGGACTGGCCCCAAAACCGCCGATGCAGAGCTTTAGCTGGCGGGTTGCCAACTGATACTCCTTCCGCAGCACACCCGGACGGATCACCACGACTTTTCCATTCAGGTCATCGTCGTAGGTAACGGGGGTACAGTCCTTGTTCGTCAGGGGTGTCACATCAATGCCCTGAAATTTGGGTTTCAATACCTCCGCACGGGTTTCCTCCGCCTGTTCTGACAGCCGGTCCGCAAAGAGCTTGACGATCTCACAGTAATCGTCACTGACCATGACCTTATTGTAGAGGGCCGCAATTTCGTTCTGCTGGCAGTAGGCGCACATGTAGCGTTCCTCCGGTTTGGCATTCAGGTCCTCCCCAAGGACGATTTCCCGATCCCCGATTCGGAATGCCTGGATGATCTCATAGCTGCCGGCCTTTCTTTTTTCAGCTTCCATTTTCTTCCTCCATTCTTTCACAAATCACCAAGAACCGCTGCCTGCCGCCGCTGGCGTAAGGGTGACAGGTCAGCAGGGTTATCAAATCCCGCCCGGGTTGGATTTTGATGGCATCAATATCATTGGGCTGGATGATTTTGGTTTCTACCACGCTGTAGTGGAGGGTTCCCCAAAGATTGGTGATGTCCACCGAATCCCCAACCTGCAATTCCGGCACATAGCGGAAGTAGGGCGCGCCATTGTAGCCCCGGTGACCGGCAATGACGGCATTGGTATTCTCCCCACCAATGGGAATGCTGGTCTGCCCCAACTGGGCGGCCCCATCTGCCATGTGCTTGTCAGTGGCTCCCAGATACAGGGGCATTTCCATTTCCAGCTTTGGAATGGACAGCACTCCGAACACATCCCCGGCTTGGCCGCTGACACTGAAAAGCACTCCGGGCTGCTCTGTTGCGGCCAGACTGTTGAGCGCAGCCTGGTCGCTTTCGTAAAGCTCCCTGTTGTAGGCTTCCAGCATTTCCAGCAGCTCCGGGTAGGGCGTGGGCGGCTCTGTTTCCTGGGCGGCCTGCGTAGCCTCGGTGCTGTCAGCGCCTGACTTGGTGGGGTTGGTGCCAAAGAAAGACTCTACAGAGCCTTCCATCCGCTTACTGGTGTAGTAGTTGTTGATCGCCGGATACAGAAGAATGCCCATGCCCACCAGGTAAATCCACAAGAACAGCAGAGTAATGAGAATGCCTTTACGCCGCATTGCTTTCTCCTTTCTGCGTGAGCCAGACAATGAACAGAATCAGGCAAATCAGAGCCACAATACCAATGGCAAGATACACGCCCTTCTCGTACTCCTGCTCCCAAGTGGAATCTACGCTTTCCTCTGTTTCAGCCAGTTCTATGGTGGGATTTTCCGTGTTCTCTGGGGTGTAGGGAACCCGGTGTCCTCGCACCAAAAGCCTGTGGGTATTGACACCGAAGGGGGTGCAGGTCACGAGGGTACACAAATCCTTGTTCTCCTCCAGTCCCAGATAGGTGGTGTCATGGGGCAGGACGGTGTTGATCTGGTCAACCTTATAGGCCAGGACTTCGTTCAGCACCTCCAAGTAGAAGGTGTCCCCAATTTCCAGCTTGTCCAGGTCAGAAAACATCTTCTGGCTGGCAAGGCCGGAGTGACCGGTGAGGATGGTGTGGGTGCTGCTGCCGCCGATGGGCAGGGAACTTCCAATGAGATGGCCCACGCCCCGGTCCAGGGTTTCCTCCTCCGTGCCATGGTAGATGGGCAGGGACACCGCCAGCTTGGGAATGTGGACATAGCCCATGGTTCCGGTGCCGGTGAGGTCTAAGAGCTGGGCATATTCCTCCACAGCGGAAGTTACGGAATCCTTGGAATAGCTGCCGTACCGGACGATGCTGCTCCACAATTCTTCATTGTATCTTTCTGCGGCGGCTCTGGCCTCCGGGATGGCGGTGTCCGGCAACGCCTGGACAGCATCCTGATACTCCGTATGAATCTGGGACTGGTGGGCCTCGTTGTAGCGGCTGCTGAATACCGGGTAGATAGTCAGCCCCAGCGCCAGCAGGAAAAACAGCACCGCCAGAGAGATGGTAATGATCGTTCTTCGCTTCTCTTGGATAGGATCTCCTCCTTTCGGACAGCCCCCCGAAATGTTCCTCCGGGGGGCCAGATACTTACCGGCCATTCTTCTTTCTGGTGGTCAGAACAATAACACCGGCCGCGGCTGACATCATGAGAATGCCCACCAGGCTGTACATCCAGGTACCGTGATCGCCGGTCTTGGGCAGGTCAAAACCCTTGGTGTTTTTCACGGTCAGGGGGACTTCGGCGTTGGCAGAGCCGTTGTCCTCCAGCATGGTGACGTCATTCTTGTCCACGGTTGCGGAAACGGTGGGGTAGTTGTGAGACAGTGCCCGCTGGGGGATATTGGCCAGCTTTAGGTCCTCGCCGCCGTCAAAAGAATAGTGAGGGTCATTCTGGAGAACGCCCAGCACATCCTTGGCGTAGACATTGCAGGTATTGGAAGTGTTTTCCTTGACGGTAATGGTGACAGTGATTGCGTTTTTCAGCAGGGTGTACCCGTTGGCCGTCTGGGTTTCCGTAATGGTGTAGGTATCCTCCTCCAAACCCTTGACCATGATGTGGCCGTAGGACTTACCCATGGTGACGGGGGTAAAGACGGTGGCATCGGCCTCCTTATCGGTGTGGCCGGTGACATAGTAGACCCCTTCCGCGTCATTGCGCTTGGCAACGATCCAGGTGCCGTCAGTCTTGTTCTGAATCTTGAACTTCACGCTGTCATAGAGCTTGGTTTCGGCGGCGGTTTCCGCGTCCACATCCGAGAACAGTTTGGTCAGGTCCAGGCCGAAGGAAAACACATGGCAGTCGTCAATGAGGGTGTCGTAGTAGTCTCCGGAGGTACGCTTCCAGGTCAGAACCACGGTGTTCTCATTGCCCTTTTCACCGTAGACAAAGGTCTTGTCGGCGTTGATGACGGCACTGTAGGTCACACGGGCGGTGTAGTTGGAGTAGCCGGTGTAGAGTTTCCCGTTCTTGTTGGCGGTAGCTCCATTGATTTCCTCAAGACCGGCCTTGGCAATGTCCACGGTCATATGGCGGCCATCTTCGCTGTAGGTAACGGTGAATTTGCCGGAATCCTTGTCCCAGGAGGCTGCCTTGTCGGTACAGGCGGCATCCGTAAAGAATTCAATGGTCACACCGGCATCCTTGCTGTAAGTCAGGCCCTCGCAGAGGGTGTCGTAGAAATTGTAAGTGGACAGGGCCGTTGCCTGGGAGGTGATGGTGGGCAGGGTGGAAACGATCTGGTATTCCATGGTGTCCCCGGCAGAACCGGTAGCGGTGTGGGCGTAGCCATCCGTAATGGATGCGGAGCCTTCATTCTTGCCGGTGTCGGCTTTGGCTTCCCGGACGGTCTTTTCCAGAGTGGGGATGCCGGTTTCCTGTTTGGGGTACACCACCACATCGTAGTTCCAGGCCGTGCCGCCATCCTGGGAAGCGGAGTTGTCATTGCCGGTGACGGTGGTCATGGGCAGGGAGACAAAGAACGGGTTGGTGGTGGAAGTGACCATTTCGGGAACCTTGGTTTCTACCAGCAGATACAGACCGACGCTCAGATCCTTGGCAGAGGTCTTGCCGACTTCGCTGGTGGGGGCCATAGCCGTGCCGCCGTTACGGATGAAGGTTTCCAGAGCGTTCTTCACCGTGGTGGAATTGGCTTCCAGACTCTGTGCCAGGGCCTTGTTCAGCGTGTCGGAGGTGTAGAAGTAGCGGTCAGCATCCAGGCTGTCCGCCTCAGTGCAGCGGTTGGCACCGCTTTCCAGACCGATGGCTTTCAGCAGATCTGCGGCATCCGTCTTGTGAAAGCCGTAGAGGACCTGGGTCGTACCTTGGTTCTCAAAGGTCACAATGTCCGCGGCTTTCAGATAGGTGAATTCCACACCGGCAATGGCATAGCCTTTGCTGGTCTGCCCGTTTCCCAGAGCGTTGCCGTTCTGGCCGTCGGTGTCGCCTTTCCGATTGGTGTTCACCAGCGTGTTTTCTACATAGCTTTCCTGCCAGCCGGTGGAGGGAAAGGCATCTTCATCCCACACGCCGTCTTTCTTGGCGTTGGTGTAGTCGAATTTCCAGATGGTCAGGCTGCAAGCGGCATCCTGGTCAATGGTTTTGGCTTCGTCCGCAAAGACAGCGGGGACGCTGGACAGAAGCAGAAC
>ERZ1026854.2066-NODE-2066-length-11867-cov-3.689130_pt1 | contig 11867 bp, 10 predicted proteins | sample MGYA00380157_ERZ1026854 | MGnify/ENA primary metagenome ERZ1026854 (study PRJEB33269, sample SAMEA4719793) | human gut metagenome | biome: human-associated habitat; feature: organic feature; material: feces | place: Cameroon | collected 2013-10 ...
GCACATTAAATGGAATGAATATGTATGAAATGAAAGGGTGTACGGATGAATATTATTGGTTCGGTACGGATACTTTGGGAAGAGATTTATTTACCCGTTTTTGTCAGGGTACCAGAATATCTCTGATTGTTGCAATTGTATCTGCAATTCTTGATCTGCTTATTGGTGTTTCCTATGGTCTGATTGCTGGTTATTATGGTGGCAAGGTAGATATGATCATGATGAGGATTACAGAAATTATTAATGGTATTCCAAGCTTAGTTGTTGTATCTCTTTTGGTAGTTATTTTAAGTCCGGGACTTACTTCTATTATTATTGCAATGGTTATATCCGGATGGATTGGTATGAGCCGGCTGGTCAGGGCTAATACACTTAGGCTTAAAGCAAGTGAGCATATTTTGGCATCTAAAACTCTTGGAACCAGTACATTTAAGATATTGTTCAGAGAGATTTTTCCCAATCTGCTCAGTTCTGTCATTGTTATGGCAATGATGTCCGTACCGGGAGCCATTTTTATGGAGTCGTTCCTTTCTTTCGTAGGTCTTGGTATTCCTGCACCACAGGCATCACTTGGAAGCTTGATATCAGATGGGTATAACCATATGCTGATGTATCCTTATCAGTTGGCAATTCCTGCAGTATTCTTTGGGTTATTAATGATTTCTCTTAACCTGTTTGGTGACGGATTAAGAGATGCACTGGATCCGAAGCAGAAGAAGATGTAAGGAGGATACGCTTATGGAAAAGAATAAAGAAGTTGTATTGGATGTTAAAGACGTAAATATTTCCTTTAAGACTACCGTAGGTTCTCTTAATGCAATCCGTGGTGTGAATTTTACATTGCACAAAGGTGAAACAGTAGCGATTGTTGGAGAATCCGGATCGGGTAAATCAGTTACGGTAAAAGCGGTCATGGGTATTAAGTCTTCTAATGAAAAAGTCAATACAGGACAGATTCTGTATACCTATGAGGAGAACGGAGAGAAAAAGACGGTAGATCTTTTAAAGTTCTCCAAAAAAGAAATGGTAGCAAAGTATAATGGCAAACATATTGCAATGGTATTTCAGGACCCAATGACTGCCTTGAATCCGCTGCTGACTATAGGGTATCAGCTTACAGAAGGGATGATTAAGCATTTACATTTGGACAAAAAGGAGGCGTGGAAGAGAGGCGAGGAACTTCTTGCGGAGGTAGGAATACCTAATCCTTCACTGACTATGAAGAACTATCCGCATCAGCTTTCAGGAGGTATGAGACAAAGGGTGGTGATTGCCATTGCCATTTCCTGCAATCCGGAGATCCTGATCTGTGATGAGCCTACCACGGCATTGGATGTAACGATACAGGCCAAAATCTTGGAGCTTATCCAGGAAATGCAAAAAAAACGAAATATATCTGTCATTTATATTACCCATGATCTTGGAGTAGTGGCTAAGGTAGCAAATTATGTATGTGTTATGTATGCGGGCAAAATTGTTGAGAGAGGAACTGCTTATGAAATCTACTTCCAGCCAAGACATCCTTATACATGGGGATTATTGCTTGCTATGCCTGACCTGAATACAACCGATGAAAGGTTATATGCAATTCCCGGAACACCGCCTAACCTGCTGAAAAAGATTGTAGGAGATGCATTTGCACCACGTAATCAATATGCATTGAACATTGATTATGAGGAGGAACCGCCAGTATATGATATTAGTGAAACACATCAGGTAGCATCATGGCTGGAGCACCCGGATGCTCCAAAGGTAGAGATGCCAGCAGCGTTATCTAATCGTATCAACAGATTACTAAAGGAGGTAGGTTAGTATGAAGGAAATCGTTTTGGAAGTATCCGGATTAAAACAATATTTTCCAATTGACCGTAAAAATATAGTAAAAGCAGTAGATGATGTCAGCTTTGCAGTTCCGAAGGGAACAACATTTGGATTGGTGGGAGAATCAGGGTCTGGTAAATCTACTATTGGACGTTCCATTATCCGTTTATATGATCCTACGGCTGGTACAATTAAATTAAATGGAAAAGAAATTTCAGGGGAGATGACCAGGGAAAAGAAAAAATACTTAACGCAGAATATGCAGATGATTTTTCAGGATCCAATGGCAAGTCTGAATCCAAGAAAAAAAGTAATTGATATTGTGGCAGAGGGGCTGGATGCAAATCATATGTATAAAACAAAAGAAGAAAGGGAACAGAAGGTATTTGAAATTCTGGAAAAAGTAGGACTGAACCATGAACAGGCAAATCGCTATCCTCATATGTTTTCCGGTGGACAAAGGCAGCGTGTCGGTATTGCAAGGGCTATGGTCATGGAACCTGAAATTATCATTGCTGATGAATGTATCAGTGCCTTGGATGTATCAATTCAGGCACAGGTAGTCAATATTATGAAGCAGCTACAGGAAGAAAGGGGATTAACCTATCTGTTCATTGCACATGATCTTGCAATGGTAAAGTATATTTCTGATTATATTGGGGTCATCCATTTAGGGCATTTTGTTGAAATGGGAACAAAGGACGATATTTTTAACCACGCAATACATCCTTATACAAGATCATTGCTTTCAGCCATACCAGAACCTAATCCGTTGACAGAACCTACAAGAAAATCTATTACTTATGATAAAAATGAACAGGGAGTGGATTATACAAAGGGAATCAAGCATCAGCTCAGCGGTACCCATATGGTACTTGCAACCAATGAGGAGTTATCGCACTGGATGAAAGAAGCTGGAATGACAGCAACTATCAGTGCTTAACTAAAATATGAATAGGAAGAGGAGAGTGCTTATGAAAAAAGAAAAGTTAAAAAAGGGTTTTGCATTACTATTAAGTGCAGCTTTGGTCTTTTCCATGGCTGGATGTGGAAGTAAAGGCTCTGTAGATACAGCAGCGGCGACCACGACAGATATGACACCAGAGAAAACCACAGGTACAGGAGAGAGTGTTGTCTACAGAAGTGCAGTAACAGAAGAACTGAATTCTCTTGATCCAAGCTTTAATCAGTATGCTACATCATTAGCAATGATTAGTAATACCAACGAAGGACTGTATAAGTATGACAGAGATGGACAAATTACATTTGGTATGGCAGAAAGTGTGGATATCAGTGATGATGAGTGTACTTACACGTTTCATATTCGTGATGCGTATTGGTCAAATGGAGATCCTGTAACAGCTAATGACTGGGAGTATAGTTGGAAACGTCTGGCAGATCCAGCTAATGCGTGTCCACAGTCCTTTTTCCTGGTAACAGCAGGTATCAAAAATGCATATGCTGTATGCTATGAGGGTGGAGATATAGATACTCTTGGTGTCAAAGCGATTGATGACAAGACCTTGGTAGTGGAATTGAGTGCCCCACGGTCTTATCTGACATATCTTCTTTGCAACACTACATGTCTTATGCCAATCAACCAGAAGTTCTGTGAGGAAATGGGTGATCAGTTCATGCTGGATAAAGAGCATGCAATCTCCTGCGGTGCCTATGTAATGTCTGAATGGGAAGTAGGTGGAACAAAGTATATATTGGATAAAAATCCAACTTATTATGACGCAGATAATGTAACCTGTGAGAGATTGGAGTATACACTCCTGACAGATACACAGCAGACGATTCTGGCATATGAGAATGGTGATCTCGATATCGTAAAGCTTTCTGGCGATTATATCCAGATGTATGCAAATAATCCTGATCTGATAACGACTGGTTATCCGGGATTGTTCTTTATCGCATTTAATACACAAAGTGAGTACTTATCCAACCAGAATCTGAGATTGGCAATCAGTACAGCAATCAATAAAGAGCCAATTATAAGCAATATTCTGTGCGATGGATCCTTTACGGCAGATTATGCAATCCCATCTGATTTTGCAGCAACATCCAGCGGTAAGAGTTTCAGGAATGCGATCGGTGCTCCGACCTATAATTGCTATGATCTGACAGTAGCAGCTTCTTATTGGGAAAAAGCCAAAGAGGAACTTGGCACAGACAATATTACTCTGGAATTCCTCTATAATGAAGACTCTACACTTGCATCAGTAGCTGCTTACATTCAGTCTGAATTACAGACAAACCTTCCAGGATTAACAGTGGAACTGCGTTGTACCTCTTATAACCAGAGGCTGCAGGATATGAGTAGTGGTAACTATGATTTCGGTCTGACTCGCTGGTATGCTGATTATCAGGATCCTTTGACTTATCTTGATATGTGGATTGCCTCATCTTCTCTGAATTATGAGAAATGGACCAACCCGGAATATGAAGACTTGTATGTGAAAGTAAACGGTGAGTACGCAACAGATGAGGAAGCTAGGTTAGATGCATACAAACAAATGGAGAAAATCGTATTGGATGAAGCTGTTATTTGTCCTTTATATCAGCCGGTAAACCAGTATTTGAGAACACAGAAATATGACTATGTTATCACGCCGGTAGGCGGAACAGTAACCAGATATACTGATTGGGCAAAATAGAAAAGTGTGCAATATTAAGGAGGAAAACTATGGCTGTTAAAGATTTAATGCGTAATGATTTAAAAGAATATAATATTTATATGGCAGGTGGAAAGCCGGCAGGGCAGGGAGCGCCAAAACACCGCCTGATGGCAAATGAGAATCAGCTAGGACCAAGCCCAAAGGCAATTGAGGCAATTGCAGCAGAAGCCTTGCAGGGGAATCTCTATCCAATGGTACCTACCATGAAAGCGAGAAAAGCAATTTCAGAATATGTGGGAAAACCGCTGGAAGACATTATTACATACGCAGGAAGTGGAGCAGGAATTAATGCAATAGGCGAAGCATTCCTGAATCCTGGGGACGAGGTTCTGATCTGTTCACCTACCTATATGGCATATGGACATTTGCCGGCAAGACACGGAGCAAAGCTTGTGGAAGTATTTTCGGAAGATGGTGTGTCTACAGACCTTGATCTGCTGGCAGGAGCTATTACAGAAAAGACAAAAATTATATTTATCTGTAATCCCAATAATCCGACAGGAACAATTCTTGATCCTTCCAAACTGGATGAATTTGTAGGAAAGCTTCCAGATCATGTAATCTGTGTTGTGGATGAGGCATATATTGACTGGGTAGATATTCCTGATTATCCCAGTGCAGTTAAGTATGTGGAAGAAGGAGGCAAGAATATCATTGTTCTTAGGACTTTCTCAAAGATATATGGTATGGCAGGAATCAGAGTCGGTTATTCTGTTGCAAACAGTGAGATTACCAAGGCATTAAATTCCATCGCCGGTTCTTTCGGAACAAGCGGTCCTGCTGCGGCAGGAGCCGCTGCAGCCCTTGGGGATAAGGAATTCTACACAATGTCTTATAAAAATAATAAAGAACAAAGAGATTATCTGATGGTAGAAATGTCTAAAATGGGAGTAGATGTTACCCCTTCACAAACAAGCTTTATTTATTTTGATCCACATTGTAATACGCAGGAATGTATGGATGCAATTGAAGAAGGTGGTGTGCTGATACGATATTTCGGGGAACGCTATCTTCGTGTCAGTATTGGGCGTCCTGAACAGAATCAGATGTTTCTTGATGCTCTTTCAAAATATCTTAAAACTTTGTAATACATTGAGCGGAAAGAAGGGTAAATTGTATGTATTCTTATATTGATATGCATTGTGATACACTACTCAGAACTATGATGGATGGCTCTGCAAATCTTTATGATGGAGAAGGAATGCAGAGTATCAGGCAAATGAAAGATGCCGGTCAGATGTGCCAGTTTTTTGCAGTATTCTTTCCACCTAGAGACATGCCGGCAAAGGATGGTTCCAAGAGACCACCATTGCCACCGGATGAGAAATTCTTTGCAACACTGGCAGCTAATCTTCGAAAGGAAGTAGCATTACATAGTGACATCATAGCAATGGCATCCAGTTACGCAGATATTGTGAATAACTGGAATAAAGGATTGTCTTCTGCTGTTTTGACGGTAGAAGATGGAAGAATGGTACAGGGAAAGATGGAGAAGCTGCACTATATGTATGAACAGGGTGTGCGTGCAATTTCACTCACATGGAATTTTGCCAATTGCTTTGGATTTCCAAATTCCAAAGATCCTGAGATTATGGGAAAGGGTCTGACAGATTTTGGTATAGAAGCAGTTGGTGAGATGAACAGATTAGGTATCCTTGTAGACGTTTCCCATTTGTCAGATGGTGGATTTATGGATGTGGCACGATACAGTAAGAAGCCATTTATTGCTACCCATTCAAACTGCAGGGCACTGACACCGCATACCCGGAATCTTACAGATGAAATGATCCGTATTTTGGCAGAAAAGGGTGGTGTATCAGGATTGAATTTCGGACCTGATTTTGTAACACCTTCGGGAGAAGAAACAGACAGTAAGGTTGAATATCTGGCAGACCATGTATGGCATATGTTACAGATTGGTGGGGAAGATTGTGTGGCAATGGGAACTGATTTTGATGGGGTAGGAGGGCATCTTGAAATCAGCCATCCGACTCAGATGTATCAGCTTTTTGATGCTTTGGCAGAAAAAGGAATGACGGCAACCCAGCTGGATAAATTTGCAAATGGAAATGTACTCAGAGTGATGAAAGAGTGTATTGGATAAAAGCAAAATAAGGATAAATGAGGTAATGCGTATGAAAATTGTTGTTTGTCAGGGTGAAGCAATTGGAGGAGAACCATCCAGAGATAAATTAATAGAGTACTGGAAGGAACAGTTGGCTGACTGTCCTGATCTGGAGGTTGTATATCAAAAGGGGTTTGATTTTAACAGGATAGATGAAATCGTGCAGGATGCAGATGCACTGCTAGGGGCATGGATCAGGGATGATTTTTTCAACGAGGAATTTTTTAAGAATCATCCCAAATTGAAATATATTGCTTCTTTTGCCCATGGATTTGGCAAGATTGATAAAGAAGCAGCTAAAAAGTATGGGGTAACTTTTACAAATACCATATATGGAGATATGACAATCGCACAGTTTGCTATGGCTCTGCTTTTGGATATCTGCCATAATATTCGGCTTCAGGATGCAAATTATAAGAAAGCATTGGAGGAAGGCAGACCAGGCTTTGGAATAGGAGTACAGAGCAGACAGATTGAGTTATATGAGAAGACCTTTGGCATCATTGGTCTGGGAAGTATTGGCTTATGGGCAGGCAGAATGGCAGCAGGCTTTGGAATGAATGTTATTGGTTACAGCAGACATAAAAAAACGGGACCGGAGTATGATTTCATTGAACAGGTATCTTTAGATGAAATTCTTGAGAGAAGTGATGTGATATCCATTCATTGCCCGCTGACAGATGAAACTTTTGAAATGATCAATAAGGACACTATTGCAAAGATGAAGGATGGCGTGATTCTGATCAATACTGCAAGAGGTGCTATTATTCACGAACCGGATTTGGTCGATGCGCTTAATAGTGGTAAAATATACGCCGCAGGGCTGGATGTTGTAGCCGGAGAACCTTTACATGAAAAATGTGAGCTTATGAATTGTTCCAATGCAGTCATTACACCTCATATTGCATGGGCACCTGAAGAGGCAAGGTACAGAACGATTAAGATTGCTGCGCAGAACTTTAAGAATTGGATGAATGGAACACCTACCAGTACAATTAATTAAGGAGTGAAGACATGGAAAAGAAAGTAAATGCCAGAACGCTGAGTCTGGGAACCAGACCGTTGTTCCCATTGCTTCTGTCTATGGCTGTTCCTGGATTAATAGGTGCTATGACAACTTACCTGTACCGCACAGTAGACCAGATATTCGTAGGTAATTTTGTTGGCAGAAATGCGTTAGGTGGAATATCTGTGCTTTCTCCTTTTAATAATGTCGTGATTGCACTCTCACTGTTTATCACAGTGGGAGGTGCATCCATGATTTCTTTAGCTATGGGAGAAGGTAAATATGATAAAGCTAATAAGCTTTTCACTAATGTTATCGTACAGGCAATATTGATGGCAGGAACTGTATCTGTACTATTTTATATATTTGCAGAGCCTTTTGTTTCAATATGTGGTGCCAGAACGGGAACAGAGACTTATCAATATGCGGTTACATATCTTAAAATTATTGTCTTTGGTCAGGTCTTCAATATGTTGAATCAGGGACTTGCAGCAATCATCCGGGCAGAAGGAGCAGCAAAATATTCAATGTTTGCCAATATTATTGGAGCTGTGTGTAATATTATATTGGATTATTTGTTTATAGTAATACTGGGTATGGGGATATCAGGAGCTGCATTGGCTACAATATCATCCCAAGTAATAGGAGCAATTGTCAGTAGCGCATATTTTGTAAGTAAAAGAAGCGTTCTTCAGTGGGCGGGATTAGGTGTAATAGATTTTAAACAGATGATTACAGTAGCCAAAATGGGCATTGCACCTTCAATTTTTCAGATGCTGTCCTTTATAACAAATATTATAACAAATAAATCTTTGCAGTATTATGGTGATCTGGATCCGGTGTATATGCTTATAGGCGGTGGAGAACTGTGTATTTCTGCAGTATCCATTGTGAATACTGTTGATGGTTTCATAATATCTACAACATCAGGTGTTAATCAGGCAGCTTCTCCGGTAATCAGTTATAATTATGGTGCAAAAAAATATTCCAGAGTAAGGAAAGCGTCACTCATTGCGCAGAGTATGGCTTTTTCTATGGCTTTGGTCATATGGTTGTTTATGATGCTGTCGCCGGAGTTTGTTGTGAATCTGTTCAGTAATGGAGACGAGGCATTGATACAGTATGGTGCAATGGCGATGAGAGTATGTAAATGTTTTGCTTTATTTGGTGGTTATCAGATGTTGGTCAGTATGTATTTTTCGGCAATTGGTAAACCACAAGTTGCAACATTGGTTTCTTTTTCAAGGCATGGGATTTTCCTGATTCCAGCCATTGTAATTCTCCCAAGAATATTTGGATTAATGGGTGTATTGTATGCAAATGCGGTGTCTGATGGATGTTCTCTAATTGTTGTCACGATTATATACATCAGGGAGATGCACAGGTTGAAAAAATTGCGTGATGGTGAAGAGGTTGCAGATAGAACAGTACCTATTATGTACTTACGAAGAAAAAATCCAAAGGTATAATAAAATTATTATACCTCCTTCAAAATATTGGTATTTGATTTTCATCCTGCACTTGTATAGAATAGTGCCTATCAAATAGATAGCAAGGGAGCTAACGAAGAGATTCGTTGGCTCCTTTTGTTTTACTTAGGTCAGATAAACAGATTGGAGTGATAGGGTATGGAAAACGGAAATGAAATGATCAGAATTGAGCATTTACGAAAAAGATACGGAGACTTACAGGTGTTGGATGACATCAACCTCACAATCAAAAGAGGTGAGAAGCTGGTTATCTTAGGACCCAGCGGAAGTGGTAAGAGTACCTTGATCCGGTGCATCAATCATCTGGAGAAACCTACCAGTGGAGAAATCTATATTGGAGGAGAACTGGTAACTCAGAAGAACTGGATTCAGATGTCCAGAGATCACATGGCAATGGTATTCCAGCAATTCAATCTATACCCACATAAGACTGTATTACAGAATCTGACGATGGCACCGATCAAGCTTCATAAAGTGCCGAAGAAAGAAGCAGAGAAGACGGCAATGGAGTATCTGGATCGTGTAGGGCTTGCCAATAAAGCAGATGCTTATCCGCAGAATCTCTCCGGTGGACAGCAGCAACGTGTAGCCATTGCAAGGGCATTGGTAACACATCCGGAGATTATCCTTTTTGATGAGCCGACCAGTGCACTGGACCCTGAGATGGTAAACGAAGTACTGGATGTTATGGTACAGCTTTCCAAGGAAGACATCACAATGATCTGCGTAACACATGAGATGGGATTTGCAAGACAGGTTGCAGACAGAGTCATTTTCCTGGACAGTGCCAAGATTGTAGAGGAAGGAACACCGGAGGAAGTATTCGGTAATCCCAAGAATGAACGTACCAAGATATTCTTTAGTAAGATATTACATTAGTTACAATGAAACATTATATATAGGAAGAAACACGAAATGAGGAGGACAAAGTTATGAAGAAAAGATTTTTAGCAGCAGTGATGGCAGCAGTAGTTACATTAGGGACTCTTACAGGATGTGGCAGCAGCTCAGAAAGTGCGGGTGCAGGTACATCATCTTCAGGACAGAGAACAGTAGAAGATATCAAGGCAGCCGGTAAATTAAAGGTTGGCGCCAAGTCAGATACTGTAAACATTGGCATGATCAATACGGCTACAGGGGAATATGAAGGGTATGATATTGATGTGGCATATGAGATGGCAGCTAAGATTTTTGACTGCACCTATGATGAAGCTGTAGCCAATAAGCTTTGTGAGTTCACTTCTGTTACAGCCAAAACAAGAGGTGGCCTGCTTGATAATGGAGAGCTTGACTGTGTCATAGCTTCATTCACAGTAACAGATGAGAGAAAGAAATCATGGAATTTCACACAGCAGTACCGTCTTGAACCGGTCACATTCATGGTAAGCAAGGATTCAGGAGCTAAGACACTGGCAGATATGGATGGTTTTGTAATCGGCGTTGGACAGGGTACTACAACAGCAGAACTGATTGAGCAGTATGCAAAGGACAAAGGTATTGATGTAAATTATGAAGTACAGGATTTCCAGTACATTTCAGATGGTGTTGCAGCCTTAAAGACTGGTCAGATTGATGCTTACTCTGTAGACCGTACAGGTCTGATAGCTTATATGGATGATTCCATGATGCTGACGGAAGATGCATTTGGAGTACAGGATATCGGTATTGCATTAAAGCTCGGCAATGATGAACTGACCAAGTTCATGGATGATACATTAACAGAACTGAAGGAATCAGGCAGACTTGATGAATTAAAGGCTAAATGGGGCATCCTGACTGATGAAGAAGTAGCAGCAATGCAGTAATCAGGAATGATAGATGCAGCGAAACAGATGAGATAAAGGTGGTGGCGATATGCTGGAGAGTTTATTAGATCCCTGGAGATGGGAAAGATCATTTCAGGACTTCCCGGATTATCTGGCAGGATTTGGAATGACATTAAAGGTAACAGTGGTAGGCTGGCTCATAGCCATGGCAATCGGTATTTTGCTGGGGTTGATCTCTACCAAGGAGAATAAGGTTCTTAAGGCTATTTATCAGATATATGTACAGTTTTTTCAGAATACACCTGTTACTATCCAGTTCTTCTTCTTTTACGTAGGAGTTCCGGTGATCATTAAGCAGATATTACATATGTCTAAGACCTACAGACTCTCCAAGTTTGTCATCGGCATCTTCGGTGTAGGTTTGTATCACGGTGCTTATATTGCAGAGGTTATCCGTTCCGGTATACAGGCAGTACCCACAGGCCAGAAAGAGGCAGCCTTTTCACAGGGCTACACGGAGAATCAGGCAATGCTCTACATTATCCTTCCGCAGACATTGAAAATGATTCTTCCTCCTCTTACAAGCCAGACATTGGCTTTGCTGAAGAACACATCTACCCTTGCTATGGTAGTTGGTCTTGATCTGATGTATTACGCAGATAAGAGTGTTGGATATACAGGATATTTCCAGGGATACCTCATTGCAGCTGCCATGTATTTTGCAGTATGTTTCCCATTGGCAATGCTTGTAAAAGTATTTGAAAGAAATGCAGCCAGAAATCCCGGAGAGAAGAAAAGAAGGAAGAAAACAGTGATGGAGGTGGCATAATATGAAAAGTGTACTTACAGCAGACAATTTAACCTATATGTTAGGTGGTATGAAGCTTACACTGGAGATTGCCGTATGTGCAAGTGTCATTGCTATCCTGTTAGGTACGATTCTGGCGCTTGCCAAGACATATTGTAAAGGAAAGACAA
>ERZ1026854.2067-NODE-2067-length-11864-cov-7.946736_pt1 | contig 11864 bp, 7 predicted proteins | sample MGYA00380157_ERZ1026854 | MGnify/ENA primary metagenome ERZ1026854 (study PRJEB33269, sample SAMEA4719793) | human gut metagenome | biome: human-associated habitat; feature: organic feature; material: feces | place: Cameroon | collected 2013-10 ...
ACCTTTACCGGCCGTGACAACCAGCTGCATCATCCGTTCCAGACCAGCTGGGGCGCTTCCACCCGTCTGGTGGGCGCTATCATCATGACCCACGGCGACGACGACGGCCTGATCCTGCCCCCGGCAGTGGCCCCCATTCAGGTGGTCGTAGTGCCCATCGCAGCCCACAAGCCCGGTGTTTCCGAGAAGGCTGCCGAGCTGGCCGAGAAGATCAGCAAGTATGCCCGCGTGAAGCTGGACGACAGCGACAACGCCCCCGGCTGGAAGTTCTCCCAGTGGGAGATGAAGGGCGTGCCTCTGCGTCTGGAGATCGGCCCCAAGGATCTGGAAAAGAACCAGTGCGTGCTGGTGCGCCGCGACACCCGCGAAAAGGTGTTCGTCTCGCTGGACGAGCTGGAAACTGCCATCCCCGCCCAGCTGGAGGCCCTGCGCAAGGACCTGTACGAGCGCGCCCTCGCAAACCGCGAGAAGCGCACTTGGGCTGCCACCACCATGGACGAGGTGAAGGAGCTGGCCAAGGCCAATACCGGCTACATCAAGACCATGTGGTGCGGCGACCTTGCCTGCGAGATGAAGATGAAGGAAGAAGCTGGCCTGTCCAGCCGCTGCATGCCGTTTGAGCAGGAGCATCTGAGCGATGTGTGCCCCTGCTGCGGCAAGCCCGCCAAGACTATGGTCTACTGGGGCGTGGCGTACTAAGCTTCATTTGTTCTTAACTGCATAAAAAATCCCGGAGCACCGAAGTGTTCCGGGATTTTTGTTTGTCTGGGTTTACCGTTCAAACGTGGTGCTCAGGGTGGTCTCCCAGCTCTCACCCGGGGCAAGGCAGGCGGCAGCGGCACGCTGGCTCCACTGCTGCGGGTCAGTCTCGGCCGCGGGCAGGCTGTGCCACGGCTCAATGCACACAAAGCGCACCGGCTTTGCAGGGGCCGACCAGATGAGCGCGTAGGGATAGCCTTCCACATTGCAGGTGATGCTGCGGCCGGTGTCCTTCTCGTAGATGCCAATGGTCTTGGTGCGCAGGCCCGCCATGCAGAAGCTGTCGTTTGCGAACAGATCATCCGTCAACTGGATGGCCTGCTGATTCTTCCACTGATAATAGCACTTGCCAGACAGCAGGCCGTTCGGGCGGGCATCCAGAATAACCGGGCTTTCCGGCTGGTCAAAGCGGAACTCGTAATCCGTGGTGGTGTGCTGTGCATCAAAGGGGATGTTGAACGCCGGGTGATAGCCGATGCCAAAGCGCAGCTCTTCGGTGCTGGGGTTGCGCACCGTCAGCGTATGGTGCACGGTCTTGCCGTCCAGACGGAAGGTGCTGGTGAGCACGAAATCAAACGGGAAAAGCTCGGCCCTGATCTCTTCTGTAGAGCGCAGTTCCAGTTGGATGGTGTCGTCCTCGGCCTTGAGCAGGGTGTGCTCCACATCGCGGGCAAAGCCGTGCTGACCGCCCTTATACGTTTTGCCGCCCGCCTCAAAGGTGCCGCCGGGCAGCTTGCCCGTCCACGGGAACAGGATGGGCGCATGGCGCTTCCACACTGCCGGGTCGGCCTGCCAGAGCAGCTCTTCCCCCGCCGCATTTTTCAGGCTGACGGCTTCGGCACCATGGGTATCCACAGTCAGGGTCAAAAATTCGTTGTGAATGGTTGCCTGCATTGCTGTATTCTCCTTTACGCTTCTTATCATAGGCTGTCGAACGGCAGTCACGCCCACTCCGTCCTGCCTCCGCTCGCCAGTCCATCCAGCGTGAGCAGCCCTCGCACTTCCCATCGGGACACATCGTCGATTCTAATTGCAGCCTGCACTTTAGACCATGGCTTCGCTTCATCCTGCCGGAGTGGGCGCACCTGCCGGAACTTTGTTTTCAGTATACACTTCTCTGCTGCAAAAGAAAAGCCCCCATTCACGCGCGGCGGCGTGGCGGAATACGCTGTGAGAGAAGCGATCCCACTTTTACAGCAAAGGAGCATCTGCCTATGAACACCACTGGCATTTTACGCATTCAAGCTTACGGTGCACGGCAGTCCAGCCCCATAGAGGGGGTCATTGTTACCGTGACCGGCGACGGCTTTACCATCCAGCGCACCACCGACGCAGAGGGCAATGCCGCCGATCTTTCCATCGAAGCGCCTTCCTGTGCCCTGTCGCTGCAGGAGGATAACACGGTGCGGCCTTACGCCGTTGTGGATCTGACTGCTGCCAAAGCAGGCTACCGCACCGTGCGCATTCAGGGCGTGCAGATCTTTGCCGGGCAGGTCACCCTTGCCCAGCCGGAGATGATCCCCGACACCGAGGAAGGCCGCGATATCCCGGATGCGCCGGTGGTCATTCCGGAGCATTCGCTTTTCACCGGAGACGGCAGCAGCGGCCCGGAGCCGGTGGAAAACTGCGTGCCCCGGGTGCTGGACAGGGTCATTATTCCCAAAAACATCACGGTGCATCTGGGCAAGCCTGCGGCATCCGCCCGCAATGTGACTGTCTCCTTCCGGGATTATATCGCCAATGTTGCATCCAGCGAAGTCTACCCTACCTGGGCTGACGAAAATGACCCAACCGGACAGTCAAACTGCTTTCCAGCTCAGAAATTCCATTCGATCGTGATTTTTTGTTCTCCGGTAAGCGGGTCTTTTGTGCCAGCAACGACACGATGAACCAGCAGCACAACCAGTTCGCGGGTCAGGTGCGAAACCTGCGCCAGTTCCCGCACACGCTGCACCTGCGTCTGGACTGCGCTGGTTTCTTCCTGCTGTTGTTCCAGCTCTGCTTCCAATGTATCGATCCGGGTTTCTGCCTTTGTCACTTCTTCCAGAAAGGTCTGGTTCATTTCAGAAAACTGAACGGTATCAATTAAGCCTGACGCCTTGTCCAGATACAACTCCTGCATGGCCTTGCGCCGCCGGGCTGCTTCGCTTTTCAACCGTTTCAGCTCGTCACGCTTGGCCTGCTCTCGCTGCTGGATCGGGCTATCCTGTTCTGGAAGGGTAACTTTTTCAGGTTCAAAATAATCTGCCACATACACCCGGATACGTTCCAGTACAGCATTCTCCAATGCGTTCATGTCTGTACAGGTCTTGTTGCCGCACACTTCTGGTGCGCGCTGGTGCACCCGGCAGCGAACATAACGTCGTTGCACTCCATCAGCCCTTGGCTGACGGCCCGTTTGTTCCATATAGTTGCCGCAGCATCCGCAAACCACTTTTTTGGCCAGCGGATGAATCATTCCCTTTTCGCCACTCCGGGTGCGTTCTTGCATCATCATCTGGACTGTTTCAAATGTATCCCGGGCAATGATGGCTTCATGGGTGTTTTCTACAACGATCCACTGCGATTTTGGAAGCCGGATCGTCTTTTCAGACTTGTAACTTATCTTTTTATGCTTTCCCTGCACCATATTTCCGATATAAAGCTGATCATGTAATATTTGATATACGGTGGAACTGCTCCAAAGAGCTGCATTTGTATTCTTTAATGCAATGCGGTAATGGATGCCATGCAGCTGCTTATAGGCCGTTGGGCTTGGAATTTTTTCATCATTCAGGATCCGCGCGATCTTGTGTGCGCCGATTCCGTTAAGAGCCATAGAGAAGATCCGCCTTACCACTTCGGTTGCTTCTGGGTCGATGATAAGTTTTCCTTTTGCATTCGGGTCTTTGCAGTATCCATACCGCGCAAAAGAGCCGATGAACAAGCCCTCTTTCCGCTTGTGGTCAAGCACCGAGCGGACATTGGTGGACAGATCTTCCAGATACCACTCGTTGATCAGACCATTGATCTGGCGGGATTTTTTGTTTGCAGTATCGTTGGTATCCACATGGTCAACGACAGCAATAAACCGGATGCCCCACTCAATGAACTTTCCGTGCAGATATTTTTCCACAAGTTCCATATCGCGGGTAAAACGGGACTGCGTTTTGGCCAGCACCACATCAAACTTATGTTCACTTGCGGCTTGTATCATCGAATTGAATGCCGGGCGGTTCCGGTCGATGCCGGAATAATCCTCATCCGAATAGATCTGGTAGATATCAAATCCTTTCTCAATGGCGTACTGGATCAGCATCGACTTCTGATTCTGAATGCTCTCCGATTCGCCGATTTTATATTCATCTTCTTTGCTCAGGCGGCAATAAATCGCTGCTTTCATGGCTTGCACCCTTCTTTTTGTGCACGATCATCCATGCGCAGCATAACGCATCTCTCCTTCAGATTCAAGGATGCCAAATCAGGCGCAGGATCAGGATTTTGAAGGAACGGCATTGGACAATCCATCGACGATATAGCGTTCAAATTCCTTTTGAAAATGTTCTTTGCGCTGTTCGTCGTTGTCTGAACGAAATTTTTCGTGCAGAATAAAAGGAGTTTTTTCCATCGAATCCCCCTTTTCGGTCCACTTGGTTGTGATATGTTTCTCTTCAGTCTATTTCCAGATGCTGGAATTCAGAACTTTCCAGCGGGTCAAAACGAAACGGATCCAAACAGCTCCGATTCCTCCCGCTTTTTTATATAAAAACATTGCAAGAGGTTCAAAATCAACTTGAAACATTTTTAACATAATGTTAAAATGGTAGCATTACTTTTATATATTGGGAGCCGAGATGCTGCAAGTTCTGAATAATTTTGCTGAGCAGCGGATGCAATCAAAACAGGAGAACAAAAAACCGAATGAAACACAGAATCTCACGCCGTGCATTCCTGAACGGATGCACGCTGCTGGCGGCAGCTGCTGCCGTAAGCAGTCTGACTTCCTGCGGAGGAAAGGAAGTGAAGGACAGCGGTCTTGCACAGATCGTTGTGGGAAGCGACACCTACCCACCCTATATCTATCTGAACAATGACGGTGTTCCCACCGGGATCGATGTGAAAATCGCCACCGAAGCGTTCCGCCGCATGGGGTATGCTGCCCGGTTTGAAACGATCGACTGGGAGCAGAAAACAAATCTTGTGGAAAGCGGCGCCATCGACTGCATCTGGGGCTGCTTTTCCATGCAGGGACGCGAAGAAATGTACCGCTGGGCGGGGCCTTACATGGTGAGCCGTCAGGTGGTCGCTGTGGATGCTGACAGCAGCATCCGGGCGCTCAGCGACCTTGCCGGCAAGACCGTCGCCGTGCAGAGCACCGGCAAGCCGGAGGAGATCTTTCTCAGCGGCTCCGACCCGCGCATCCCGCAGACGGTGGAGGTGTTCAGCACCGAAGACCGCAGCGTGCAGTACGCAATGCTGGCCTGCGGCTATGTGGATGCCATTGCTGCCCATGAGACGGCCATCCTGCAATACATGAAGGACAATGCCGTGGAGTTCCGCATTTTGGAGGAACCGCTGCTGGTCACGGGGCTGGGTGTCGCCTTTGCCAAGAACGATACCCGCGGGCTGGACAGCCAGCTGACCGATACCCTTGCGCAGATGCGCGCGGACGGCACGCTGGAGCGGATCATTGGCCGATACCTTGAAAATGCTTCGCAGTATCTGGAGGTGGACACCATTGGCGCGTAAAAACAGAACCACCTCGGATAAAAGGATATGGGCGGTCTATCTGATCGTCGGCGTGCTCTTGATGGTCGGTGCCGCTTTTTTCTCCGGCTGGCGGGCAATGCGCACAACGGAGGAACGCTTTTGCCAGACCCTTGAGTTTGTCAGATCCCAGTCCACCAGCTTTGAAAAGTACAACGATACCATCACGGCAAAGGCACTGCGCCGCGCGGCGGTCGCGGTGCATCAGCTGGCGCAGGACCCTGCGCTCGACCTCTCCGACCCGCAGTGCCTGAACAAGCAAACAGAGAAGCTCTGGCTCACCGGCATTTCGGTTCTGGGGCCGGACGGTGCGCTTCTGTGCGAGTCCACAACCAACGGCATCGGTTATGCCCGGTTTGGAGAGCAGCTCAAAAATGATACCGTTCTGAACGTTTTATCCTACCCGCGAAAGACCTACATGAAGCGCATCCTGCTGGAGGATGGGTCTGCCGTGGATGTTGCGGCACACCGGGCAGAAAGCACAGAGCTGCTCCTGCTTGCCTACCGGTATACCCCGGCAGAATTTGTGGAGGAAACGGCGCTGTCCATCCAGAGCGTACTGGATGGCTACCCGGCAGAAACCAGCGGCACATTGTTCATCGTGCAGAACGATCAGGTCATTGCCTCCAACCGCCCGGCGCTCATCGGGCAGGATGCTGCAAATAGTCCCTTGGTGCAGGGGATCCGCAAAGCCGGTGCCGCAGAGAAGCTGACCCATACTCTGGACTGGAACGGCTCCGGCTGCTATTTGGGAATGTACTGCCATGGAAGATCTTTCGATCTCTATGCGTATACGGATGAAAAATCGGTCTTCCGGGAATCGCTTCCGTTGATCCTGATAGCGCTGGTCGGTTACATCCTGCTTGTAATGATCCTTTGGGTGCTGCGCAGACGCTCCGTGCAGGAGATGGAGCAGCAGAAGAAAGATCAGGAGAAGAAGTATCAGGCTCAGCTGGAGGAACAGAACCGCAAACTGGAGATCGCACTCCAGCATGAGGGAGCGGCAAACCGTGCCAAGCGGGAGTTTCTATTCAATATGAGCCACGATATCCGCACCCCCATGAACGCCATCATTGGCTTCACCTCGCTGGCTGCGACCCATATCGACAATAAGGAACAGGTGCTGGACTACCTGAAAAAGATCTCCACCTCCAGCCAGCACCTGCTTTCCCTCATCAACGATGTGCTGGATATGAGCCGTATCGAGAGCGGAAAAGTAAAGATCGAAGAAAAAGCAGTGCACCTGCCGGACCTCGTACACGATGTGCGCTCCATCATCCAGCCCAATGTTTCGGCAAAGCGGCTGTCGCTTTTCATCGATACCATGGATGTGGAGAACGAGGACATCATCACCGACCCGCTGCGGCTGAACCAGATCCTGCTGAACATTTTGTCCAACGCCATCAAGTTCACTCCCACAGGCGGTATGATCAGCATCCGCATTGCCCAGAAAAACGGTGCGCCCACGGGTCGTGGCTGCTATGAGTTCCGCATCAAGGACAACGGCATTGGCATGAGCGAAGAATTCCAGAAGCACATCTTTGAGGCGTTCAGCCGGGAGGAAAGCTCCACCGTCAGCGGTATTCAGGGCACCGGTCTGGGCATGTCCATCACTAAGAACATTGTGGATCTGATGGGCGGCACCATTGCCATTGAAAGCGAACCGGGCAAGGGCAGCGAATTCATCGTAGAGCTCTGCTTCGCACTCAGCGGACAAAAGGTGGAACAGAAGCAGATCCCGCAGCTGGAAGGGCTGCGCGCATTGGTAGCAGACGACGATACCGACACCTGCCTGAGCGTCAGCACCATGCTGTCCAAGATCGGGATGCGGCCGGAGTGGACGATCTCCGGCCGGGAAGCGGTGATTCGCACCCGGTACGCCATGGAGCAGGGCGACGAATTCAGCGTCTACATCATCGACTGGCTGATCCCCGATATGAACGGCATTGAGGTCGTGCGGCAGATCCGCAAGGTGATCGGGAAAAGCTGCCCCATCATCATCCTGACGGCCTACGACTGGGCAGATATCGAAGAGGAAGCCCGCGCTGCCGGTGTGACCGCCTTCTGCGAAAAGCCGCTGTTCCTTTCTGAACTCCGCAGAGTGCTGGCAGAGCCGTTCGGCACAGAGCCTGCCCACGAGCCACCGCAGCCAAATACCGCCGCGTTCAAGGGAAAGAAACTTTTGCTGGTGGAGGACAACGCTTTGAACCGTGAGCTCGCGCAGGAGATCCTGAAGGAAGCGGGCTTTGCGGTAGACACTGCTGAGGATGGCGAGATCGCCGTCCAGAAGATGAAGCAGGCGGCCCCCGGGCAGTACGACCTGATCTTAATGGACATCCAGATGCCCAAGATGGACGGTTACGAGGCAACGCGGCAGATCCGCGCCCTGCCGGATGCTGCAAAGGCAGGCATCCCCATCTTTGCAATGACGGCAAATGCCTTTGAGGAAGACCGTCAGAACGCGCTGAAGGCCGGGATGAACGGCCACATTGCAAAGCCGCTGGATATTCCACACCTGCTGCAGGTCCTTGCAGACGTACTGAAATAAATAGCGCCCACCGCCAAAAACAAAAGCACCCACAGCAAGCGCCACAGAGGTTTTGGACCTCCGGTGAGAAAATTGCTGCGGGTGCTTTATTTTTTATTATGCCGGACCGGCGTTTGGTTCACAGGATCTTGTGCAGCTCCTGCACAAGGTCTCCGATCACGATGGGTTTGGACAAAAAGCTGGTCATGCCGCTCTCCATGGCGCGGCGGCGATCCTCATCGAACGCGTTGGCGGTCATGGCAAGGATCGGGATCCCGGCCAGAGCGGGGTCTTCCAGTGCGCGGATCTGCCGGGTGGCAGTATAGCCATCCATCACCGGCATCTGCACATCCATCAGCACCAGATCATAGCTGCCCGGCGCTGCGGTGCGGACCTTTTCCACCGCTACGGCACCATTTTCAGCCGTATCGACCCGGAAGCCGTACTCGCGCAGAATTTCCAGCGCGATCTCGCGGTTCAGTGCGTTGTCCTCCACCAGCAGGATCTGTTTTCCCTTGAAGTCGGCATTCTTTTCGGGCAGAAGCTCCTCCGCGTCCGTCTGCGCCTGTCCGATGGCGTTCATCAGGGTCTCGCGCAGGTCAGACAGGAACATGGGCTTGGAACAGAAGGCGGTCACGCCGGCAGCCTTTGCCTCCACCTCAATGTCGGACCAGTCATAGGCCGTCAGGATGATGATAGGGGTATCATCGTGCAGGCTGCGGATCTGGCGGGTGACCTCGATGCCGTTCATATCCGGCAGCCGCCAGTCAATGATATAGGCGTGGTAGGCATCGCTCATCTCAATGGACTGCCGTGCACGCAGCACCGCTTCCTTGCCGGAAAGGGTCCACTCCGCGCGCATTCCCACCTTGACCAGCATCTTTGTCACGCTGTCGCAGGTGTTGAAATCATCGTCCACCACCAGTGCCTTCAGACCCTCCAGCTCGGTGATCTTTTCCACCGGGCGGTGCTCTGCCTGTACCCGCAGCGGCACACGGACGATAAACTCGCTGCCCTTGCCCTGCGCCGTCTGCACCTCGATGGTGCCGCCCATCATATCCACGATGTTTTTGGTGATGGCCATGCCAAGGCCGGTGCCCTGGATCCGGCTGACCGTGGAGGTGCGCTCCCGCTCAAAAGGCTGGAATATTTTTTTGGCAAACTCCGGGCTCATGCCGATGCCGTTGTCCTTGACACGGAACTCATACTGTCCGCAGCCGCGCACCTGCCCGGCAAGCTGACGCACCCGCACCGAGACCGTGCCGCCCGCCGGGGTAAACTTGATGGCGTTGGACAGCAGGTTCAGCAGCACCTGATTCAGCCGGGTCTTATCGCAGTAGACATCCTCGTCGGTCACATCCATGGCGTCCATGTAAAGCTCCAGCTGCTTTGCGTAGATCTGCCCGCTGACGATGGTTTTCAGATCGTGCAGCACATCCGAAAGGTTGACCTCTGTTTCTTCCAGATGGATCTTTCCGCTTTCGATGCGGCTCATATCCAGCACATCGTTGATCAGCGAGAGCAGATGGTTGCTGGACGCAAGGGTCTTGCCCAGATAATCCTTCACCCGCTCCTTATCGTCAATATTGCTGAGCGCCAGCGTGGTAAAGCCGATGATAGCGTTCATGGGGGTGCGGATATCGTGGGACATATTGGAAAGGAAGGTGCTTTTGGCGCGGTTGGCGGTCTCGGCGGCAGCAACTGCATCCGAAAGTGCCTGATTGATCTGTTTGTCGGCGGTGCGGTCGGAAATGACAAGGATGTACTTGGTCCTGCCCGCCACATCGCTGCCCATGGCAACGATGTGGAACCAGCGCATCTCTTTTGTCTCCTGATGCAGATACGCCGCATCCCACTCGCGCTGTTCCCTGCGGAGAAGCCCCTCCAGAAAGTTCTTTTCACGGTCCGGGTCGTCTTTCGGGTGCAGTTCTGCCAGAACATGGACATCCTGCCGCACTTCTTTCCACGGGATGCCCAGCAGCCGTTCAATGTTGGGGCTGACATAATCCACCGTGGAGGTCTCTGCATCCAGCATCAGAAAAACATCGTCCACATTCAGCGAAAGCTTTTGGAACAGCTCGTCCCGGTACAGGATCTCAGTGTTCTTCCGGCGCAGCACGCTATGGCTTCTGCGCAGGATCAGCAGAATGATCAGCAGCGCAAGACCTGCGGCGATGCCCGCCACGATCTGCACGGTGTGGAACCACAGCTTATCCAGACTGGCATTGACGATCTTGACCGGGACAAGCCCCACCATCGTCCAACTCTGGACAGCTGTGCCCTCATAGACCAGATAATAACTGGTGTCGCCCAGTTTTACCTTCAGGTTTCCGCTGCTGCTCTGCGCAAAATCATCCGAAAGGGCAAGGATCTGTTCCTCGGAAAGGTCGGAATGGTCGCGCAGCATCGCAATGAAGTTGTAAATCGTTTCCTTGCGGTTTACGGAATTGTCGATCACCACCCGCCCATCCGGGTAGATCACATAGTTGCTGGCATTGCCCTGAAAGGCAGAGCTGTCCAACAATCTCAGCACCGCATCATTGTAATAGGCGATGGCAATGGCATCGTAGGCAAAGCCCCGGTAGCTGCCCTGCGTTTTCGGGCAGGCGAACACCAGCATCTGGGCTTTGCCGGGCAGAGCAGTATTTACAACGATATCCTCGCCATTGGAGAGTCTTTCGTCCAGATTCGTCTGCAGGCCAAGGTAGCCCGTTTCCCCGGTCACGGTCATATAGTTGCCGTCATAGGTAAGAAAGTAAAAGCCGGCAAATCCGGTTGCCTGCTGTGCATCCTCGATATACGCCTGAATTTCGTCCTCATCCGAGGTGTTTTCCAGAAAGCCGTTGTACAGATGCAGATAGGTCAGGTTTTTGCGCACCATCTCGCTGAGCATATTGTTGGATTTATGCAGCACCTCTTCCAGATGCGAGGTGCTTTCCTGATAGATGGTCCGCGACACAAACGAGATGTACCGGAGGCTGACACCGACCACCAGCCCGAGCAAAAGGAGGATGGCAGCGGCGGCAGAAAGCCATCTTTGCCGGGAATGGCAGCTTTTTGGGGTTTTGCGCTTTTCGTCTGCCATCCCGCTCACCTCAGTGTCATGTAGTTTTCCGGCTCCGCAAGCGCTGCGCCGCCGCCGGAGACATAATTGCGCCATGCGTCCTTTACCCACGTACCTGCGTTCATGACCATGCGGCTTTCGTCTGCAAACACCGCTGTCATCTGCTTTGCCGTTGCCAGGCAGGTCACGGTAACGGTGTCCTCATCCCCCAGCGGCTGCCCATTCCGGGTGATGCCGGTCAGGATATAGCTGCCGTTATCTTCTTTCACCTCCACAGCAATGCCGCTGACCACCGGCAGAGAGCCGCGGTTGAACGGTACAAACCCGCCCTCGCAGCCTTCCACAAAGGCACGGACGGTCTCCTTCAGCTCCGCACCGGTCATGGTGCGCTGATAGGCCATCAGGCCGTTCGGCATGATCATGGAAGCAGCCATTTTCTGAGTATAGCCTGCCTGCAGCACACTGCCGGTAAAGCTGTTTGCAGCGGCGATGAGCACATCGGTTCCATAAACACCGCGCAGCGTGTTTGCCATGACCGAGAAGGAGGCGTTTCCGCCGGCTGCGTGGAACACGTTGGAATAGCTCTTCCCGGAGGTCAGCACGATCTCGCCATCGGCAGGCGTATCTTCGGCAAGAAGCTGGGCATTGAACGCACGATAAGCCTGCTGTGCCGTGTACTCGCCTGCGATCATTTTGGAGACAACATCCTTGGAGACGGCAAAGAAATCGTTGGAGGCGATGCGGATATACATGTGGTTTTCTTCCACC
>ERZ1026854.2072-NODE-2072-length-11840-cov-5.636402_pt1 | contig 11840 bp, 10 predicted proteins | sample MGYA00380157_ERZ1026854 | MGnify/ENA primary metagenome ERZ1026854 (study PRJEB33269, sample SAMEA4719793) | human gut metagenome | biome: human-associated habitat; feature: organic feature; material: feces | place: Cameroon | collected 2013-10 ...
CCAGCAGGATGGGGATGATCTTGATCATGCCCTTGCCCCAGATGTTGGCCACGATAATGATGGCGATGGCCACCAGGGCCAGCCACCAACAGGTGGAGGCATTAGTCACGGCGGTGCCGGACAGGTTCAGACCGATGAGGATGATGATGGGACCCGTGACAATGGGCGGGAAGTAGCGCATGACCTTCTTGGCACCCACCAGCTTGAACAGCAGGGCCAGCACCAGATACAGCAGACCCGCGACCACCACGCCGCCCAGGGCGTAGGGCAGCTTCTCCTCACCGGTCATGGCGGCGAACTTGCCGCTATCCAGATTGGCTACCGCCTGGAAGCCGCCCAGGAAGGCGAAGGAGGAGCCCAGGAAGGCGGGCACCTTCAGCTTAGTGCACACATGGAACAGCAGGGTACCGATACCGGCGAACAGCAGGGTGGTCTGGATAGACAGGGGCAGACCGTAGCCGGTCACCAGGATGGGCACCAGCACCGTGGCGCCAAACATGGCAAACAGGTGCTGCAATCCCAGCAGCAGCATCCGGGGCACGCCCAGCTCCCGGGCGTCATAGATGGCGTCGTGTCCTAATTTCTTGTTCATGTGACTTGTCCTCTCTTTCTCGTTCATCCGTATATGTTTACTTACTTACAAACTGCCTAAAAAAATGACCGGTGAAAAATCACCGGTCAAATGGAAACAATATCAGAAACAAAAACAGAGGGAGCGTCAGTCCGCTTTTTCACGATCGTCTTGCAGGTCATGGCGTGTCCCTCCTCTCATTTTCTTGCCTATTATACGGGGCACAGCCGCAAAATGCAATACACTTCTGTGCCAATATCCTGTCAAAATTTCAGAAGATGATTTGGCTGTATTGCACAATGTCATTCGCCACGCTTATCGCTGTCATCCGCCATTCTTAACCGCCGCCGCAAAATGGGGCATACGCCCGCCGCCACGATGATCTTCACGGCGTCTCCCGGCAGATAGGGCAGCATCCCCGCCCACAGGATGGCGGAAAACGTCATACCCTTGCCCATGTAGGCGTTGAGGATCAGCGCCATGTAGGGCATCCCCACGGCGTACAGCGCGGCCAGTCCCGCCAGCGACGCCAGTGCCATGCGTTTGGGGTCCAGACTCTCCCCTGCCACGGCACCCACCACCCATGCGGCCGGGATCAGCCCCAGCAGGAACCCGAACGTGGGCTGGAACACATAGCCAAAGCCGCCGCCCATGGTGAAGATGGGCAGGCCCACCAGCCCCAGCAGGACGTACACCACCTGGCTCAAAGCGCCCCACCTCCGACCCAGCAGCAGCCCCGCCATGGCCGTAAACAGATATTGCAGCGTCACGGAGCTGTACCCCATCGGAATACGCAGAAACGCACCCACCGCCGTCAGCGCGGCGAACAGGGCGGTATAGACCAGCTTGCGGGTACGGGTGTTCATAGGCGTCCCTCCTCCAAAAACTGTCCTGATGATACTAAATTCCTTAACACCTGTCAACTATTTACAAACGCGGAATACAGTGCTACAATGTGTTTTCGACCGAAAGGAGATGATGGCCGTGGCTTGGGACGTTCTGCGCTATGACACCGTGGACTCCACCAACAACGTATGCAAGGCCCTTGCCGCGCAGGGGCTGGACAGCACCGCCGTCATCGCCCGGGCGCAGACCGCTGGTAAGGGCCGACTGGGCCGTTCGTTCCAATCACCGGAGGGCGGCCTGTATCTCTCCGTCCTGTGGCAGGACTGCCCGGCTGAGCAGCTGCTCACCGTGACGCCGCTGGCGGCGGTGGCCGTGTGCCGGGCTGTGGTGAGCCTCTGCGGCACGGAGTGCGGCATCAAGTGGTGCAACGATGTGGTGCTGCACGGAAAAAAACTGTGCGGCATTCTGACCGAGTCCTCCCTGCTCCCCGACGGCAGCGCGGCGTGGCTGGTGGTAGGTATCGGTGTCAATGTGGGACAGGCCACTTTTCCGCCGGACATCGCGGACATGGCCACATCCCTTGCCCTACAAGAGCTTGACGTGTCGCCGGACGCGCTGGCAGACGCCATACTGGCCCAGCTGACAGCCATGCGGACTGTGCTGACCGACCCAGTGGAATGGCTGGCGGAATACCGGCGGCGGTGCGTGAATTTGGGCAGACCCGTGCGCGTCCTGCGAGGCAATACCGTCCGGCAGGCCACGGCGCTGGCCATAGACGAACAGTTCGGCCTGACGGTGCAGTATGAAAACGGCGAAACGGAGACAGTCCGCAGCGGCGAGGTATCGGTGCGGGGACTGTACGGATATATAGAATGAGGTGATACGATCATGAACGCAAAACTTCTCGCTCAGTTGTTCCTCACCTTTGCCAAGGTGGGCGTCATGACCTTCGGCGGCGGTATGGCCATGCTGCCCATCCTCCAGCGCGAGGTCGTGGAGGACAAGGGCTGGGCTACAGACGAGGAGCTGGTGGACTATTTTGCCATCGGCCAGTGCACCCCCGGCATCATCGCCGTCAACACCGCCACCTTCATAGGGCAGAAGCAGGCCGGTATTATCGGCGGCATCGTGGCCACGCTGGGCATTGTGTTCCCATCGCTGATCATCATCACCGCACTGGCAGGCGTCATCAACAGCTTCTCCCATCTGGCGTGGGTGCAGCACGCCTTCGCGGGCATCCGCGTATGCGTGTGCGTGCTGATCTTCAACGCGGTGGTCAAGCTGTTCAAGGGCTCTGTGAAGGACTGGGCCGCCGGGCTGATCTTCCTTGCTGTGCTGGCGGCGGCGCTGCTCACCGACCTGTCCCCCGTCATCTTCGTGGCGGCGGCCGCGGCGCTGGGCATCGTCATTCAAAACGTGATAAGGAGGGCGAAATAATGCTGTACCTCCAACTGTTCTGGGAATTCTTCAAGACCGGCCTGTTCGCCGTGGGCGGCGGGCTGGCCACTCTGCCCTTCCTGCAGGATATGGCGGAACGCACTGGATGGTTTACCCACGCCCAGTTGGCGGATATGCTGGCGGTGTCCGAGTCCACGCCGGGGCCCATCGGTGTGAACATGGCCACCTACGTGGGCTTCACCACCGGCGGCATCGGCGGCGCGCTGGTGGCCACCATCGGTCTGGTAACCCCCTCCGTTATCGTCATTCTCATCGTGGCGGCGTTCCTGAAGGCCTTTCGCGACAGCAAGTGGGTCAGCGCCGCGTTCTACGGCCTGCGCCCCGCCTCCACCGCGCTGGTGGCTGCGGCGGGCATCTCCGTAGTACCTATCGCCCTGCTGCACAGTGGTATGACCGGTCTGGCCACGCTGAACTGGCCGGCTATCGCCCTGGCGGCCGTACTGCTGGTGTGCACCAACTGGGTACCTGTGGTGAAAAAGTGGCACCCTATCGTGTTCATCGGAATCTCCGCCCTAGTGGGCGTTCTGCTGAAATTTTGAGAAAAGGGAGACGCTGCGCGTCTCCCTTTTTGTATATATTTTCTCCCGGCAGGGCAGACTATCGCTGCTATACTGTCAGGAGGTTTGTATTCTATGTCTGAAATGTTCTGTTTTCAGTGTCAGCAGACGGCGGGCAACAGCGGCTGCGTCCGCACCGGCGTCTGCGGCAAGCAGCCGAAAACCGCCAATTTGCAGGACTATCTGGTGTGCTCCCTCATCCACCTGGCGGAGATATATGCCGCCAAGGAGGACTATCCTCCGGAAGTCACACACCTGCTGGCGGACGGTCTGTTCGCCACGCTGACCAACGTAAATTTTGACGACACAGCCTTACAGGGCTATATCCGCCGCGCCGAAAAACTGACGCCCCAGCGTCTGCCGATACAGGACCCGAGTTGGCTGTGGCGCGGCGATACGGACATCGTGTCTCTGCGCGCCACACTGCTGTTCGGCATGAAGGGTATGGCAGCCTATGCCCATCACGCTTTCCGCCTTGGGCAGGAGGATGAGGCGGTCAGCCAGTGGTTCTACAAGGGGCTGTGCGCCCTGCGGCAGGAGCACACCGTTGAGGAGTGGCTGGCCCTCATCACGGAATTTGGTCTGGTAAACTATCAATGCATGGCCCTGCTGGACAAGGCCAACACCGCCGCCTTCGGTGACCCGGCGCCCGCAAAGGTCCACACGGACATCCGTCGGGGGCCGTTCATCGTGGTATCCGGCCACGATCTGGAGGACCTGCACCAACTGCTGGAGCAGACGACAGGCACCGGTGTCAACGTGTACACCCACAGCGAGATGCTGCCCGCCCACGGGTATCCGGGGCTGCGAAAATACCCGCAGCTGGCCGGAAACTTCGGCACCGCCTGGCAAAACCAGCAAAGCGAGTTCGACAGCCTTCCCGCACCCATTCTGATGACCACCAACTGCATCATGCCGCCCCGTCCCAGCTATGCCGACCGTATCTATACCACGTCGGTGGTGGGCTATCCCGGACTGAAGCACATCCCGGAGGATCGGGAGGGCCGCAAGGATTTCTCCGCCCTCATCGACCAGGCGCTGGCCCTGGGCGGATACAGCACCGACCGGAGCATGAGTGGCATCAACGGCGGACATATCCTGACCACCGGCTTTGCCCACAAGGCGCTGGGCGACAGCGCCCCGGCGGTGATCGACGCCATCAAAAGCGGCGCGGTGAAGCACATCTTTCTGGTAGGCGGCTGCGACGGCGCGCACCCCGGACGCAACTACTACACGGACTTCGTCAAGTCCACGCCTATGGACTCGCTGATCCTGACGCTGGCCTGCGGCAAGTTTCGCTTCAATGATCTGGATCTGGGCGATATCAATGGCATTCCCCGCATACTGGACGCAGGCCAGTGCAACGACGCCTACAGCGCTGTGCAGATCGCGCTGGCCCTGGCCGATGCCTTTGGCTGCGGCGTCAATGACCTGCCGCTGACGCTGGTGCTGTCCTGGTACGAGCAGAAGGCGGTATGTATCCTGCTGACCCTGCTGGCTCTGGGCATCAAGCGCATTTACCTGGGGCCCACCCTGCCGGCCTTCCTGTCAGAGACGGTGGTCAAGACGCTGGTGGATACCTATCAGCTGCAGCCCATCACCCATCCCCAACAGGATCTGGACGCCATACTGCACCGCGGATAAAGAAACATCCCCCGGCGGAGCCGGGGGATGTTTCTTTATCCAAGCACCTCTGCCAGGCCGACCAATACCGGCATGGTCAACGCGGAGATCGCCGTCTGGACCGACACCAGGGACGAGGTCAGGGCGGTGTCCTTGCCGAAGCGGGCGGCGAACATACTCAGCAGCGCCGCCGGCGGCGCGCTGGCCGCGATCAGCAGCACCAGCGTCAGGTCATGGGACACGTTCAGCGCCAGGCAGATGCCCAGTGAGGTAAGAGGCAGCACCAGCAGCCGCAGCACCAGCGTCACCCAGGAGCTGATACCCTGCAGCGCCGCCTTGAAATTGGCGTGGCTCAGCTGATAGCCCACCACCAGCATGGGCAGCGGCGTATTCAGGTCCGCCAGATAGTTGATGGGGACCATCAGGGGTTCCGGCACCGTCACCTGCCCGAGATACAGCGCCATAGCCAGCACCACGCTGATGACGCCGGGGTTCAGCAGCAGGGGCTTCAGCCGCAGCTGGCTGCGGTCGCCTGTGATGACATAGACGCCCCATGTCCAGCTGAGTATAGTAAATACGATGACGTAGGCCGAACCATAGAACACGCCGATGCTGCCCAGCAGCGCGGCCATCAGGGGATAGCCCATAAAGCCGCAGTTGGAGAACACTGCGGCGAAGCGCAGGCAGTTCTGCCGTTCACGGTCTCTATCGCGGATCAGCAGCATGGCCGCTGCAATAAACACCACATGGAGTACGGCCGAGACACCCGTCACTACGCCGAAGTTGTGCAGTGCCGTATGCTCCAGCGGCCGTTGAAACGCCACCACCATCATACAGGGGGACACCACGTACATGACCAGGCTGCTCAGGGCCACCGAGGCGCGGTCATCCAGCAGCTTGACCTTTCCCAGTACAAAGCCCACCACCAGCAGCAGGTACAGCGTGAGGATCTGCTGCCCCACGGTGAGGAATGATTGCAGCACAGCTATCCCTCCTAAGCAAAAAATGCGCACCGCCTCAGTGTATCACAAAAAATCCCGGTGTCAAGTCCCCGTGAAGAAGAAAAGCGGAAGCCGCCGCTTCCGTTTTTCTTACAGATCGTTCTTATCCCGGCCCACGGACTTTTCCGTGGAAAAGCCGTCCGGATACCGGCGCTCCAGCTTCTCCAGGTTGGCCCGGAGGATGTCCTCCAGATCAAGGTCCAGCGCCGTGGCCGCCTCGGCCAGATACCAGGCCACGTCCCCCAACTCCTTGGCCAGATGCTCCCGGTCCAGCGGATGGCCCTGGGCCAGCCACTTCTTCACGATGTCGATGGCCTCGCCGGACTCGCCGCACAGGCCCATGACGCTGTTGATAAGCACATCCCGGCCCTTCAATTCGGGATTTAGCGAAGCCATGGCTCGCTGCTGGTATTCGTTGATGGTCATAACGCCGTACCCTCCAACAATGCCGGTATCTGCCGCAGATCCGTCACCTGCCAGGTCACATCCGTACCCTCTGCCGCGCCGGGGCGGCGGTAGTAACAGGTCTTCATACCATACTGCCGGCCGCCGGCCATATCGGAGGTCAAGGAGTCCCCTATGATCACACATTCCGCCGGCATGACGGCTGTTTCGCGCCCATCGTTCAGTGCTGCAAACGCCCCATCGAAAAAGGCCCGGGCCGGCTTGGACGCACCCAGTCTCTCCGACACGAAGAACCAATCGAAATACCGCTTCATGCCCGCCAGTTCCAGCCGGTGGAGCTGCTGGTCGTATGGTCCGTTGCTGGCCACCGCCAGCGGATACTTGCCGTGGAGCGCCTCCAGCAGTTCCATGGCCCCGTCCACGGGGATAGCGCTGTCGTACAGGGCCGCGCGGAAATACTTTTCGAATACCTGTCCGTCAAAATCGATATTCAGTGCTCGGAACACGTTGTTCCAGCGGATCTCTTCCAGCTCACGGAACGTCAGCGTGCCCTGTTCGATCTGCCGCCAGAGTTTTCCGTTCTCCCGGTGGAACACGGCCTCCATGTACGGCTCGTAGGGCTTCAGTCCAAAGTGCGCGAAGCCCTCCCGCATGGTCTGCCGGATGTAGGCGTCAAAATCCAGCAGGGTGTTGTCGATGTCGATAAAAATCATCTGCATGGGGTACCTCTCAGATAAAGAACTTACGGTGCAGGCTGCGCCGCAGGGGCTTGCACATGGCGATGACCAGCAGCATGGCCCCCAGCACCACCCCCGCCGCCAGCGGGTAAAAGGACCAGAGGAACGTCTCATGCAGGCCGAAGGTCAGGTTCAGCAGAAACTCCACCAACACCGCCATGCCGCCGGACAGGATCAGCGCCCCGCCGCAGATGTACAGCGCCGCGCCGGGCAGATACCGCAGCAGCGTCACCATGGCGCACACCAGCAGCCCTGCCGCGCCTGTGACCGGCAGCGCAAAGGTCAAAAACCAGTGACCTCCGGTGGCGTAGTTCACATACAGCAGGAACACGCCGATGGCCGCGAAGTCAATAGGCACGAAGATCACCGGGTTGGGCCGCTTAAACCACAGAGGCAGCACCGCCAGGATATACAGCAGCAGCAATCCGCCCACGGCAAAGCCGGACCAGACGATGGTCCCGTTGATGCGCCAGTCGCACAGCACGGTGATGACCGCCGGCAGCAGCATACACACAGAGATGACGAACAGCACGCCGATGCGGCTGACCTCCTCGTGGCGGGGGTGGTCAGCCGGCGGGTAGGGCGGCTCACCCTGTCCGCAGGGCAGATCGGGATGAAATACCCGGGTGCCGCACAGGGGACAAACGCGCTCGCTGTCCGCCAGCTCCACGCCACATTTGATGCAATACATAAGAAAGGCTCCTTTCTCCCGTTGTGTCAGCGCATATTGCTCTCGACCTTAACGGGCAGTCCCAGCCGATGCAGCACGCGGTAGAAGTGATACTCCAGCTCCGGCTCCCGGATACTGCGGATACAGTTGATATAGGCTGTATCCCCCCAGGTGACCACGCCGCAGTTGTGGGGTGCCTTAGCCTGCACACCGATGATGAAGTCCATCCGGCGCACATAGGGCACCATCACGTCCGGCAGCTCCACGCGGCCCAGGTTGGACAGGCACAAGCAGGACTTACACTCGCCCACCGTGTCAAACACGGCCTTCATGGCGATATTCTTGATGAACAGCGGCATGACCCGCAGCACGGGCGAACGTTCGCTGGCCACATTGGCGGCAAACTTGGCCCGCATAGTCCAGCGGTTGTTCTCCAGTCCCATCTTGTGGTGCACCAGCGCACACAGCTCCTGAAAACTGCACGCTCCCAACCGCGGATCGATCTCCGGGGTGATATAGGACGCAAAGTTCCGCAGCGTTTTGCTGGGAAACAGCTTTCGCAGATTTACCGGCAGCAGCACCTTCACCGGTTTGCGGTGGCGGGGGTTGGGCACCTTCTCCGCCTGCAGCTCCAGAATAGCCTGCATCATGGCGGCGCACAGCAGCTCCGTCACGGACACGCCGTGGTCTTTGGCGCAGGAACGCAGCTTATCCGCCGGCACCATCAGCGTCACCAGGTCCTTGTAGCCATCTGTCTCCGGCGTGCCGGTCAGGTGCCAGGCCGTGGCCTCGGCGCGGCTGGCGGTCACATCCCCAGCATACCGGGCAAAGCTGTCCTCCAGCTCCTCCGGCGACGGCTCCTCTAACCGTCCCAGTACGCCCTTTTCCGCAGGGACGGAGATACCGTACTTCTCACTGAGATACTCCGCCAGCAGCGATTTGACGAACACCAGCGCGCCGGTGCCGTCGGTCAGCGCATGGAAAAACTCCACCGCAAAGCGGTCCTTATACGCCAGCACCCGGAAGGCGCACTGCCGCACCTGGCGGAACGGCGCATGGGCCAGCGGGCAACTCTTTTCGTCCTGTATGGGCGGCGTGTGGGGTATCTCCTCCAGATAGTACCAGAACACACCCCGCCGCAGCCGTACGGCAATGGACGGGAAACGCCGCACCGTCACATCCAGCGCCGCTGCCAGCACCGCGCGGTCTATCGACTCCGTCAGTGTGGCGGAGATGCGGAAAAAATTGTTCCAGTTGCGCCGCTTGGCAGCGGGATATATCTTGGCCGCGTTGTCCAGACGCATCCACCGCAGGCTCCGGGCCGGGGACAGGTTCTGCGTCATAAAGCGGTTGATCTCATAGATATCCTGCTCCATGTTCTCCTGCAGGCAGTAGAGCACATAGGCGTGCCAGCGCCCCGGCGCGATGATCAGCCTGCTTTTGCTCCCGGCCTTTTTCAGCCGTTCATGCAATCCCCGGGCGTCATCCAGCAATATCTCATCGCCGCCGGCGAAGATCAGCGTCGGCGGAAAGCCCGTCAGGTCGCCCAGCAGGGGCGAACACAGCGGGTCCGTGGGGTCCTGCGTATAGCACCTGGCGTAGAATTGCAGCAGCTCCTCCGTCAGGGACGGATCGTTGTCCCGGTTGAATTCGTAGGACTTCCCGGAACCGGTCAGGTCCACCCAGGGCGAGATGGCGATGAGCCCGCAGGGCAGCTCCCGCCCCAATTGCTTCAGCCTCAGGCACAGGGCGCAGATCAGCCCGCCGCCGGCGCTCTCGCCGCACAGCAGGATCTGCTGCGGCGCGTAGCCCTTTTTCAGCAAATAGTCGTAGGCAGTCAGTGCATCCTCCAGCGCGGCGGGATAGGGGTTCTCTGGTGCCAGGCGGTACGCCCCGCAGAACACCCGCACACCGCACTCGCTGGCCAGCGTAGCCGCAAAGCCCTTGGCATAGTCCAGACTGCCGCAGGTATAGCCGCCGCCGTGGAGATACAGCACCACGCCGCTGCGGCGCTCGTCCTTAGGCATGACCCACGCGCCCTTGAACTGCTCGAAGTCGTGGTCGCGGAAGATCACCTCCCGCTTGTGCAGGGCACTCATCAGCTCGCCCAGCTTATCCTGTCCCTTGCGGGTGGTCTCCAGTGAGCAGCCCGCCACAAAGGGCTTAAAAAAATTCAATTGTGAACGCACCAGCTTTGCCGATAATTCCATTGTGGTCGTTCCTTTCCTCGTTGCTGATAGATGATTATACCATATTGTGCAAGTCTTGTAAACCAAGCCAAACCGGACGAACGAGCCGCTTTTGTACCGCGTCTCAAACACGAGTCTTTTCTTTACAGCCGCAGTACAGCCATGGTATACTGAGGCAAAACGATCCGGACAGGGGTGAAGACACATGGCCTCAGGGAAAAGATCGGCGTGGAAACGGCGGGTACGGGAATTCCGCAATTACCTGCTGTGTCTGGTATTGGGCGGTATATTTCTCTTTATGGGTCTGACCCAGCCGATATATACGGAAGAAAACACCATGGAAATTTACGCCGTCTCCGAAGAGGCACTGATGTCCAGTCAAGAGTGCAGATTATATCCTATTCCGTTGTTGATATGCACGGACGGAACGGAATACACCTTTGGCTTTTCGTGCTACAAGAAGCTTCCTTCCGATTTCAACAGCACTCCTCATTCGATTCGTATCCGTGTCTATACCGGCTATAATTGGCGGCCTTGGGATGCGACTCCTGAAATCGCAGAGCTGGAAGCTGATGGTACGCTGTGTTTTTCACTGCGTGATTCTAACAGAGAGCGGAAAACCAGCCGGGTAATTCTCGTTTCGATCGGCGCAGCATTTACCGGCATCTTTGCACTTAGCGCATACGACATTTTCCTGTCACCGACTGTGCAGAGGAAACGTCAAGCGAAGGAAAGAGCGAAACGGAAAGCACAAAAACGAGATAGAAGCAACCGTGAGTCAGCTCCCAAAAGTTAGACAACTCCGGCCTGCTTCGACTCAGCAAAAAAGGCGGCTGACGCCGCCTTTTTGTGTTTTACAGATCCAGCTTCAGATCGCCGTCCTTGATCCACCCCCACTTCCGTAGGGGGATGGCGATGAGCCACGTCAGCACGGCGGGCAGCACAAAGGAGATCAGCACCAGGCCCAGCCAGTCCATGCCGGTGACGGCGGCCTTTGCGCCGCTGGCCACATCGTTGACCCAGCCGGTGTAGACGCCGATCTGCCCCACCAGGCCGCAGGTACCCATGCCGGAGGACACCGGCGCGCCATTCATCTCCAAGCGGAACAGGCAGGTGGCGACAGGGCCGGTGATGGCGGCAGCCAGCGTAGGCGGTATCCATATCCGGGGGTTGCGGACGATATTGCCCATCTGCAGCATACTGGTGCCCAGGCCCTGGGCGGCCAGGCCACCCCAGCGGTTTTCACGGAAGCTCATAACGGCGAAGCCCACCATCTGGGCGCAGCAGCCCGCCACAGCCGCGCCGCCGGCCAGGCCTGTCAGCCCCAGAGCCGCACAGATGGCGGCGGAGGAGATGGGCAGCGTCAGCGCCACGCCGATGACCACGGAGACGATGATGCCCATGAAGAAGGGCTGCAGCTCCGTTGCCCACATGATGGCCTGTCCCACGGCGGAGGCCGCCTTGCCCACCGGCGCGGCGATCAGCGCCGCAAGACCGATACCGGCCAGCACCGTGACGATGGGCGTCACCAGAATATCGATCTTCGTCTCCTTGCTGACGGCCTTGCCCACCTCGGCGGCGAACAGCGCCACGAACAGCACGGCAAGCGGGCCGCCTGCGCCGCCCATGTAGTTGGCGGCAAAGCCCACGGGGATCAGGGAAAACAGCACCAGCGGCGGCGCCTTCAGCGCACCGGCGATGGCCACCGCCATGCCGGGGCCTACCATGGCCGAGCACAGTCCGCCGATGGTGTAGTTCACCGCGCCGTCGCCCTTGCCGATGG
>ERZ1026854.2073-NODE-2073-length-11833-cov-4.954661_pt1 | contig 11833 bp, 10 predicted proteins | sample MGYA00380157_ERZ1026854 | MGnify/ENA primary metagenome ERZ1026854 (study PRJEB33269, sample SAMEA4719793) | human gut metagenome | biome: human-associated habitat; feature: organic feature; material: feces | place: Cameroon | collected 2013-10 ...
CATAAAAAGAGAACGATAGCAATCTATGCGAGTGCTGAGTGTTGTCCCCCGCTACGCGGTCACCGTGGGTTCCCTCAAGGCACGCAGAGGGGGAACGGTGATAGGGAAAACACGTGAGGAAAGGGGAAATTGCAATTAGAGTTCACGATGCCCCGCTCTTGTAGAGGACGAACAAAAGCCCGGAAGGGAAAGAGGGGGCAATCTAATTTAAAAGTACACGACATATGTTCTTGTACACAAAGAACACACACTTGATGAGGGGGACATTGCATTTACCCCCCCACACACTCTTGTAAAGCTCAAAAAAACCACCGGTAACACGGTGGTCTTTCTTAAATCACAATCAGCCAAATTTATCTTGCTTGCTTCATATGGAGTTCTCTCATTCCCTCAACCGAGTCGCAGATTTCTTTCAGGTTGCAATGGGCGCAATCGACAAGCACGTTGTCGAGAATGTGGTTGAACGCAGACAATATTTGCGACGTGTGAGATGAAAACTCTTGCAAGGGAGCAAAATCTATTTGAGCGTCCGCAACGAAAACAACCGTAACGGCCTTGACGGCGTCTTTTGCCAAATACGATTTTATTGTGGTTGCACCCAGTGCTTCGAACGACAACCCTCTCTTGATTGCAGACTTTGCCACCCTGACCTGTTCACGCTGTTTGATGACGGACGTGCGCATCATATAACCGCTGACGTTTTCCTTGTACTTGGCATATTCCAAAGATTTTGCAAGATCGAAAATGGCTTGCTCGTCGTCGGATTCGGCATTGACGGAGATAATGACGATCTTTGCGTAGTTGCAATCTTTTTTGACGTCTTTGAGCTCTTTGCCGATAAGTATGGTTTGGTTTTTGACGGGCATATCGTCGGTAAGCACGGTTGCCGCCGTGCAAGGCATATCGCTGCCGCCGAGTTCGAAAGCGGTGTCTTTCATCAAAATAAGTTCGCTTTGCTCGTTCGTAGGCAAAGCCTTACCGCTGTCGTACGGATAGACTTTCGCATCGTTTTTCGCAATGCAATCGAACAGTTTTCTTATGTCTTCGTCAAAAATTCCTATCATTTAAAGTCCTGTTTTTCAGTCGATTATTTGTATGATTATTTGTGCGTATTTTGCAAAATCCGCACTTTATCGTATTATTTCAAGTTGTTTAAGTGCCTCTTTGACGCCCTGAACGACTTTTGAGTTTTCGGGAAGTTCAAACACGTTTTCACCTTTAAGGTCGAAGGACGCAAGGTTTTTGTCGTCGCCTATAACCGCCAAAAGTTTCACTCCGTCATAGTCGAGAGCACGCACTGCGTCCTCGTCGGAAACGCGATTGACGATGATGCCGATCTTGTCGTACATGACGAGATCGTCGGCAACTTTCTTGATGGTTTTGCACACGTCCCTACCCTTTTTAGATTGGTCGGTGACAAGAATCAAATGCGTCACCTTTTCCATAACTCTGCGGTTGATTTGCTCGATGCCTGCCTCTCCGTCGATAACCACGTAGTCGAATTCTTCGGACAAAATGCCGATGACGTCTTTGAGATATGCGTTGATTTTGCAATAGCAACCGGCGCTTTCGGGGCGACCTACGGCAATAAAAACGTATCCGTCTTTTTCAACCATAGCGTCAAAAATACGGAAACGCGCCTCGTTGAGCAACTCAATCGCACCCTTCGCATTGCCATCCTCAACGTTTTCTATAATGCTTTTTCTTATGTCGTCAATCGTGGACTTGACCTCTACGCCCAAAGCCGTTGAAAGCCCTACTGCCGGGTCTGCATCGATTGCCAAAATACGTTTGTCGGGATATGCTTCCACCAAATTGCGAACGATGTTTGCCGCAAGTGAGGTTTTGCCCACTCCGCCCTTTCCTGCGACTGCGATTATAGTTGCCTTTGCCATAAATCCTCCTTTGAAACGAGTGCCGTTTCAAAACAATGTATATGGTAGCACTTTGCTTGCTTTTTGTCCATATAATTGCTCACATTTCGGCACTTGAAGCCGTTGAGAGTCCTTTTTCTTTAAATATCTCGTGCCTGTGTCATACGTTCTTTTCTCAACGAAAAAACGCCTGAAAAACGGCGTTTTTTTGCTAGTTTTTTGTAATTTTTCAATTCGAAACGAATTACGCAATGCGCTCGACGACGTACGTTCCGCTCTCACGCTCGATCGGATTGATCGTCATATTTTCGTCGTTGCAAAGGATTTTGCCATCTTTGCAATAAATCGAGAATATTCCGCCCTCCTTTGCGCTTGCGACCTTATCCGTATCGAAGGAATCCGCAAGATACAGCGGCAAAATCTCAAGCACGATTTGCGAACAGGTTTTGGTTGCGGAATATGCGGTGTACGTGCTTATTGCGCTTACGTTTTCGCCGTTTTCAACGTTCACGAAGTGAGAGCGCGACGTGCCGTCCTCATAGACGTAGTAACCGTCCTCGTCTTTTGAAATCGCATAATCTTTGAGCATAACGACGGATATTTGTTGCTTGTACGCAAGCCTGCCAGCGACGATTGCGCCGTCATCCGTCTTGTCGAACACGTTTGCTTGCAATTCGTCGTGAGCCTCGCTTAAATTGCGTGTGAAGCCGTCATAGCTCGATATAATACCTTTATCATAGCCGGCATCCGTCATCGTGCTTGCGATATAGTCGATTACAAAAGCGTTTTTCGTCCAGAAAAAGTCGAGATATACGGGGGTGTTTTCGCCAAACGCGTTTTTATACTCGTCCGAAACGACAAGTTTGACGACGTTCCCGTCCAAAAACTCCAATTTTACGTTGTTCTCGTCCGCTATAAGCGAAATAAGCGTGTCGAAATAGGTCTTTACGCTTTCGTTTTTTGTCGGGTCAAACCTTTCGGCATCGTTGTCGTGAATACACGTAAACATCTCTTCATAGTACGCATAAATCGGAGCATAATACAAAAATCTGTTTCCCGCGTCATCGAACGCTTTGAGCGAGCGATACAGCAACGCAGGAACCTGCACTTCTTCGTTCGGATGCGTATTGAGATAGAACAAATTGTTCATTCCGTCGACTTCTTCGCTTGCGTAAAAAACTTTGTAGGCGTATTCGCTTGCCTCGGTGTACTTGGACGCTACGCTTTGACGATACTTTTTGTCTTGATTTTTATCGAAATAATAGGTAAAAACGAACTCCCCTCCACAGTTCTTCGTTGAGGATGTATCGGGGGTTATCGCAAACCACCCTGCCTCGACTCTCAACAAAACAACCATAACAACGGCAAAACAAACAATCGCAAGCACCAAAAACAGCACAAAAAGCACAACTCTCAGCTTGACGTTTTTGTTTGACACTTCGACCTGTTCCACAGGCGGAGGCGTAAGGAGATTTTTATCCTTTGCATATCTTTTCATAATCACCTTTGTTTAAAAAGGTTTAGCTCGTCGCTAAACCTTACGTTTTGTTATCTGAGCGTCAAAAGCAAGAAGAATAGGAACAGTACCAACAGTACCGCCAAGAATATAAATCCTGCGATTGCGCCTTTCTTGAACGCTTTGAAGTTCTTTATGTAATTGAACTTCTTGAAGATATACGCCGCGATTATGCCGGGGATAGGCAAGAAGAACGACAGCACCTTAAACCACGAACTACCCGTATCGTGCACGGGGGTGTCGAGGATGGGCTCGGTTGCCTCAATGGGTTCTTCCGCTTCTTTTTCGGCATATTCGAGAGCTTCTTGCTCGGTCATGAATGACGAAGATTTGAGCGGAACACCCTCTTCCCTTATACGTTTGTACTCTTCGATTTCTTTCTTGTTGCCGAAGATGTAGTGATTGTGTCCGATGCACACCATTTCGGGCTTATCTTCGCTGTAATCGTGTTGCGACGGATCGTACACGAAAAGTTTTTTCTTCTTTTCAAGCTTCGGATCGGGGATAGGAATTGCCGAGATAAGAGATCTCGTGTACGGGTGAAGCGGATACGCGAACAATTCTTCCGCTTCCGCAATTTCCACGATTTCGCCCTTGTAAATAACGCCGATTCTGTCCGAAATGAAACGGACGATTGACAAGTCGTGCGCTATGAACAGATACGTCGTGCCCCTCTCTCTTTGGAACTTGTTGAGAAGATTCAGCACCTGCGCGCGAATAGACACGTCGAGAGCGGAAATCGGTTCATCCGCAACGACGAGGGACGGCTCCATAATCATAGCTCTTGCAAGGCCTATACGCTGGCGTTGTCCGCCCGAAAATTCGTGAGGATAACGCGTAAGGTGTTCGGGGAGCAAACCGACTTCTTTTATCATTTGCTCGACTTTTGCAACTCTGTCCGCTTCGTCTTTGAAGAGATGGAAGTTGTAAAGACCTTCGGACACGATATAGTCGACGGTCGCGCGCTCGTTGAGAGATGCGGCGGGATCTTGGAACACCATTTGGATGTTCCTGATGACCTGTCTGTCGAGTTTATGCGAAATATTGCCCGAAATGCGCACGCCCTTGTATTGAATCTCGCCCTTTGCGCAAGGGTTGACTCTGATGACTGCGCGTCCGATGGTGGTTTTTCCCGAACCGGATTCGCCGACGAGGGAGAACGTTTCGCCTTTATAGATGTCGAAAGACGCGTTTTTTACTGCCTTGACAGCCTTGTCGCCCTTGCCGAAAGTGATGTCGACGTTCTTGACGGACAACAAAATTTCTCTGCCGTTTTCGTCAAGCGGACCTTGTTCGGGGAGCGTATTCACGCGGTTTTTGTATTGGTCGATTTGCGTTTTCCAGTTGTCGCCTACGCCCTTAAAGTATCTTTGGATTTTTCCGCCGACGCCCTTAAACCAGTCGCTTATAACCTTCCCTGCGGGTTTTTTTGAAGGCTTCTCGTCGCTTTCAACCGAATTGTCGGCAACAGAAGTTTCTTCAACGGAGGAATCCCCGAAAGAAGGCGCGCTTTGTTCGCAAACAGGTTCTTGTTGAGTTGCAGCATTTTCGATATGCTCTTGTTGCTCCACTGCGAGTTCTTGTTCGACGGGCGTGGAGTTATCCAATGCGGAGGTTTGGATATCGTCGATTATTTTGTCTTTGTCCATCATTCCACCTCCTCGATATTGAATGCTTTGAGCAATCTGCCGTGAATATCTTTGATGATTTCGGGTTTTTCGATTTTAGGCGCTCTGGGGTCGAGAAGCCATGTTTTTGCGAAGTGGGTTTCGGTCACTTGGAACATCGGAGCTTCTTTGAGCGTATCCACCTTAAGACAGTATGGATTTCTCGGCGCAAACGGATCGCCGATGATCTTGTTGTAAAGCGACGGCGGAGTACCGGAAATCGAATACAATTCTGTGTTCTTTTCCGCAAGTTGCGGCAGCGACGACAAAAGCGCCCACGTGTACGGATGACGAGGATCGTAAAACACCTCGTCCACCGTGCCAAGCTCGACGATTTGTCCCGCATAAAGCACCGCAACTCTGTCCGCGACGTTTGCGACAACGCCGAGGTCGTGGGTGATGAACACGATCGTGTAGTTAAATTCTTTTTGCAAATCCTTGATAAGTTTGAGGATTTGGGCTTGAATGGTAACGTCAAGAGCGGTTGTAGGCTCGTCGCAAATGAGGATCTTGGGTTGACACGAAAGCGCGATTGCGATGACGATACGCTGACGCATGCCGCCCGAATATTGGAAGGGATAGTCGTCATAGCGGTTTTCCGCATTGGGAATACCCACCTTCTTCATAAGTTCGACAGCTTTTCTTCTCGCCTCTGCCTCCGAGCAGTGTTGGTGCTTGATGATGATTGAGGAGATTTGCTTGCCGATTGTTATGATCGGATTGAGCGACGTCATCGGATCCTGGAAGACGGTTGCGATGCGCGTACCGCGGATCTTTTGCCAGTCCTTTGTGTACTTGATTTTTGCGAGGTTGAGCACACACACGCCGTGGAGTTGCGTTTCGGTGGTGCCGTCGAGGAACTTGACTCTGAACGCAATCGGATCGAAAATCTGATTGAGTTGCTCGTCGTTTGTGAGGTCGACGCCAAGACGCATAGCCTTACGCAGTGCGAGAATGAGTTTGACAATAAGCTTAAATCTTTCGAGTGCGCCGTATCTTCCGACGGAAAGATAAATTTCCTTGCCTAAAATCTCGTTGCGATGCACGGTATCCTCGGTGATTTCGCCTTGCAAAGCGAGTTTATATTCCTCTTTGAGCTTTGCCATATTCTCGGCATAATACTTTGCAAATTCGAGGTCGGCTTTGCCGCTTGTTTGTGAGCGCGCACGGTCTGAGCGATTTTCTTTTCGAGTGCTTTGATTTGTTTGTCGCAATCGGATATAATCGCGTTGGTTTCTTTGACCTTATCTCTTTCCTTGCGCGTATTGAGCGTGAGTTTGAGGTTGTACGCCTCGGTGCGGCGGAACTTGAGGTCGTCGATCTCGTCCTGCATTTTCTCATGCTCTTGCTCGCTGAGGGTGAATTTTTCCTTCTTTTCCGCCTTGAGCGCGAGAATTTTTTGATAGATATCCGCGCCGAGTTCGAGTTTTGAGGCTTTGTTGAGCCGCTTCAAAACGACGTCGAGAAGAAATTTGTCGAATTTTGTCGGAGTTGCAACGGTATCCGCAAGCTCGTCGTCGTTGAAGATGAGTTCGCCTTGCGAAATGAAGCCGTTTGAGTCGAGCATACCGGCAAAAGTCTTTGTAAAGACGGATTTGCCCGAACCCGATTCACCGACGATTGCAATAGATTCGTTTTCATAGATATCGAGCGAGATTCCGCGGATTGCGGTGAGGATTCTGCCTCTGACGCGGAATTTGACTTCGAGATCTTTGACGGATAACAAAACTTTTTTATCTTCCATACGTCACCTCACATATGCGTTCTCGGATCGGAAGCGTCACCGAGTTTTTGACCGACCACATAGAGGACGATGGTTATGATTGCCGTCACCGCAACGGGTGCCCAGAATTCAAGCTCTCTGCCGGTAACAAACATCGAAGCGTTGGTCATTTCGATTATTTTTCCGAGTGACATGTCCGCCATACCGATTCCGATGTAGGAAAGGAAAACTTCCGACGAAATGTAACTCGGGATTTCGGTTGCCGCAAGCGTAACGATGATCGATGTCATAAACGGCAAAATATTTCTCATTGCGATACGGAAAATCGGAGTACCTAAGCACCTTGACGCAAGATTGTATTCCCTGTCGCGAATGATGATGACTTGCGTGCGGATAAAGTAGGCTATGAACAGCCACCCCGTTATCGTCATTGCAAACACAAGCGTCCAGAAACTTGCCGACATAATCATGACCATAACCGAAATAAACAATATTGTCGGAACATTGCCGATGATGTTGTACACTTCCGTCATAAACTTGTCGACTTTCTTGGAGAAGCCCCATATTGCGCCTACGACGATACCTACCGTCATGTTGATTGCCGCACAAATGAGAGCAAGGCTTATAGATATTCTCGCACCGAACCAAATGGAGTCGAATATAGGTTCACCGGAGCCGCCCGTGCCGAGAATATAGTGGATGCTGAATCCGTACTTGTCAATTGCCTGCGACGGCGTCAAGTGTTGCGCTGTAAGATCGTTTATGTTTGCAAACCTATCGTATTCTATACACATAGGATAGATATACGCAAACACAACAACCAAAAACAACAGCGCCAAAAGAACAATGTTGAGTTTGTTTCTGAAAAACACTCTGAACACAGACTTCCAATAGGAATATCTGGGCGCGGTGATTTTTTCGGATTCAAGTTTGTTGTTGTCGACCTGAGAGAACAACTCTTCGTCCGACATGTTGAATTCTTGAAGGTCTATAGCTTTATTTTCCATATCGTCACCTCGCCTTATCCGAGAATGAAATTCTCGGATCCACCATTGCCATCAATATATCGCCGAGTATAATCGAAATGACAGACAATACCGCGTAGAACAGCGTTACGCCGACAATAACGGCGTTGTCGTATTTTCCGATTGCGTCGACAAGCAATCCGCCTGCGCCGGGGACGGTGTACACACGCTCGGTGATAATCGCGCCGGTGAGCGCACCGAGTACACTGCCCGGGATTCCGTGTACAAGCGGAATAATTGCGTTTTTGAGAATGTGTTTGTTGAAAATCTCGCGCTCGCTCAGACCGCCCGATCTTGCAAACTTGACATAATCAGAGTTTTGCTGGTCGATCATATAGCGTCTTAGCCACTTCATAAGGTTTGCAACCGAAGGAAGCGCAAGAGATATTATAGGCAAGACATACATCGCTTTTGTAGGTTCGGACACGCTGAACGTTGTGGGCAAACCAGCGGATCTGCCTATTGCGGCAAAAATAAAGATATATGCAAGCGACGGCACAGCCATAATGAAGACGATGTAAATCGTGCCGAGTTTATCAAGCAGTTTGTCTTTGTTGCGTGCCATCATGATGCCGAGAGGCACTCCGAGGACATACGCCATGATAACCGACAAAATACCGATAACAAACGAGAATCCGAGTTTTGAAAACGCGTTTCTGTTCAATACGACTTGCGTATAATCGTCAACAAAATACTTTTGATTAAGTTCGCTTATCGCAAGCGATCCCTTTATGTATGTTGCCGAATGCAAATTGTCGGGAGAAACCTCGGCAATGCCCGTGGGATAATGGACAAGACCTGCTTTTTGAGAACCTTGTTCGCTTGTCATGGTTTGCGAGATGTCCGTACCCTGATTTATCGAATATGAAACGCCAAGGTTGATTCTAACAATATTCTGATGAATAAACGGGAACTTATTGTCAAAATACAACAAATATTTATGTTTTGTGCCGTTGCCGATAATGGCGGGAGAAAACTTCTTTCCGCCATATGCGGGGTCGTACCAAGTGAAAGAAAGTCCTCTTTCGCCGTTTATTTCTTCCGCATAATGTATAGAATCGACTTCAATGATATTTGCAAAGTAGTTCCACAAACGTTTGAGAAGGTGGATGTCTTTGTATGCAAAAAGCCCCGGATTTCCGCCTTTGACATTTACGCCTTTAAGGCGGGAAACCGTATATCCTTGTGATGTATAATAATCGGTGAATTTCTGCGTATATTCCTTTGCAATCGCATTGTCGTCCTTTGCATTGTTTGCAAGGAGTGCCGCCGATGATCTGGTGTCATCGTCTATCTCACCGTTTTTTGCAAGTTCAACAAGATAATCCCCGTACGGAACGTAATCGAGGTATCCATACTGCTCCCACAAACTATACTTGTACATCGTTTTGTCATTTGTACCCAGTCGCGTATAGTTTGGATCGGCAGCCAATACGAGATCTCTGTTCATCAACGAGTAGATGAGCAGCATAACAATCCCCACCACGATTATGACGGAGATGATTCCTCGTATTATTCTTTTTACAAGATATTTTGCCATTGTTTACTCCATGGTTTTTATTACAGCAAGGGATGAGTCGCACTCATCCCTTGCCGAATAAATCCCGTCCATGACGCACAAGCGTCACCAACGCAATTCAGTCATTAGAAAATGCCGAGGCACTTTGTCATGTAGCCACCCTCTGTGAGTGTGTCAAGGTAGGACGACGGATCACCGTAGTCAGGACCCCAACCGGAAACGTCATAAAGATCATAGTTTGCTTGATAGCCATAATCTGCGTAGTAACCTGCATTGTACCAGTCGCCGCTTGTTGTTGCGCCGGCAAGGTCAACCGTCACGTACTTGCCAAGAGTGTTTGCAAGTGATTTCTTGTAAGAGAACGCTCTGTTGTAGTAGATTTGGCTTGAAATGAATGCCGGCAAATCGAGGTGGATCGGGCCTTCTTCAAGGTCAACGCCTTGCGCTTTGAGTTCTGTGATAGCAATCTTAAGTTCTGCCATAGCATTTTCAGCATTGTACCAACCATCGAAACCTGCACTGCTGCCTGCGCCGTCATCTGCAGTCGGATCCCAGACTTTGATCTTCACTTCGTCTGCGTCGATTTGTGCTTGCATGATTTCACCATAGTAAGTACCTTTCTTGAACGTTGTGTCTTTGCCGTTGATTGAAACGGTGACATCTTCCGTCAAAGAAACGAAGTTGCCCGGTGTGAAGCTGTTGATGAGCGAAACGGATGCGAGTTCCGCGCCAACGGTTTGTGCATTGTATGAAGTTCTGTCAAGAGCCATTGCAAGCGCTCTGCGGAAGTGAACATTGCTCAATGCCGCTTTTGTTCTTGCTTGCTCTGCGCTGTCTTTTGCAGTTTGGAGCTTGCCGTCTTGTGCGTTTGCATATGCAGTACGATTGATGTTGACGAATGTGCCGAATGCGGTTGCGTCGGTTGCAGTCACATAGTGATATTCATCAAAGTAGGTTTTTTCACCGACTTTATCGGTTTTTGCTTGCGCAACGGAATCCGCATTGAGACCTGCACCGTCAAGAGTACCCGCTTTTGTATCATTGTACGCTTTCAAAGTGTCTTTGCCGTCATTGTACTTCCACGTGATCTTTTGGAGATTGATGTTGTCTTTGTTCCAATAGCTATCGTTCTTGGTGAACACGATTTCGGATTTTGCAGTGTTGGTTGTGACAACGTAAGGTCCGCAATACGCAATGTTGTCTTGCGTCTTGCCATACTTATAAGATGTGTCGGACGCATCGAATTCCGAACCGAATTTGCCGCCTTGAGATTCATAGAAACTTCTGCACAGCGGAGCAAATACGTTGTAACCGAGCATTGTTACAAAATAAGATTTGGGTTCGACAAGAGTGTACACCACTTTATAATCGCCATCTGCTTTGACGCCGACTTTGTCAAACGTAACTGCTTTGGCATTGTACTCTGCCGCATTTGCGATAACGCCCTCGACAAGATATTCGAGACCGCCCTTTGCGTCGAGCATGTGTTGGAAACCCGCCACGAAGTCGTCTGCCTTCAATTCAGTAATTTCTTGTCCCTTTGAGTTCACCCATTTAACGCCTTGGCGGAGAGTGAAAGTATAGGTGAGTCCGTCTTCGGACACGGTGTAGCTTTCTGCAAGAGCCGGTTGCAATACGTTGAATGCATCGTATTCCATCAAGGAATCATATGTGTTGACGATTGCCTCGGAGTCTGCCGCACGAGAAGTTGCTTGAGCGTCCCAAGTTTGAGGATCGGAAGCATAACCCATGTTGTAGGTTGTTTTCACGCTATAACCATGCTCTGAGAAATAAGCTTTGACAGCCGCTTCATAATCTTGTGCGGTTTTGCCTTCTGCTCTCATCGTTGACCATTTTTCTTTCAATGCCGTTCTGTCTGCTGCCGTGAGGAGTTTGTCGGCAAGGAGTGCGTTGTGGAAACGATAACTGTCGTTGCCCCACAAAACAGAAGAAATGGTGTTGGGAGCGACTTTGCTGATTGCATAGGTACCGCCCTTTGCACTACCGGGAACGTAAACTGCAGATTCCATCAACTTTGCCTCTGCAAGAGCCATAAGAGCATATCTCTTGCTGGTGTTTTTTGTTTCTGCAACAGCTTTTGCATATGCTGCTTTGAAATCACCGAGTTGCTCTCCGTAGATTTTCGCAGACTCGGCAAGATATTGTTCGAGTTTTTCCGCATCGGGATCGGTTGGATCTTTGCCGTTATCTTTCGGGTTGCACGCTGCAAACACGCCGACCGTAAGCACGAGGACCAAGACCATTGCCAAAATCGCAAATATCTTTCTTTGCTTCATTGTTTGTTACCTCCATGTTATATTTATATTTGGTTTGTTTTGTTGTGCCTTTTTTTGATCGGGTGCGGGTGTCCCGCCGTATCGTCATTCCGTCAATATCGAGGAATCCGACGCAGCGAACATGCGGCTTTCGCCTAGATGTTTCGACTTCGCTCAACATGACAAGCGGAGAAACCAAATCGGGTGCGGGTGTCCCGCCATATGTCATTGCG
>ERZ1026854.2079-NODE-2079-length-11812-cov-3.908990_pt1 | contig 11812 bp, 10 predicted proteins | sample MGYA00380157_ERZ1026854 | MGnify/ENA primary metagenome ERZ1026854 (study PRJEB33269, sample SAMEA4719793) | human gut metagenome | biome: human-associated habitat; feature: organic feature; material: feces | place: Cameroon | collected 2013-10 ...
TTCCGTATCACTGAGCACGCTATCCTGAACATAACCGATAATCTTGTCCTCTCCTTCACCCATCAGTACAAAATGCTTTGGCTCCAGCTCTCCGGCGATCAATGTCAAAATGTCATTAAAGGAATGATGAAGTGCTCTGGTCGTCGGCAGCTCATCCTCCTCCAGCTCCGGCAGATTGCCAAGCTCCGGGCTGTCCTCCGGAATCACCTGACGAAGCTCCGGTATATCAGGCTCCGGCATGATCTGATCCAGTTCGATCATGGTAACGTCATCCTCCTTCACCGGAAGAACTCCGGAGGATACGATCTCCTCCATTCCGACAGGACGCTGAACTTCCTCTACGCCCTCCGGCTCTGCGGCAATTGTGTCTGCTTCTTCCACAGCCTCAGCCGGAGCCGTCTCCGCATCTGCTGTCTCCTCTGCCGGTTCCGATACATCCATTGGAATATATGTCTTTCCAACCTTGCTCTGAACCGCCTGTGTCATACGTCCAAGTACGTCCGAAGCAAGGTTTGGTACATCGCTGATCCTTCCGGCGGCATCATCCACAACAGATACTGCCTTCTCCTTCAGCTGTTCTCTCTTTTCTGCCTCAAAGATCGCTGTGATCTCTTTTGCCAGATCCTGGGTAATACCAAGACCTGACTGGGATGGCTTCTCCGGCTTTTCCGTCTCCTCCTGTGCTGCTGCCTGCTCCGCCAGCACATTTTCCACGGCTGCCGCCAGAGTATTTTTCATTTCCTGGCTCATCGGAGCAACGGTACTCTGCGCTGTCTCCGTCTGCTCGGAAGTCTCCGGTCTCCACTGATCCAGATCCTCCTCATCCGCCCCGGCAGATACCGGCTCCACGGCTGCCGCCGCCTCGTCCGTCTCCTCATTACTGTTTTGCGCCGGTTCAGTGGTCTGAGGCACCATATCGGCTGCTTCCTCGTCCTCCGGATATGTCTCCTGCAGATTTTCTTCCTCTGTAGTCTCTTCCTCCGTCCTGTCTTTGCCACCGCGCTTCCAAAGACCTCTCAGCAGATGAAATCCACCTTTCGCCTTCTGTGTGATCTCCTCCGGTGCGACTAAAAGCTCTCCGTCCTCCGTCTCATCATCGTAATCGTCTACAAACTCCTCGTCCTCATCGTCATCGTCTTCTATATATTCACGACGCTTTTCCTCACGTTTTTTCTTTTTCATTTTTTCGATTTCCTGCTTCATCAGCTCCGGTCCCAGATCCGGCAGAGAACCGGTATCCTCCGGATTTGGTTCCTCCGGAGGATCTACCGTATAATCTCTATCTTCATAATATATCGTTTCATCCTCATCCAGATAATCAAGCAGCGCCTGTGCCCGCTCCACAATCTCTCCGTCACCAAACCAGAGCTTGATATCTTCACATTCTCTCCGGCATTCTTCCTCCCGGCCGGCTCTCTGATACAGCTTGGCAAGCTCGTATGCCCATTCCTCTACATAATCCTCTTCCTTGAGTCTCTCCAGCGTCTCGATCAGGCGGTTAAATGGTACTCCCTTTGCCTTATCGATACGATAACGCAGGATCAGGCTCTCCTGCTCACTGTGATTGAGGTCCTGAAACTCCTCATAAAACTCCTCCGCCTCGTCGAGATGATTGGTCCGAATGGCGAGATAGATCAGACGGTACAGCACCTTTTTATTTCTGTTTCTTTTGTAGATCCGCAGATAGATTGCCTTTGCAGCTTCAAACTGCTCCGTCTTTACATAAACCTCTGCAAATGTCTGCAGCTCCGACTGAGACTTCACCTGACGCACATCTATCGTTGAAAGCACTGCTGCCGCCTTCCGATATTTTCTTTCCTCTACCAGATTCTGTACCTGGGAAATCCTCACTGCCATCTCATATTTACTCATAAACTCTGTACCTTCCTTATTTTTTCGTATTGCTGTATATAAAAATCATTTCTGCGGTCACACTTCATTTGAAACTTCTGCCGGAGTCTCTCTGCATCCTCTCCAATATCACAGACAACGATCCCTTCCTGCCCGTGTAATGTACCGATCATCTGTCCCAGAGGATCAAATATACTGCTGTCACCACTGTAGCTTAGCCCGTCAATATCTCCCACGCAATTTACCCCTGCCATATAAGACTGGTTTTCAATGGCTCTTGCCTTCAGCAGGGCCAGCCAATGGTCTGCACGGGAAGCCGGCCAGTCCGCAATAACTACCATCAGATCAGACTGATACGATACCGCCTGGAATATCTCAGGAAACCGCAGATCATAACATACAAACAAGCTGATCCGGTGTCCACAAAACGGTACTGTTACCAGTTGATCTCCTCCCTGATAAACATCCGCTTCTCCTCCATACCGGAACGGATGCAGCTTGGTATATTCCGCCAGCTCCTGTCCATCTTTGTCCAGTAAGGTAAAACGATTTGTTCCCTTTTCCTGCCCCGGCTCCGGCAATGCTGCCCATCCAAAACCCACAGCCATTTTGTACCGGACTGCCAGCTCTTTCATCAGACGAACCGTATCCGAAGCCTCTCCGGATTCTCCGATCTTTGCCAGATTCATCGAAAAGCCCGTGAAAGACATCTCAGGAAAAAAAAGGATATCTGCCTTCTGTGCCGATGCCTGTTCCATCAGTTTTTCTGCTTTTTGCAAGGACAACTCTTTGTCCTCCCACACCATATTTAATTGTCCCAATGCAATTCTCATATGAAGTTTCACACTCCTTTGAGTTTTCTACCGCTGTAGTATCTCCATCTTTACATATTCTTTTATATTATATCTTTATCCCCTCCATATGGCAATAGCAAACTTCTCCCAGAAGCATTCCCTCTTCACAAAAAATATGGTACAATTATAAATATAACAAACGGCCTTTCAGGCACAGAAATGGAGGAATATTATATGAAGATCCAATCAGTATTTGATGATGCATTCCGTACATACGGACGAGTTGTAGATGGCTATGATTACAAACTGCTCCTGGAGCGTCTGGAGGCAGGTACACCGAAGCCTGCAGACAGCGTAGTTTATGTTCCGTCTGTTGCAGAGCTTGAGGATACTCCTGCTTACGCACAGCTTCGCGATAACTGCTATGGCGGTATGCCAATCGAGATCGGTTACTGTAACGGTACCAATACCAAGCTCAACTGCTTTGAGTATCACAGAGACAGTGAGATCGACATTGCGGCAAATGATGCAATCCTTCTGGTAGCAAGACAGCAGGATATCGTTGATGGCAAGATTGACTCATCCAGGACAGAAGCTTTCCTTTGTCCAAAGGGAACCGGTGTTGAGCTTTATGCCACTACCCTTCACTACGCACCATGCAGTGCCAAAAAGGGCGAGGGCTTCCGTGTTGTGATCGTTCTTCCAAAGGGAACCAACGAAGATGCTCCTGAGATCACAGTGGCAAACGACAATGATAAATATCTCTGGGCAAGAAACAAATGGCTCATTGCCCATCCGGATTCTGCTGAGGCAGCGGACGGTGCACAGGTTGGTATTACGGGAGATAATATTGATATCATTGATCTGATCTAATAGGAGACTGACTATGCCAAAAATATTACCACCTGATTTTCTCCGGGAGAGACAACCTCTCCTCGGAGCAGAGTGGGAAGCTTTTCTACAGTCGTATGATACGCCGCGAGCTTACGGGCTCCGGCGTAATCCATTTCAGGACTGCAAAACGCTTCCTTTTGCCCTGGAACCTGTTCCGTGGGCTGCGGACGGTTACTATTTCCGGCCGGAGGATCGTCCCGGCAGACACCCTCTTCATGAGGCCGGAGCCTATTATATCCAGGAGCCCAGTGCCATGTCCGTGGTGAGTCTGTTAGACCCGCAGCCCGGAGAACTGGTCTGCGATCTCTGCGCGGCTCCCGGCGGCAAAAGCACCCATATTGCTGCGCTTTTGCATGGGGACGGACTGCTGGTCTCCAATGAGATCTTTCCAAACCGCGCCCGGATCCTCTCCCAGAATATCGAACGCATGGGAATTCCAAATGCTTTGGTGTGTAACGAATCCACCGAAAATATGGCATCTCATTTTCCTATGTTTTTTCACCGCATCGTTGTAGATGCTCCATGCTCCGGAGAGGGGATGTTCCGCAAGGATGATACCGCCATTCAGGAATGGAGTCTTGATAATGTTGCCCTTTGCGCAGACCGCCAGAAAATGATCCTGGAGCATGCCGATCAGATGCTGCAGCCGGGCGGAGTCCTTGTCTACTCCACCTGTACCTTCGCACCGGAGGAGGACGAAGCAATGATCCAGTGGTTTCTGGAAACACATCCCGATTACACACTGACTGACTGGCATGAAACTTCTCTGGGCCGACAGGCAGCCAATATTCCGGGATATGCCGGTTTATCCGATGGAGTTGCAGGAGATTTTCCGGACGAGATCTCTTCAAAGGTGCTCCGCCTCTGGCCTCATAAGCTTCGCGGAGAAGGTCACTTTGCAGCATATCTCCAAAAATCCGGCACACCGCTCCCGGTCTCTTTGCTTTCCGACTCTGCCACAGGCACCAAAAATTCTGCCAAAGGCAAAAAGAAAAAAGGAAAACAAAACAAAAAAAAGCCTGAACTGACAGACTTTACCGAATTTAAAGAAACTTATTTAAGCACGTCATTCTCCCCATATCCTGCCCTTGCCGTCGGCAGAATGGAATTGTTTGGGGACGAGCTTTATCTGATCCCGGCTCCGGTTCCGTCCCTCGCCGGTCTGAAGGTTCTGCGGACCGGACTTCATCTGGGAACCCGCAAGAAAAACCGCTTTGAACCGGCTCATGCTCTGGCAAAGACTTTGGTTCCAACGGACGCACAGCAAAGTCTCGATTGCAGCTACGAGGATGCCTGCCGCTATCTCCAAGGGGAAACCATCTCATGCCCTGACACCTGGAAGGGATGGACCCTGGTCTGCTATGAAGGCTGCACTCTCGGCTGGGGCAAAGCCCGGAACGGACTTCTGAAAAACCATTACCCGAAGGGACTCAGAATCCAAGGATGGAATGATCCTGAAAAGAAGTAATGACCGGGCATCCGCATGACTGCAGACTTTGCAGATCCTGATGGCCGCCACTCATTAAAATACAATCAATACCAAGGGCTTGAGACACATCAAAGTCGTGAACCGAATCACCGATCATGACTGTCTCTGCCTTTGGTATTTTATTTTGCTCAAAATACTCCACAGCCCGCTCTATCTTTCCTGCTGCCAGCAGATCGTCTGCTCCAAGCACTGCCTCAAAATAATCTGCCACTCCAAACAGCTTCGCATAAAATTGAATGATCCTTGTGGCGGAGGAGGACAAAATAATCTGCTGACATCCCTTCTGGCGGCAGTATTCCAATAATCCCTCTACCCCCTCATGCAGCCTGAGCTGATCCTTATGGTTCTCATAATAACTCTGAAAACGCTCAGTGATCCAGTTAAAATCCGTTGCCTTCATATCAAAAAACTGCTCATAAAAGCGAAGAATAGGAGTATCCATTGCATTGCGATACTCCTCTAAGGTAATCTCCGGTCTGTGCTGCTCCCGGAGCATCTCATTAACTGCGTCCAACGCAATACCTGCATCATCGACAATCGTTCCATTCCAGTCCCAGATTATATATTTTTTCATTGTCAATTCCCCTTAATACATTGTGTCAGCATATCCTCCGGCATATGCGTCTGTCCGCCGCCCTGCTCTCACACGGCCCCGGCTGTCTCATATGCCTTTTTGTAGCTCTGTACCTTATTAACATATGATTTGCAGTAAGAAGGTATGCCACCGTATCGTTTTACCGCTCCACTGCCGGCATTGTAAGCAGCCAGTGCCATTCTCTCATCCCCGTTAAATTCTTTGAGCTTCTGGGAAATACACTTTGCTCCTCCCATAATGTTCTGGCCGGCATCATAGGGATCTGTCACACCAAGACTTTTCGCTGTGGCAGGCATCAGCTGCATCACTCCCATTGCCCCGGCACTGGAAACACTTTTGGCATTAAAATTGGATTCCGCTTTTGCAATCGCTTTGAGAAGGCTCTCGGAAACATTGTACTTCTGCGCCGCCTTCCGGAACCACGAATCATACTTTGTCGTTTTCATGGAATCCGCCGTTGTCGTCCGGGATGCTGCTGATGCGCTCCCCGTCCGGGTCGTGTTCTCTGACGTATCATCGGCTGCTGCCACATCCTCATAAGTGACAGCCTGTCCTGTCACCGGATCAGAAAAAACCACCTTACGGGTATCGGAACTGCTTTGACCGGTCTTCTCTGTCTCCGATGCTCCGGTATCCTTCTGCGTCTCTGTTTTCTGTGCAGATGTTCCTGTGCTGTCCTGAATCCCACTCTCTTTATTTTTCAGGACCTTTTCAAAGGAGGTCAGCGTCGTTTTGCGCTGCCTGCCATCGTTATACGTTCTGACCGGCTTTATATCCAGCCGTAATATATGATCTACCATTGCCGTTCTTCTCCTCTATTCCTTCTCCTGTTGAAACAACTCCTGCAGCGTCATTTCCTTTTGTATGGATGCCAGATGTCTCTCCTCGATCACCGGCTCTGCTGCTCCTGCTTTTCTGACACTCACCGGAACAGGCACATTGCTTTCCGGCTGCTCCACCGGCACTCCACTTAACATCACCGAAGCATTCCTTCGCCCCGTCACAGGCTGTACACTATGATAATGAAGCTCCTGGTATACGGCTTCTGAAACGCCACGGCACACAGCTTCTGCCGGTTTTCCCTGCTCTGCTGTCCTCGTCCTGATCTGCGTCACGACCGCCTGTTGTCCCTGTATGATCTTCATACCTGTAACCACACCTTTCCAAAAGACAGATATCCGAAGTTATCCCTACAGTGCGCTGTAAATAATATTGCGAAGCACCTGTACATCCCGGTAACCATTGCCACCGCATTTCTGGATCACATAAATGATCGCCAGATCCTCTGCCGGGTCCATCGCTACATAAGAGCCAAGCCATCCATCCCAGCCAAACTCTCCCACAGAGCCCAGACCATAAGAGGCCGGCACATCCGTCATCTGACGCATCAGATCACCATAACCATATCCCCGTAATGATTCCCAGTCATACATCTGAAGCTGCTGTGGTGTCAGATGATTTGTCGTCATATGCTCAATAGACTTGCGTCCCAGAATGCGGACACCGCGGTAGCAGCCCCCATGCATCATCATCTGTACAAAACGGGAATAATCCTCAACTGTCGATACAAGACCGGCTCCACCGGACTCAAATGCCGGTTTCTTTTTGTGCATATAGGATAAGCCCAGATGCTGCCAGGTACATGGCTCTAATGTGCCGCTCTCCGGCTTATATTCATAATTCTCCATAAAACGGTTCTGCTTGTCCTCCGGCACATAAAAGTCCGTGTCCACCATGCCCAGCGGTTCAAATATCGTTTCCTTTAAGTATTCCCCATATGTCTTTCCGGTAACCACCTCAAGCACTGCTCCCAGCACATCAGCACAGAAGGAATATCTCCATCCCTCTCCCGGCTCAAACTCCAGTGGCTGCTGACCGATCCGATTGGCCAGATCATACGTCGTGGTTGGCTTTCCTGCCTCCAGATCCGCATAATACTGATCGATCATATTCTGCATATATGTACCGGCCGGAAAACTGGCATCCGGATAGGTCACTCCTGCTGTCATGTCCAACAGGTTCTGGAGTGTTACCTTATGCTCAACCGGAACAAGCTTTCCGTCCTTGAGAACCTTCTGATCACGAAATCCCGGCAGATACATATCCACCGTATCACTCAGCGAGATCAGCCCTTTCTCTACCGCTGCCGTAACAGGCTTTGTCATAGAATAACAGCGAAAAATCGAATCCTTTGTCATCGGAATATTCCGTGCCACATCCGCCATACCAAACTGTCGGAAATACACCGTATCCCCTTTATGGATCACACAGAGACTGGCTCCCTTGATCTCATCCCCTTCAATTTTTGCTTTGATCACTTCATCTGCTTTATTTAATATATTGTAGTTCATTGTAATACCTCTGCTTCTTTTTATAAGCTTCTTTTATCCAAAAAGCATACTTTTATACAGTGTAACATATTCCAGTCCATTTCTTCAATAGACAGGTATAAACAAAAACAAAAAATATCATACTAATTCTGTCAATCATTTACATTAGAAAGGTATGGTATTTATATGGCTCTTTCCCCTCTCCAGGCATATTCCATTATATTTTTTACCGGGGGATTTCTTTACTGCGGTATCGAAATCCTCTATCGCGGATATTCCCACATCTCAATGTTTTTTACAGCGGGAATCTGTTTTCTGCTGATCGGTTTCATTGAATCCCTCTTCCAGGGGCGTCTCTCCCTGCTGCTGCAAATGCTTCTGTGCGGAATCATGATCACGGGCATTGAATATCTGGTAGGAGTCCTGGTCAACCGCCAGCTCCATTTAAATGTATGGGATTATACCGGACATCCTTTTAATCTTCAAGGACAGATCTGCCTGTTGAACAGCTCCCTGTGGTTCCTTCTTTCCGGTCCTGCCATTCTGTTGTTTGATCTGATGCGTTATCTGCTGCTTGGGATTCCTCTGCCCCATTACCGTATCTTCTGATTTGCTGCCGTTCCCGTCTGTTACCGGATCAGCTTTTCGCCTTCAGATACGAAGGGCGGTTCCATGTACCGTTAGCCTTCTTGTGATGCCAATGATCCTTTTGTTTATCATACCCACTGACCACCAGATACTGCCAATTACTTGCTGTCTTTAAAGATCGGTATACCTTTTTCAAATGAATCCACCTCCGGTTATGATCCGGATCTCCGGAATCCGCCAGAAATACCTTGTCTGTTTTCTCCTGAAACTCAAAGATCGTCACATAGTGTCCCGGCGTATTCTTCCAGTGTACGGTAGAATTTGCACTGGAAACCAGCACAATGGCACATTTCGACTTGCGGATATTCTCCCGGAACTCATGATATGTTTCCTGCTTCCGCTCCACATGACAATGCAGTCCCAGCGAAGTCAATCCCCTGCGGATATATCCCCAGTCAATCGCCATACCACCTCCATAACCTGTATGTTTCTTGGCATATCGGTACATATCCACCGGAGAACATTGATATGGTGTCAGAGAAGAATAAATATTTGCCATACAGCACAGTCCACAGCCAAACCCGCCAAAGGATCCCCCATCCATATAGCTCTCTCCCCACTCTCCTGACCAGTCAATCCCCTGATTCCACGACTTCGGTCCCTGCAGATAAGTATAGATCTGCAATGTTTTGTCCACCGGCTTTCGTGTCGGCTCTGTCGTAGGTTCTGCCGTTTTCTCCGTCTCCGGCCGCTTTTTTTCTGCCGGTCCAAAGGTTCTCTCCGATACCTGCGCCTTCCGTTCCTTTTCTTTAGAAAGCCTTCTCGTTCCACTCCATAATGAAGAAACTACGAAAGAGATACATACAAATACCATGCAGATTCCCATAACCATCCAGCGTACTTTTCTCCGCCCCCAGCGTTTCTTTCTCCTTTGTTTTTCCATTTCGTTTTTCCTCCGTATCTCCTCCAAAGCTGCGACACCTTTTTTCTATCTAAATCTATCATATCACAAAACAACTTTCTATGTAAAAAAGTCACAGCCGGCATTCTTCCCTTGATCCCCACTATGCCATACACATTTTTCTACTACACGAAGAAAAAAGGTGCCACACTGTCACCAGTGCGACACCCTTAAGCTTCATCACAAAAGAATGTAATTATTTAACTCTTACCTTAACGGCTGCTTTCTTCTTACCAACCTTAACAGTCAGTTTTGCTCTTCCAGCCTTCTTAGCCTTTACTGTGATAACAACTTTACCCTTCTTAGCTACTGCGGACTTAACCTTAACAGCTTTCTTGTTAGAAGATGTAACCTTAACAGCATCTGTTGTAGCCTTCTTGTTGTTCTTAGCCTTAACAGTCACTTTAATCTTCTTTGTCTTATTCTTCTTGATTACAACGGTACCCTTCTTAGCAATTACCTTCTTTGCAGGGTTCTTAACAACTACCTTAAGAACTGCCTTCTTAGAACCAGACTTAAGAGTTACCTTTGTAGATGTACCAGCCTTAGCGGTCTGAGGTACAGAAACCTTAACTTTCTTTTTGCCCTTTACAAGAGTAGCCTTGGCAATCTTCTTATTGGCAGATGACACAGTAACCTTCTTTGCAGCGTCTGCTGTAGCTACCTTCTTAACGGTGTAAGCAACCTTTGTGCTCTTACCGGCAGCTACTACAACTTTATTCTTCTTGAACTTCAAAGACTTTGTAGCCTTTGTCTTAGCTGCGCCCTTAATTGTTACAAGAACTTTAGCAACCTCTTTATTAGCAGATAATACGCTAACTGCTGCATCTGTACATGCTACAGCGGCCTTAGTAGCTGTAACTGTAACCTTGATCGCATCTCCTGAAACTACAACTGCAGAAGCAGAAGCAATACTTGTAGCAAGCTTTGCATCATACTTGCAGGCAAGTGCACCCTTTGTAGAAACAGCAACACCTGTTACTGTTGTGGAAGCATCAACTGCCTTATCCTTTGCTGCTGCGATTGAAAGCTTTGCTGTAGGAACAGCGGCTGCCTTCTTGGCATTAGAAGCATCTGCTACATTTGCAGAAAATACACTTGTAAGTGCAAGTGCTCCAGCCAGAGCCAATGAAAGTACTTTCTTCATAGAAGTCTTCATGATTATTCCCCCTTATAATAATGGATTTCTTGTTACAGACGGAATTCTAGCATGGCATCTGACACAATTCAACCGTCACAATGTACAAAAGATTATTAAGTTTTTATTACATATCCGTCACTTTCTCCAAAACCATAAAAAAGATGGTGATTTTGTCGAACAAACAAAATCACCATCTCTTTTCCTTGTCATATGTGCTCATTTTCATGACACATTTTTGCCATATTTCATATTAGAAAGTAAATTTTCCCTCGAAGTATTTTGGCAGATCCTCGATCTTAATACGCTCCTGCTCCATAGTGTCACGATCACGGACTGTCACCGCACCGTCCTCCTCCGAGTCAAAATCGTATGTGATACAATATGGAGTACCGATCTCATCCTGACGACGATAACGCTTTCCAATATTTCCTCTGTCATCATACTCACAATTGTATGTTTTGGACAATGTCTCATAAATCTTTTCAGCCTGCTCACCCAGCTTCTTGGATAATGGAAGCACACCGATCTTTACCGGAGCAATTGCCGGATGGAAATGCATCACGGTACGGACATCTCCGCCTTCCAGCTCCTCTTCATCGTATGCGCTGCAAAGGAATGCTAGCGTCACACGATCTGCTCCAAGAGATGGCTCGATGACATAAGGAATGTATTTTTCATTCTTCGTATCATCAAAGTAACTCATATCCTCACCGGAGGTCTCTGCGTGACGGCTCAGATCGTAATTGGTACGATCAGCGATACCCCAGAGTTCACCCCATCCAAACGGGAACAGAAACTCAATATCAGAGGTTGCTTTACTGTAGAAAGAAAGCTCCTCCTTATCGTGATCGCGAACACGCATCTCATCCGGCTTAATTCCCAGTGTCTGCAGCCAGTTAATACAGAAATCTTTCCAGTATGCAAACCACTCCAGATCTGTATCCGGCTCACAGAAGAACTCCAGCTCCATCTGCTCAAACTCACGGGTACGGAATGTAAAGTTACCCGGTGTGATCTCATTACGGAATGACTTACCAACCTGGCCAATACCAAATGGAATTTTCTTTCTGGATGTTCTCTGTACATTTTTGAAATTGACAAAAATACCCTGTGCTGTCTCCGGACGGAGATAAACAGTATTTTTGGCATCCTCGGTAACACCCTGGAAT
>ERZ1026854.2085-NODE-2085-length-11789-cov-10.254304_pt1 | contig 11789 bp, 8 predicted proteins | sample MGYA00380157_ERZ1026854 | MGnify/ENA primary metagenome ERZ1026854 (study PRJEB33269, sample SAMEA4719793) | human gut metagenome | biome: human-associated habitat; feature: organic feature; material: feces | place: Cameroon | collected 2013-10 ...
ACGATAGTGGCTTCAGGATAGCTCGCCTGGCTCATAATCATGTTTTTTGAGGAAAAAAGCAGTATACAAATCAGTATAAGCTCCATAATTGTCAGATAGGGAATATTTCGTATAGCGCTTTTGTTTTTCATAATCCGGGCTCCTTGCAGTGTATTACTTTTGACAGTTTTAGCTCACATCAATCAATAGGAAAGTGACTTATTTAAGCCCTCTGGTGTGCTCGAAAAAGTATCTCTCCATTGCCTTTTTGGCCTTGCCTGAGAGTTCTCTCTTGATAGGGATATTTGTGTCATCAGCCATCACAAAGCACTTAAGCGCTGTGTCGATGCGTGTGACATACGACAGGTTCACCGCGTAGCTTTTGTGTGGCAGAAAAAACAGCTCAGCAGGCAGCTGCTCTGAAAGCTCTGAAAGCTTCTCATAGCAGATGATTTCCTCGTTGTCATTTAAATGTATGAAAATCTGTCTGGCTCTCTGCTCTATGTACATGATATCCGAAAGGGCAAGCCTCTCCATACTCTTGTTTCTCTTCACATAAAGCGATGGAGCATCGGATTTTTTCAGCATGGCAAGGTGAAGGATGTTACTTAGCTCAGCTGCAGAAACCGGTTTTTCGATATAGCCTATGGCGGACAGCCTGTAGCTTTCCAAGGCGTGCTCCGTGCTTGTTGTGATAAAAGCAACCGGGATATCGGTGTCTGTCTCACGGATTATAGAGACTGCCTCGATGCCGGTCATGGAGTCCTTCATGTATATATCCATGAGCAGCAGGTCATACTTCCCATGCTCGTATGAGGCAAGCAGAGAATCGGCATTTGTAAAGACAGTGTATGTATTTTTGATATCGCTGTGGTCGAGAATATCGCAAAGCAGCTCGGTTTCGGCAGCCTCGTCCTCGCAGACAGCTATATTAAGTGTTTGTGGCATGTTGATTCCTCTTTAAATACTAGGGATGATTAATCAGATTACTGCATGCAAGCATGCATCGATGATACCTTTTGACCCTTTAATCATCATAATATAATATGAAATAAATATCAAATAAATATTGCTATTAAATATTAGAAATGCTAATATATTTATCAGCAGTTTATTAATTATTTTAAGGAGGTTTCAGTTATGAAATACTGTACAAATTGTGGCAGGCAATTAGCTGATGATGAGGTATGCACATGTCGTCAGCAGGCTCAGACACAGGCACCAAATCAGACACAGGACAACAACGCACAGGCTGACAATGCAGCACAGCAGGCACAGTTCAACGGACAGCCGCAGGGCAACGCACAGGCACAGTTCAATGGACAGCCACAGGGCAACGCACAGGCACAGTTCAACGGACAGCCACAGGGCAATGCACAGTCGCAGGCGTTTGACAACTTCACACAGCAGGTAAATGCGGCAGGACAGCAGCTGCAGAATGACAAAAATGTGGCATCTATCATCACACTATACAAGGGGCTCATCAAGAAGCCGGCACAGGCTGCAGCAGACTTTGTAAAGAATGCAAATATGGCATCAGGCTTTATATTCATCGGCTTATTTGCCATAGTAGAGGTAGTGCTTTCTGTAGTATATCTGTTATCAAGCGTGATTGGCAGCATAGGCGGCTTCGGCTTCTCATTCTACCCGGCAAGCTTCTTTGAGGGAATCTTCTCAGGAATAGTAGGAGAGGCAGTGAGGGTGCTCATCCTTGCAGCAGTCATTCTGGTTGTATTAAACGCAGTGCAGAAGGATAAAAAGGTGACATTTGCACAGACACTCTCAGCAGCATGTCTGTACGACGCAGTATACCTTCCGATCATCCTTGTGGCAGCAATCATCGATATAATCCCATTCCAGTTCTTTGGCAATGTGAGCAGCTGGCTGCATACATTTGCAGGTGTAGTGGGATATGTATGCATATTCTTTGGAGTAAGGGCAATAGAAGAGGATGACAACAAGCTTCCGCTCGTGTGCGGACTGGCATTCCTTGCAACAGCCGTTGGTTCAACAATAGTAAATGCTATTTTCTAATTTAATATCTGATTTAATATATCGGAAATAACCGGGTCCTGTGAGATTTTCTTGCAGGATCTTTTTATATTCCGGGGCATGTAGCACATGCTGCACGATTTGTCAAGTACGAGTTTTGACACTGCTCGTGTAAATTGTCGTGGTTATTGGCATGTGCGGAATTGATGTATAATATTAATTAGATTAATTAATATGTTTAGACTAAGGAAGCGAGGCACCTATGACGCACACAATTAAGGTACAGATGTTTGGAAATTTCAGAATGGACTATAACGGAGCACCGTTTGTGGCGGAAAAAATGCATAAGGAGAGCCAGTTCAACCGCCTGATGCAGGCTATGATGCACTATTCTGACAGCGGAATAGCAAAGGATAAGCTCGAGGAAATAGTAATCGGTGAGCGTGACATAGATGCACCTCACACGGCGCTAAGGGTTATTGTATACAAGACAAAGCAAAAGCTCACACAGCTCGGCCTGCCGGGAAAGAACCTCATATATTTGGAGGGAGGCATATATTACTGGACGCCGGACATAGAGATAGAAGAGGATGCAGCAGAGTTTGAGAAAATCTATAACGAGGTCTGTACACTGGAAAAGCAGATACCACAGGAGACTGAGCATGAAAAGACGGTGTGTGATGAGCAGACAAAGGAAATAGAAGACAAACTGCTTGAGCTGTATGTAAAGGCACTCTATCTGTACAAGGGTGAATTTCTGTCAGCGTTCACAGGCGAGACATGGATAGCACAGGAGGCCAGGCGCTATCACACCATGTTTGAGAAAATCATAAAGGAAGCCGCATACATATTGCGAAAGAGAAAACAGTTCAAGGGACTGGAGAAGCTGGGAGTATATGCTGCAAAGGTTGATCCGTTCAATGAATGGGAGGAGCTCATCATGGAGGCGATGGTAGAGACCAGACGCTATGATGAGGCGGAAGAGCTCTACACGGATGTCGTGGACTATTATCTCAGGGAGTGCGGTATTTATCCATCGTCAAGACTCTTGGAAATCCTTGAGAAATACAGCAATCAGATGAATCATGCACATGAGATACTGGAAAACATCCAGGAGGGCATGAGCGAGCAGGAGGAAACAGATAGAGGCGGATATTTCTGTGGCTACCCGGTATTCAGGGGCATATACCAGTCATCCATACGTATCATGAAGCGCACAAGGGTACCCGTGTATCTCATGCTCTGTACTCTCGAGGACGAGGAAGGCAGACAGGTGCAGAGCGAGACGAAGATAAACAAGTATTCAAGACAGCTCAAGAAGTGCGTCGGTGAATCAATCCGCTACAGTGACATATATACCTCGTATGGCAAGGTGCAGTTTCTTATCATGCTCATCGGAATAAAGCGTGAGGACTGCGAGATAGTCAAAAAGAGAATCAACCGTCAGTTCGCAAAGAAAAACCCGAAAGCAGCGGAAAAATATCATGTGAACAGTATCGTTTGTGAGTTGTAAAGGGAATAGTACAAATAGGTTGGAAAAGCCGTAAGGTGCTGTTACACAATTAAGGCTAGAGTTAATTTGATTATTTTATATATTATGGAGAAAATGTTATGAATGGTAAAGAAAAGATATCAGTAATTATTCCATGTTGCAATGTACAAAAATACATTATGAGATGCTTCGATTCAATTTACAGTCAGACATATGGATTTGAGAATCTCGAAGTGATACTCATAGATGATTTATCGACAGACAATACATGGTCTATATTAGAATCCCTACAAAGAAAATATCCAAAGAATGTTATATCTCTTAAAATGCAGAAAAAGGGAAAGTGTGGCGGTGCACGTAATCTGGGAATGGATATCTGTACCGGCAAATATATCACATTTGTGGATGCGGATGATTATGTGCATCCGGATATGCTCAGGGTGCTACATGATAGAATGACAGAGGACGATTATGATTTGGCACAGTGTGGTGTATCGTGTTTTAAAGAAGATAAGCCAAATGTATTAGAAGTAAATGATTTTGAAATTCAAAGGCTTGATTTAGATAATGTTGATAATAGGAAAAATCTTATTTTATATCTGACCGGATTTACTAATGTAACAGCATGGGCAAAGCTATACTCGACCAAATTCATAAGAGAACATAATCTAAGATTTATAGAAGATGTATATTATGAGGATACTCATTTTTCCATGCTTTGTGTGTTACTTGCAAAGAAGTATTGTAAGGTGCAATCGATATTATACTATTATTTTGAGAACACAGAGGGCATTATACGTTCTGAAATTAGCAATGCAAAGATCCGGGATGCTAAGATTATTATGGATCATATAAGGCAGGCTATTCAAAGTAGAAAAGCAGAACTTGGAAATGTAATTGAGCAATGTCACTGTGAAATACAGTCATTTTTGTTATGGCATCAATATCTGGAGTCATACAATAGAATAGAAAATTTTCTAAATAAAGAATTGGATATTTGCAAAGAAGAGTTCATAAATAGTGAACCGGATATATTTGATAATCCATATGTGAGGACTTTTTCAGATGATGCGGTATTGAAAAGAATGTCAAAGCTGAGAGCAACTGCGAAAAGAATGAATAATGTATGCTTTTTAGATAATGCAATACATATCTGTCTTGGTATACATGATAAGGATGGAAATTACAGTGTCTGGGCTGGAACAACGATGCAATCCATTGTTGAAAATACAAAAGCACCAATAGTTTTTCATATATTACATGATGACACATTGAATGAAATGAATAAAAATAAGCTGAGTCTTATTGCTGATAATAGTGGAAACGGCATAGAATTTCATCATTTTAATCCAGACATTTTTGGCTCATTGGCTGATTCAATGAATAGATTTACAATTGGAACAATGTTTAGAATTATGCTGCCGGATATTATGCCGGATTTGAAAAAAATAATATATTTGGACTCTGATTTGTTTGTAAATACAGATATTGAAGAATTATGGAACCTAAATATAGATAATTACTGTCTGGCGGCAGCTCCGGATTGTTCGACAATAAGGAATTGGGGAACTCCATACGCTGTAGCAGCAGGGCAGACAAGTCGTGACGGATATTTTAATGCGGGTGTTCTTTGTATGAACCTTGAAAATATCAGGAAAAATGGAAGCCTGTTTCAACAGGTTATGGATTATCTGAAAGCTAATTCCCAAACATGGCTTCCAGACCAGGATGCTTTAAATGCCATATTCAGCGGAAAAACCTTATTGATAGATGAAAAATGGAATTACTTTATTGATGAGGCAAGAAAAAATAATGAGAACGCAGAGAAAAAAATATATCATTATGCTGCAACCCTGTTGATGCTATATACAAATAATGAAATTGACAGAGCTTACTATTTCACAATACTGAGAACCCCATGGGGAGAGCAGATGGAGGATGGCTTATTGTGTAATTCTATGGGTAGAATTGTGGATAGAACAGGTATGCTGGAGAAGCTGCTAAAAAAAGTTACTCAAAACAATATACGACTCGTATTTTATGGTGGAGAGAACAGCTCTATAAGGAATGCAATGAGACTATTAAACAGAGAATTTGATAGCTGCGAATGGCATGAGCATTTAAAGGAAAATGAGATTATCTGCGATGACAATACTGTCTATATAGTCTCTGCGGATGCGGACGATGGCAATGGACTGGAAATACTGGAAAATGCTGGATTAGAAAATGGTGAGAATTATTTTATAACACAGAGGTTTTTACATTATACAGAGGGTGGGTTTATCCTATGATTTTTATTACTGATGAATTGGATAAGACTGAAAAAAATATAATAGAACTGATAGAAAATGTGGGATTTAAAGACTGTAAAATAATAGAAGCCATAGATTTGTTTTGCGGCATGTCTGAAAAAAACAATGTGCATAAGGAAAAAGACTTGTATTATGCATTTATAGATATCCCTCAATGCTGGAGCGTTCGTGCTGATGGGGTAAATGGTGCTATATATGATAATAAAACCAAAAAGGCAAACATCTATTTTAAGAATCCGATAGAGAAAAGAATGGTCAGCAGAGTAGAGTGGATTGACAGAAATAATACAGTATATAGAGTAGACTATTACAACAAATATGGATATAAATATTGTTCGGAGAATGTGAACGGTGGTAATGTTACAGCTAGGGAATTCTATGATAGAAATGGTGACATTAAGGTAATAGAACAGACAGGTCCAAAGACATATACATTGTTGGGCATGGGCATTAGTCCGAGAAGCTATAGAGGCTTTGCTGATTATCTGGAAGCTTATCTTAAATCCGGTGAAATATATGATGAAAATATATGGCTGACAAGTGATGAGGTATTGAATAAATTTGCTGGGGATTATGGGAATTTTAAAATATCATATCTGCCACAGAATAGATTAAATTCAGATTTGACAAAAATAACTCAGACAAACACAGCATTTCGAATACTGTGCAGTGAAGAGCAGCAGGTCAATTGGTATAAAGATAATTCGGATTGTAAATGCGACAGACTATATTCATATTTTGAAAATAATAAATCAAAATTTGGAAAAAAGGAAGCATTTATTATTACAGAAACGGATCAACTCGAGTATATTGAACAGCTTATAAATGACTTTCCGGAAATAACATTTCATATAGCTGCCAGCACCATTATGTCAGATAAATTAACAAAACTGGATATAAATAATAATGTTGAGCTATACCCGTGTATTTCTGAACAGAAGATAGAAGAACTGTTTGAAAGATGCGATATTTATTTGGATATCAATCATTACAGAGAGCTATACAATGCAGTAAACAAGGCGCTGATAAATAATATGCTAATACTAGCGTTTGACAATACGGCACATTCAAAAGAATTATATCTAATGGAAAATATTTTTGATAGCAGCGACTATGTGAATATGAAAGAAACTCTAAAAAATATAATAAACAGTCAGACGATATTCGATGAATATATAGACAGGCAAAAGAAACAATTAAAACAGTTAGCTGCAAAAGTAGTTATGGGTGATATAGATGAGAGTATTTGATTTTACATTACTTAGTGGATATGAATTTTCCGGAGTCGATGTTGCTCAGGGATTTAGAGCAAGATTGTTTGCAAAAAACAATGTAGATGCTAAATTTATTTTTACAGAGCTGCCGACAATTAGGGATATGGAGCTGTATGGTTCGCAAAAAATAAAACGCGGTCAGATTATGTCTGCACATCTTTTTATGACCGGAAGAGCAGATATGAGTTTGTCTGTGAAAAAAGAAGCTCTTTTAGAAAATGAAAAAGAAAACTATGAGTATGATGATATAGATGAAAATGGAAAGATGATTTGTCTATATAATTCCGGTGACAAATTAGCTGAAATATTATGCGATGAAGATGGATTTGTTATAAATGAAAGTCTCTTTAAAAACGGAAAAAAGTATTTAGTAAATTATTATACAGACAGCTTGTCATATACAGAGCTGTATAATTGGGATAATGATTCAAACAATGGCTTAAATCCGGAAAGAAGAATTTTTTGGAACAGACAGGGGCAAATGGTTTATGAACAATGTATATATGTAGACAAGATTGAGTATCTGTTTAAAGAAGGCAAAATTATAGACAATATAGGATTTGTAGAAAGATTTGTAAAGGCACTTGATCTTTGTGAGAACGATGTATGTATAATGGACAGAGCAGGATATTTAGATTATATGCAGCCTCTTTTTGAAAATAGAGGTAAATCAAAGCTGGTAGCTGTGCTGCATTCAGATCATTTTTATAAAATGTATGAGAATGAAGGTTCATTATACATGAACTATGAGTATTATTATTGGTTCAAATATTCAGAGGCAATAGATTATTTTGTTGTTGGTACGGATGAGCATAAAAGAAGTCTGGAAGCATTTTTAAAAGAGTATGATTGTTTTGTTCCGCATGTTGCAGTTATTCCCCCAGGGGCTATACCTGAAGGTAAAATTAAAAGTAAAAATGAGCGTAGGCGAGGCAGCATAATATCTGCTTCAAGACTTAGCTCTAGGAAAGGTATTGATATTCTTATTAAGAGTGTGATAAAAGCTCATGAGATAAATCAGACAATCAATCTGGATATATATGGAAGTGGCGACGATGAGTATACTATATATTTACAAAATATAGTTAAAGATGCAGGCGCTGATGATTATATTCACTTTAAAGGACACTGTAATCTTAAAAAGAGTTATCCACACTATGAATTGTTTGCATCATTTTCTTTGTGCGAAACATTTGGACTTTCACTTATGGAGGCTGTAGGAGACGGACTTGCCATGGTTGGACTGGATGTCAGATATGGAAACAGACTTTTTATACATCCGGATGAAAATGGCTACCTGGTGGATTTTGATGTTGAAACAGACTTTCAAAATAAAGATAAGCTCTGTGAAAGAACTGCAGCAGCAATAGTTAAAATATTTGAGGATGATAACAGATTGAAGAAATTTCATGAGAATTCCTATAAAATTGCTGAAGAATATGAGAATCATATAATAGAATCAAAATGGATGCAGCTTATGAAAAATATACTAGACCTCAATCCGTCAAACTTAATTTCATAGAGAAATGCAGTAACATGAAGGTAATTCATCCTAAGGATTATTGGCTTGAGTATAAGAGAAAAATGTTGGAAAACATCAATGAAACTACAGGCTTGTAGACAGGAGTATCAATGAAAACACACATTACCACACTAAACAACATGGCAGGAACTGCCAGTCTGGCACATAGAAGAGTATTAAAGGTGGCGCAGAGTATTGGCTGCCATGAAATGGGCTTATCTTTTTATCCTTTAAAGCCAGACTATGCAAAAGAAATAGACAAACGCCTTGATGGGATAATTGCGCCTCTTAACTATGGTGATATTGTGATTTTTCAGTATCCAAGCTGGATTGGGGTGAATTATGATGAGAGTTTTGTAAACAAGATAAAGTCATACCGGGATACAAAGCTGATAATTTTTGTTCAGGATATACAAAAGCTCATGTTTGATTCTGAGCAGGCAATTCTCGATATGGAAATCAGAACTCTCAATAAGGCGGATTTGCTTATTTTGCCATCGAAGAAGATGCATCGTTATCTGAAAGAAAATGGGCTTGATGAGAAGCCTGTTATCTATCAGACTATCTGGGATATGCCATCAGACATTTGCTTTGTGGATCATGCTGTAACGAGATGCTTTCATTTTGCCGGGAACTATAACCGTTTTCCGTTTCTGGCAGAGTATCACGGCAAGACACCGATTTATCAATATGATGCAAATAAGCCGGACAGAGAAAATGATGATAGCTTTTGCTGGAAAGGGTATTTTGAGCAGGAAAAGCTAATGCATGAGCTTTCCAAAGGTGGCTTTGGGCTTGTTTGGAGTGATGATGAATATTTTGACAGATATTATTCGATGAATCAGCCGTACAAGCTAGGTACAAATCTGGCAGCAGGAATACCTGTTATAGTAAAAAGAGGCTGTGTTCATGAGAAATTTGTCGAAAGAAACGGTCTGGGATATGCAGTCGATACGTTGGATGAAGCTGATAAACTGGTTCAGAGTATTACGGATGCAGAGTATATAGAGCTCTATCATAATGTAAAAAATATTCAAAAGCTGATATTAGATGGCGCATATACAAGAAAAACGCTTCAGGATGCAATAATTGAGGTGTTGGAAAATGCTTGTACATCGGCTGAAAACAGATATCAGGACCATATATAGATTTAGCAGACAAATCAACAGTGACAAGATATAGTATTTGACCATGATCAGGTGTATGAATCACAGATAGTTGCTACAGCGGAATAATGGGGAAGAGATTATGAGCGTACATATTACAAAAACTTATAACATAGGTGGATTGATTGGCCTCCGTCAAAATGCGGTGAAAAACGCAGGTGAAACACTTGCCTTTAAAGAAATGAGCTTATTTAAATTTCCTGATGCATATGATAGTGATGATGAGCTGCATGTTAGGATGGATGGCATAATCGCATCACTTTGTCCGGAGGATATAGTGATTTTTCAGCATCCAAGCGGTGAGAGTCCCAGATACGATGGATTTTTATTTGAGCATTTAAGAAGATATCATGGAACGAAAATTGTTGCGTTTATACAGGAAATAGCATCCGATAGAGATGATAGTGAGTATTCTTTGAGTGATGAAATTACGTTGCTTAACCGGGCTGATATGTTTATTTTTGCCTCAGCTGCGTTGAGGGATTACTATATCGGGAAAGGATTAAAAGAAAAACCTTATCTGATTCAAGCTGTACCGGATTATATGACAGACATTTGCGCAAATGAGCATAAAAATAAAAAATTATATATCATGGCGGAAACGAGTCAAAATGACTATCTATTGAACAATTTGAATATAGAGGTGGTGCGATATGATGAGTACCACGTCAATGAATCTATACTCAGGTTGTCAGACGGAGGCTTTGGACTAATATGGGATACTGATGAGCAGGCACTTGGACTTTATATGGCTGCTGGAATCCCGGTGATAGTAAAAAAGGGGCTGAGCTGTGAAAAGTATGTGACAGATAATGAAATAGGAGCAGCAGCAACAGATTTTGAAGATGTATACAGGATAGCTGTATCAGAATCGGAAGATAAATTGAGTCAATACTACGCAAATGTAAAAAAACTGCAAGATTTGTTCATAAATGGGATATATACCAGAAAATTATTGCTGGATACCTTGATTTTGTGTAGAGAAAGGCTATGATTTGGCGGTATATAAATGTTTTTATACGATTTTAGATACACCTAGGAGTTTATATTTATAGTGTAAAAGAGGAAAACTATAGTTATGTCCGGATGAAAGAGGATTAGGAAGCATATAATCCAAGTGTCCGGATTCGTGTGAATAAGGAGAGACTATATGAATAAGAAGAAGGTTGACAGTATTTTAAAAGGTATAACCGCAGCGGGAATTGCCATGGGTGGAGTCAGTTCTATCCAGGGGGCTGATATGGTTATGGCTGCAATTAATGAATCGGCAGCAGATTCCAATTCATTAGTTGACGCAGGCTCTTTGTCTGAGAGCGAACGTACAGAGTATAGCGAGAGTACAACACAGAGCATGAGTGAAAGCGCTTCAGAGAGCACTAGCGAGAGTGAGAGCGTGAGTGTAAGTGAAAGTGAAAGTACCAGTGAAAGCTCAAGCATCAGCGAAAGTGCTAAGCAGAGTGATGCAGAACAACAGAGTGGTGATAATGTTGTAGCGGCTACATACATAGATGATGCAGAACAGGATACGGCTGTTTATGCTCGAATGAGTGGAATGCCGCAACTTGCAAGTAATGATACATATAGAGATGATTGTGTATCAAATAGGGTACATCATGTCACTAAGATTACGGCAAGTAATTTTAAAGATTTAGCTGGATCTAGTATTAAATCTAAAGACGAAGTATGGTCATTGCTTTGGGACAATGAATCTTGTCAGTATAGAGTTAAGAATTCATATACAGATAATTATGAATATTTTAATGATTTTGATAATGTTACATTTAATTGGACAACAGGGAAAGGAAAGCATCAAATAAAACATTCTATAACAGGCGAATTGTATATATGTGATGGAAATGCGTTTGTATTAAAAGTGTCTGATAATGAATGGGTAGAATTCAGAAGTAGTAATACTGGAGGAGTACATACTTATAAATATGCATATAAACATGGGGATTCTATTGATTTATTGGATGATGCAGATCCAAACTATGAGAAGAGTGAATCAGTAAGAATATCAGAGAGTTTGAGTGTTGAAGCAAGTACGAGTGC
>ERZ1026854.2086-NODE-2086-length-11785-cov-7.509719_pt1 | contig 11785 bp, 10 predicted proteins | sample MGYA00380157_ERZ1026854 | MGnify/ENA primary metagenome ERZ1026854 (study PRJEB33269, sample SAMEA4719793) | human gut metagenome | biome: human-associated habitat; feature: organic feature; material: feces | place: Cameroon | collected 2013-10 ...
GGTCGTCGCCACGCTTCGAGAACCTCGATTGATGAAAATCAGTCGAGGTTCTTTCGTATTCATCGACGTCGAAATTCTCAACAGCAACGAAACTCTCAGCGTCAAGAAGTATCATCGACGTCGAGAGGCGCTTCAGCGCCGTGCGCAGCGCAACGAAGCGCAGGCCTGTGGGATAGTGTTCCGCGGAGCACGACTTCCCCCACAAAAGGGGGACGGGAGGGGGATTTTAAAGAAAGAATGGTTAGATTTGTGTAGGAATATCGTATATATAATATTTATTACATAGATTTGCTTCAAATGAAAATTAGACACATCCTATTTTGCGCGACGGCTCTATTCTCCGCATTTCTCTATTCTGCTAATGGCAATGTGATTTCAATGACGACGGATGGCGACCATCGTCCCTCCGCTAAGATTACGGAGTTCAGGCCCGGAGAGTTGTGGAAAGATACTGATGGTGTGGCAATAAACGCGCATGGAGGCGGAATCATGTTCCATGGTGGAAAGTATTGGTGGTACGGTGAGTACAAGACGGAGGGGGAGGCCGGCAATCTGGCTCAGGTGGGAGTCAGCTGTTATTCTTCTACTGATCTCTACAACTGGAAGAATGAGGGCATAGCATTGGCCGTAAGCGATGAACCCGGTTCCGACATTGAACGGGGTTGCATTCTTGAACGCCCGAAGGTCATCTATAATGCCCTTACGGGCAAGTTCGTGATGTGGTTCCATTTGGAGTTGAAGGGAAACGGATATTCAAGCGCACGCAGTGGAATTGCAGTAGCGGATAGGCCGGAAGGCCCTTTTTCCTTCATTCGCAGCACCAGAGCTGTTCCAGGCAAATGGCCGTTCAACAAGGACGAGTTCCCTGATGAAAAGGGCTTTCTTGCCAGAGATTTCGAGTCTGGGCAAATGTCACGTGATATGACCCTATTTGTTGATGACGACGGCAAGGCATATCAGCTGTCCGCCTCGGAGGACAACTTGACGCTGCATATAGCTGAACTGACGGATGACTATTTGGACTACACCGGAAAATATGTGCGCGTGTTCCCGGATCGTCTCATGGAGGCTCCTGCTATATTCAAAAAAGACGGAACCTACTATTTTATGGGGTCGGGATGCACAGGTTGGGCTCCCAATGCGGCCCGTAGTGCGTCCGCGCCGTCAATCTGGGGACCATGGACTGAGCTCGGAAACCCGTGCGAGGGAGAAGGCTCACAGCTGACCTTCAATTCCCAGAGCACCTTCATACTGCCGGTTGCCGGCAAGGAGAACACCTTCATCTATATGGGCGATAGATGGAATCCGAAGAATGCCATTGACGGGCGCTACGTTTGGCTACCGATTGAATTTGACGGTGACCGTTTCAAAATCCGCTGGCGTGACAGCTGGGGATTTTAATGTTTCTTAAAACGAACTTCCGCCGATGAAACCGCGAAGGAGGGATGTGGCAGGGACATCCTTGTCGGAGACAGGGTGGAAGTAGTAGAGAAAGCGGAGGAGGCGGTGAGCCTCGCTGTACTCCGGGCAGTTCTTTGGGATTGTCCGGAGAATCTGTTCTGCATGGGGGCGAAGGACGGCGAACTCCACGAGGTAAGCGGAGTTGAACAGCACGTCTGCGTTCTCCTGAAACGGATAGATCCACTTCACCTCGGCGCGGCGCACGTTCGGCCAGTTGCTGATGGTCTCCTGCGGGCTGAACGCGCCCTTGTTGTAGTCGCGGACGATGCGGCGGAGGAGGCGGTTGTCGCTGGTCGGGATGCAGTTGTGGTCGTCGATAGAGATGCTGGTGATGGTGTTGATGAAGATGCTGAACTTGCTATCTGCCGGCACTTGGTCGGTCAGACGCGGGTTAAGAGCGTGGATTCCCTCGACGAGGAGCACCGTGTCGGATTCGAGCTTCAGGGTCTTGCCGTTGTACTCGCGGATTCCAGTCACGAAGTTGTATTCTGGCACCTGCACCGTCTCGCCGGCGAGAAGCCTGAGAATGTCCTTTTGGAGGGCTACATGATCGACAGTGTCGAAGTTATCGAAGTCGTAGTTGCCATCGGGTAGCTTCGGGGTGTCGAGACGGTTTACGAAATAATCATCAGTGGAGAATGAAATCGGGTGCAGTCCGCAGGCCTTGAGCTGGACGCTGAGCCGCTTGCAGAATGTGGTCTTTCCGCTGCTTGTGGGCCCCGTGATTAGAACGAGCCTGACAGGTGAGGCGGCGTGGAAGCGCCTGTCGATTTCTTCGGCAATCTGTACTATCTTCTTTTCCTGCAATGCCTCCGCGACCTGAATCAGTTCGCTTGCCTTGCCCTTTTGGCAGGCGATGTTCACATCACCTACGCTGTCGAGCTTCATCAGAGCGTTCCAATGGATGTTCTCTGCGAACACGTCAAATGTCTTTGGTTGCTCAAAGAACGGTGCGAGTTGCTCCGGGTGGTGGCGGTCGGGAACGCGCAGAAGCATTCCACTGCGGTATCGTTCAAGTTCCCACACATCGAGATAGCCGGACGACGGAACAAGCGTGTCATAGTAGTAGTCGGCGCTGCCTCCAAGGGTGTAGTAGTCCACATAGACCGGTCTCGTGGTGCCGATCAGTTTCGTGACATCGGAGCGTCCGTCCTTCGCGAAGACGGACGTTGCTTCATCCGCCTGCACCTCCTGTCTGTAGAACGGCAGGTTTTCCTTCACGATTTCGCGCATCCTTTCGCGGATTCTCGCCACGTCATCCGCGTCTGTTCCGAAGCCGTCGGGCTTTATGAGCGAGCAGAAATATCCCTTTGAAATCGGGCGGCGCATATAAATCCTGCATTCTGGGAATACGTCCCTCGCGGCCTTGCTCAGCAGAAAGCAGAGCGAACGGCAGTAGGCGCTGCGGCCGCTATAGGTGCGGTAGTCGAGAAATTCGATATCCTTATTGTTGTAGAGCCTGAACCGAAGCCCTTGGACGACATTGTTGACCTTTGCCGCGACGATGGGGTAGGGTTTGTCGAAATTGAACTCATTGACCGCATCAAGCAGGGTGGTTCCCTCTGGAAATTCCCTGAATGTGCCGGTGTTCCTGCAGAATACCTTGACCATTTATATATTACGTTAAAGACTTTGCCGTGCCGGAGCGGATATTTCCGAAAAAATCGACTACTCCGCTCATTTCCTTCGCAAAAATAGGAAAAATTATGCTAACTTTGCATCTCAGAACTGAAGAAGCCGATATTTTTATATTTCGAATCAGATCGGCCTCGGATGAATCCAAACTTTAAACATATTATCAATGAGTACAGTCCACATTATCGACCACCCGATGATTCAGCACAAGCTGAGCATCATGCGTGACAAGAACACAGGTTCAAAGGATTTCAGACAGCTTCTGACGGAAATTTCACTTTTCATGGGTTATGAGGTAACCCGCGACCTTCCGCTCGACTACAAGGAGATAGAGACGCCTATCTGTAAGATGAAGGCACCGAAGGTTTCCGGTCGCAAGCTTGCGATTGTCCCTATTCTTCGTGCCGGAATGGGTATGTTGGAAGGAATGCTTACCTTGATACCTGTTGCAAAGGTCGGACACATCGGATTGTACCGCAATGAGGAGACACACGAGCCTGTGGAGTATTTCTGCAAACTCCCTGAGGATATCCAGCAGAGGCTTGTCATCGTGACAGACCCTATGCTCGCTACGGGCGGAAGCTCCATCGATGCGCTGACGCTCCTGAAGAAGCACGGTTGCACAAATATCCGCCTTATGTGCCTTGTCGCTGCTCCGGAAGGTCTTGCAAAGGTGCAGGAGGCTCACCCTGATGTCGATATCTATGTCGCTGCCGTTGACGACCACCTGAATGAGAATGCTTATATCGTGCCGGGTCTGGGAGACGCAGGCGACCGTATTTTCGGAACGAAATAAAAATGGAACTTTCATTCGTTTCATACGCAGATAACGACGAAAGTCTTCTTGAAGGCTTTCGTCGTATTTATATGGACGCGTTTCCGGACATCGATGAACGCGAGCCGTACGACAACATAAAGAGGAGGATTTCTTCTTCCGATTTTCGGCCTGGCACTGTGGCTTGCTTGCTGACGGACGGAGGGAAGGTGGTTGGCGGACTTTTGTCGGACTTCTATGTTTTCAGTGAATCTTCGGCCTTTGACCTTGAGGTCATATACATTGCGGTAGATAAGGATTCCAGAAGAACCGGCTATGGTAGGAAACTGCTTACTGAGGGGCTTGAACTCTCTGTTTCAAGGCTGGAGAAACTCACTGGGATGAAACTGCGCAACATCTATTTTGAAACGGAGAATCCCTTCAAGGTAAAGAAAGAATCCTTTGATCCGATTTCAAGACTTCGCTTTTTTAGCTCACTCGGAGCGATGAGGATTCCGATAGATTACCGCCAGCCACCTCTTGATGATGCTTCCGGGTGGGCTGACAACCTGTTCCTTATGGTTTTGCCTCATCCAGGAAAAAAACTGGAACCTGCTGTAGGCGCGGAAGACCTGAAGGCCTTTCTTGCGGCTTTCTATCAGGGACTGGCCGTTTCCGATGAGTCTTGTTATGAGGCTTTTAGAAAAGAAATTGACAAGGTGGCGGAGGTTGACAAGGCGAAGAACGGCATCGTAAAGCTTGACGCTTTGTCGGAAACTCCTTCTTTCCTGATAAGTGATGTTTCTGTCCTGTCACACTATAGGATGAAGGGTTGCCGCTTCAGCGGGGAGGATGAATCCGATTTAAAGACCTGTCCTGTGTTTGAGTCGTATGAGTGCGACCTTATGGATTATGCTCATCAGGCGCGTGAGTGCAGACCATTTCGAACATATCATATAAAGTCATATAGGGATGTAAGGCTCAGCCTTCCTAAGTTTTATAGTTTCACATCTGAGGGCCATACGTTCTATCATCTGTCACATATTGACTCTATTGAAGTTGACATATCTCTGAACTGTTCTTCCCGAGGCAACGCCGTGGATGAGGATGAGCGTTATATTGTCTCACTTGCGGTGAGACCATCTGAGGGCAGCGCCTTTGATGAATTGACGCTGATAAAGCTCGTGACGATGTTCGGAAGCCGTCAGGAGAATTATTTTTCCTACCCATACAACAATTTCACGGACTTATGTGTGAATGTCGGCGATGGCGAAAGGGCGATGAGCGTCTTTGAGTTTATCGGTCATTATATGGCGGACTGCGGCGAACGCCTTATCGGAACTCCGCAATTTGAATGCTGCCGCACTGGAACGACAGAACTTGAACTTTCAAGCGTACGGAGAGTCGGCGTCGGCTACGGACGCCGCGTGTTTACCGAATATTCCAAATTCTATGAGCAGGTTGCGTCCTCTTCCCCGGCAGAATCACTGTGGAACAAAACCTTATGTGGTATTCTCCTTGGTATATTTGATTTCGTAAGGATGAACAGCGCGGAAATTTTTGATACGATAAAGCCGATGGTTGAGAGGAAATCATCATTTATGCTGTCTTGTCGTGGGCATCTTATGAAAGTTTGCTTTGAACAGAACAAGGAAAGGGTTGAAAATATATTCATTTCTCCGTACCTTATGATTCCTAGCGTCGCTCTTGCCTACAATGAGATGATTCTTGATGGATGCGAGGCGTCTCTTGCTGCCATAAAGGCGGATGATTCAGGGGGGTACATCAGATTTTACGCAAAGATTAAAAATGACACATCCGCATTGCAGAATGTCCGGCATTCACTCTCCCTTCAGTATATACCAAACTGCTTCAATTACCCGAGTGAACGTGAAATCTTCCTTTCAAGGGAAAATAAGCTCGGCCTGCGCTTGAGGCTCGGCAAACTGAAGAAAGATATGGAGATGGCTCAGAATGAGATAAATTAGAGAAAGTCACGCTATTCCGTTTTCATCGAGACCATTCAGAACTGCATACTCGTCATCCTGGCGATACTTCAAGTCTATACGGCAGTAAATAAGCTGCATTGGTTGTTCATCTCGTTTCTTGTTCTCACAATAATTTTTGGGGCAGACATTGCCTACAAGAAGCTTAAGGAATAGTCCTATCTGCCTATAATCGGTTGAAAAATCCCAGAAACTGCTGATAGTCAACTGTTTCTGGGATTTCTTGTGATGGAGGACTGAAGCAATGCTTATTTCCTGCGTTTCTTGCCGCCTTTTTTCTTGCGGCTGTTTAGAATTACGACAATGATGATTGCGAGGACAGCCACAGCGATGCAGATGTAGGTGAAGTAACCGGCGTTGTCTCCCTTGACACGAGACCACATCTTGAGGAGTTCTTCAGTGCGGTCTCCGTTGTCGTGCATCATGCCGCAGCGTGCCATGATGGATGCGTCAGGGTATTGAATCGGATTGATGCAGACTGCCTTTGCTTTTTCTCCAAAGAAGTAGCTTGCGTCAGTAGGAGAATATGCGGCAGTGTCGATAATTGCATCAAGAATCTCGTCGCCCCCAACGGCGCTTACATATCCGATTTCATCCATATTTCTGATTGCGTTCTCAGGCATGCACATATAGTTGATGAAATATCGAGCCGCCTGTATATTTTTCGCATATTTTGGAATTACCCAACCATCGAACCACACGATGCTGCCCTCGTGAGGCACTTCATAATCAAGTTTTACGCCGATTTTCGCGGCCTCTTCGATGGCCCATTGCGCGTCTCCGCTCCAGTCAAGATTAATCCACGCCTTCTCCTTGGTCATTTCCTCTTTGCCGAAATCGGCTTCCCAACCGAGGACATTGCCTTTTACCTGATTGAGGAAATTCTCGACAATCGCGATGTATTCATCTGAAGCATTGAACGTTATATCCTTGATGTTGAGTTCGCCGGCATCAATCTCCTTCTTGTGAAGGGCGATTGTGAGAGCCGTGTAGACATCCCTGAAGGCGTCCTTGATAAAGATTTTATCCTTGAATTTCGGATCTTTGAGGCATTCCCATGTCGAAGCCTCTTCCTTCGTGACATATTTCGGATTGTACAATAGTCCTGTAGTGCCCCACATATATCCTACAGCATAGTCATTGGCATTTTTTCCGGAACCCTCGATTTCATTGAACTTCTCTCTAATGTATGGGGCAATGCCGCTGATGTAGTTCGGCGTCTTGCCGAAGTCGGTGTCTATCTTGAGAAGAAGATTCTGACGAAGCATGCGCTCGATGATATATTCCGAAGGGCATACGACATCGAAATCCTCGTGGCCGAGCTCAATTTTGGAGAGCATGATTTCGTTGACGTCGAAGAGCTGGTAGATGATTTCGACATCTTCGCCGGTCTGCTCCTTGTACCATGTCTTGAATTCATCGAGCAGAGCTTCATCGATGTAGTCTGCCCAGTTGTAGATTTTGAGGGTGTGTTCCCTGTCGGCGGCACCGCAAATCATGGCCGCCCCGAAAAGCAAAGCTGCAAAAGCAGAGAAGAATTTTTTCATTTCTTTGAACTTGATTTAGCTGTTCTTATGTTAATGATAATCAGAAGAATGAGCACGAAAATGAAGATAAGCGTCATAATCGGGCGAATCTCCGGTGTGAGACCTCCTTTACGCGCATCGGCGTAGATGTAGGTTGATAGGGTTTCGAGACCTCCGTTGCCCTTGGTGAAGAGTGTGACCGCGAAGTCATCGATTGAGAGGGTGAAGGCGAGAATGAAGCCAGAAATCATTCCCGGCTTGATTTGCGGGACAATCACTTTTCTCATTGCCTGGGACGGTGATGCCCCTAGGTCAAGAGCTGCTTCGTAGATGTTTGAAGGCATCTGACGTAGCTTCGGCATAATGCTCAGTATCACATAAGGTGTGCAGAACGAAACGTGTGCGAGAACTACCGTTGTGTAGCCCTGGCTGATGCCGAGTGCTACAAAGAGGATAAAAAGTGAGATACCTGTGATGATGTCCGGATTGAGCATCGGGATGTCATTGAGGAAACTCATCACTTTGCGTTTGCGTCCATGCAGGTTGTGAATACCTATTGCAGAGATTGTTCCGAGAATCGTTGATAGGAAAGCCGAGATAAGGCCGATGGAGAGCGTATTCTCAATGGCGCGGATGAGTGAGTTGTTCAGCCCGCCGCTGAAGACGTTCTTGTAGAGGTTCAGCGAGAAACCTGTCCAGTTGCCGAGCACTTTCGCTTCCGTGAACGAGTAGATTGCGATGATGACTATCGGCGCGTATAGGACTATCAGCAGAATCCATATATATGCCTGTGCAAAGACTTTTTTCATCAGAGCAGCCCTCCCGTTTCATTGGCCTGTTTGTCCTCGGAGTCGGAGAACAGGGTCGTTATACCTATGATAAGGAGCATTATCAGCGCGATAGTGGAGCCATAGTTCCACATTCCGTTGTTGATATTCTCCTGAATCGTGGTTCCGAGCAGCTTCACCTTGTTGAGGGTGAGAAGTTCGGAAATCGCGAAAGTCGAGATTGTCGGCATGAAGACCATCATCACCCCACTCATCACCCCGTGCATCGACAGCGGAACCGTCACTTTTGCAAAAACCCTAATAGGGCTCGCCCCGAGGTCCTGAGCGGCCTCGATGTAGGAGCGGTCAAGCTTTTCGAGTGTGTTGTAGATCGGGTAGATCATAAACGGCAGGAAGTTATAGACCATACCGAAAATGAGCGCCCCCTCTCCGAGCGGAATGCGAAGAAAATCAAAGAGCGCGACGGTCGCGAGGGTGCGGATGAGCATGTTGATCCACATTGGGAGTATGAACAGCATCACCGTGACCTTCGAACGGTTGAGTTTCGCGTTGCTGAGTATCCATGCCGCAGGATAGCCGATAAGAAGACATAGAATAGTCGTAATCATCGCTATCTCAATGGAATATGCGAATGTCTTGATGTCTTCAGAAGTCGTGAAGAATCTCTTGAAATTGCCGAGGGTGAAGGCGCCGTTCGCATCGGTGAACGCATATATGGCAATCATCACCAGCGGCAGAACCACAAACATCAGCATGAAGATGAAATATGGCAGAGACCAGTATGACCTTTTGAATGTTCTCATTGCTTGCCTCCCTCAGCTATCTTCAGACGGATGTTCTCCGGCTTCACGTTGATTCCGACGAGGTCGTTTTTGTCCCACACGTCGTCCGTCTGGACATATATCTTCTCGCCTTCGTCAGTCTTGACGGTAAGGAAATAGTGGTTGCCCTTGTATAATATGAAGGACACCTGTCCGCTTGTCTTTCCTTCGTCGCTTTCGTCGAGAAGTTCGACGTCGCGGAACTCGATTTCTGCCAAAACCTTGTCTCCTTCGGCGATGCCTTCTGGAACATTTGCGGTGTCCACATCCCATTCCTTGTCGAGGAACTTCACTTTGCCATTGCCGGCGTATTCCGCGGCGAAGCTGTTGCGCACGCACTCCTTGTGCATGACGTGGATGTCGTTTGGACGAATCAGCATCCCGACTTCGCTTCCGACCTCGAAGGCGTTATAGTCCTGAATCATAATCTCATAGCCTTCTTTTGTGAGGACTGTCATCTCGTAGTGCACGCCCTTGAATATGCAGGACTGGACAATTCCGGTGAACTGCGCCTTGTCGAGGTTTGTGTTGAAGATGTATATGTCCTCCGGGCGTATGACCACATCGACATGCTCGTCGGGGGCGAATCCCTTATCAACGCATTCGAAGTCGTGGTAGATGAACTGGACTTTCTCGTCGCACGGGATAATTCCGTTGAGAATGTTGCTCTCTCCGATGAAGTCCGCGACAAAGGAATTAGCGGGCTCGTTGTAGATATCCGCAGGAGTGCCAATCTGTTGAATCACGCCCTCGTTCATCACGACGATGGTGTCGGAGAGAGTGAGTGCCTCCTCCTGATCGTGGGTGACGTAGATGAATGTGATTCCGAGCTCGCGGTGCATTTCCTTGAGCTCCATTTGCATGTCCTTGCGCATCTTCAGGTCAAGTGCGGCAAGAGGCTCGTCGAGCAACAGAACCTTAGGCTGGTTCACGATTGCCCTGGCGATGGCGACTCTCTGCTGCTGTCCTCCTGAGAGCGAATCCACGTCGCGTTCCTCATAGTCGGTCATAGAAACCATCTTCAGTACCTTGCGGACTCTTTTCTCAATCTCGTCCGACGGCACCTTATGAAGCTTTAGCCCGAAGGCGATGTTGTCGTAGACGTCCAGGTGCGGAAACAGAGCGTATTTCTGGAATACGGTGTTCAACTGGCGGTGATGAGGCGGAATTTCAGTAATGTCCAATCCTTCCATCGTGATGCGTCCCTCGTCTGGTTGCGTGAACCCGGCGAGCATTCGGAGCATCGTTGTCTTTCCACAGCCCGACGGACCGAGAAGCGTCACAAATTCTCCTTTTCTGATTTTTAGGTTGATGTCCTTCAGGACTTGCACTCCGTCAAATGATTTTGAGATGTGCTCGATGTCGATTATGATGTCGTTTGCCATTTCCTATTTGTTCCAGAAGTCGCTGATAGCCCAATTGTATGTTATGCCGATATTTAAGGACAATTGTCTGTTGACCGTGTTCGTGGCTACAATGCCGTGAAGCCTCAGGGCCTGAGAATTCTTGAGCGGATACCAGTAGGCTCCAATACCACCGAATCCCGTGTGGAGAGGCTTGGTTTCCGTTTTCGGGAAGTTCCCGAACATTTCCCATCCTCCTTTCACGAATAGCGATGCCCTGTCGCTGAAGTCGTATTGCAGTTTTGCCGTGACGAGGGCTTCCTGGACCGGGTTGGCCCATGTCGTGCCACGCATCATCGCGTCAAAGTTCCCGCTGAAACCTTCGTATTCAAAGCTTTCTCCGATGGTGTAGAACCTCCACCAGCTCGTCCCGAAAGGATTTCCCTCTGCGTCCAAGTCTTCGTATCCGCCAACAACATTGACGGACGCGCGTCCCGTCCATATTTCCTTTGCCTGCGAGTACAGGAGACCAAATGCCATCTTCGAATCCTGATATGGTCTTACGGAATACGGGGATGAACTCATCTGGAGCCTGAGGTTGATTTCCTCGCTTGGGGATGTCCAATCGACGCTTCCTCCCCACTGATAGACCTGCATCCCGGTTCCGAACCACGTCCCGTCTTCAAGTTCGAGCGGCGCTCCGTTCCAGAAGAACGAGGCGAGGTCAAAGTGCATGTCGACGTCGTTAGGCTCAAGTTCGCAGAGTCCGATTGCCATCATGTCCTTGCCGAGCGAGAACGTCCAGCTGCCTGCACTTTCGGTCTCAAGCGTGTATCCGAGAGTTGCCCAATCGACCCAGTTGGTAGAGTCGGAGTGCCATGTGTTGGAATAGAGCGGAGTCATCTTGTCGTCTGGTGCACTCTTGCACCAGTCAACGCCCAGCCAGTGATTTGAGATGGAATATGACCATCCACGACCAAATGTTCCGTCTATGAAAGTATAGACAGAAGTGTTGCCGAAACTGAAATCAGTTTCTCCGCCTTTGCTGAATGGAAAATAGGGATTTGCATCGAAACGCGCCACTGCGCTAATCTCGACACCATTCGCTGCTGAGCTAACCTCTTGAGCGGAGGCAGCCAACCCACAAAGTGTAGCGGCAGTAATTAAAACTATGAGTCTTTTCATTTCTCATAAAAAGAAATTTTAATTAAACATACGATGTGGCTGCCTAATTGCCGCAATCGTTGATGCAAGGAGGGCTTTTGGCAGGACTTTCCGACCTCACCCACACTTTTGCGGCTGCAAATGTAGTATAATTTTGAATATATCCGTCAATTTTGAGATAAAATTTCGGTATTCCTATTTTTTCATGTCAGCCAAATTGGCTGCGAGCAGGTCGCAGAGGACGCTGATATCGGGGACTACGAAGTCGGGGGCATGGAACTCGGGGG
>ERZ1026854.2087-NODE-2087-length-11764-cov-4.335298_pt1 | contig 11764 bp, 9 predicted proteins | sample MGYA00380157_ERZ1026854 | MGnify/ENA primary metagenome ERZ1026854 (study PRJEB33269, sample SAMEA4719793) | human gut metagenome | biome: human-associated habitat; feature: organic feature; material: feces | place: Cameroon | collected 2013-10 ...
ATTATAATGATTCAAAATCATTTCCCGGATCACCTCTTCCGCCTGCGCCTCAAACAGCGGATGCCTCATGCGGTCTTCTTCCAGACCACGGGCATGATTTTCCTCCCAGACTAAAATCCCCAATTCGTCACACAGATCCAAAAAAATCTCGTCATTGGGATAATGTGCCGTCCGTATGGAATTTGCCCCCATCTGTTGTATCAAAACAATATCATTGTAAATCGCCTGATAAGGAAGTGCGCAGCCATAATCCGGATGATCCTCATGACGGCATACCCCTTTAATTCTCAGACTTTTTCCATTGAGCAGAATTTTCTGTCCCTCAACACAAATTTCCCGGAATCCAAAGCGGTCAATGATATCGTCAAGGATCTGCTGCCCCTTTCTCATCTGCAATTCCACCAAATAAAGCTCCGGATCCTCTGGACTCCATGGTTTCACATTATCTATTTCCAGATCCTTGTGAAGTTCATAATGCTCCTGTTCTTCCAACGAAATTTTCCAGTCGAATGTTGTATTTCCAATCCGTCCTGTTACAACGATCTCTTCCCCTCTGTACTGTCCTGTTTTCAGTACAGATATTGCAGCGCTGATCTTTGCATGCCATTTTCCGTTTTTCATATATGTCTTTACGTGAACATATTCAAAATAAAGCCCATCCAATTCTTCTACAACAACAGGTCTCGACACGCCTCCATAGGACATATAATCATTCGGCACATGAAGAGCACTCTCCTGATGAAACCGATTATCGGCCTTAATTTCCAGCCTATGCTCTCCCAGCTGCAGATCAGCAACAACCGCAGAGAACGGTGTATAGGCATTATAATGATGTGCAATTTCCCGTCCATCCAAATATACCGTTGCCGTATGACTGACCCCCTTACATTCTATCCGGATGTCTCCCGTTGCCTGAAAAGATTTTCTAAAAATCCCCTCTCCTCTGTAATCGGCAAAAAGGGGATGAGACTCCCAGCATTCCGGGGTTGCAAGCAGAAACTTTTGACCGGCATATCTCCCGGAACATGGCTCAAACTCCCATAGGCTCCCTGTCAACTCTGTCTGTTTTCTTATTTTATGCGTGGCAAATGTCCGAATCATAGATCAACACGCTCCTTTCTCCTCGGTAAGAGTGGCTATGCTGAAAGTAACTTTAACACAACATTAGACCATATATCTCTTTGCGTCAATCCCCCATTTTGATCTGTTCTTTCATATTTTTGTAAAATCCCCATAAAGCAGAGCATAAAGAAAAGCCCCTAAAACTCTGGGTTTTAAGGACTTTTCGAAAATTCTTATGAAATAATTTATTATCTCTTAGAGAACTGAGGAGCTCTACGAGCCTTCTTGAGACCGTATTTCTTACGCTCTTTCATTCTAGGATCACGAGTAAGGAATCCTGCTTTCTTCAGTGTAGGACGGAAATCTGCGTCTACATTCAGAAGAGCTCTTGCGATACCATGTCTGATGGCACCTGCCTGACCTGTGAATCCACCACCACGAACATTTACAAGTACATCATACTTGTCAAGTGTGTTAGTAGCTTCCAGTGGCTGACGAACGATGATCTTTAATGTCTCAAGACCAAAATACTGATCCATATCCTTCTTATTGATTGTGATCTTACCATTTCCTGGTACTAAATATACTCTGGCAATACTGCTTTTTCTTCTGCCTGTTCCATAAAATTTATTAGCCAATGTCTTTTCCTCCTCTCAATTATGCTCTCTCTACGATTTCTAATACTTCCGGCTTCTGTGCGATCTGCTCATGCTCTGCACCTGCATATACATGAAGCTTCTTTGCCATCTGACGACCAAGTGGTCCCTTTGGAAGCATTCCCTTTACTGCATGCTCAATTACATACTCAGGCTTCTTTGCGAGCATTTCCTTGAGTGTAGTCTCTTTCATTCCACCAACATAATCGGAGTGATGATAATAGATCTTCTGATCCAGCTTCTTACCTGTTACTTTAATCTTATCAGCATTGATAACGATTACATAATCACCGGTATCAATGTGCGGAGTATACTCCGGCTTATTCTTACCTCTTAATACGCAAGCTACTTCTGAAGCAAGACGTCCTAATGTATGTCCTGTAGCATCAACTACATACCATTTTCTTTCAATCTTGGATGGGTTAGCCATATAACTTTTCATCCCAGTACCTCCTAACTTTTCTAACAATCTTCAACTGTCAGGCACATAAATACTGTTACCGGGGCTTTGGCTTAAGTATTTTACACGCCACATTAGACTATTATATTATGTTTCTATGAGCTTGTCAAGATAAAATCTTCGTCATTTTAGATGTTGCCTTGCAATCTCACCGTCACCGTAAATAAATCCATCCGTTTTCTGCAAATCACTGATCCTCCAGCTTTCGTACCGACGCTCCCGGCACCAGCTTACTTGCTACAATGGATGGCGGCGATAATTTGGTTTTGTGTCCTTCGATCAGCTTGATCAGCTGCTCTGCCGCTTTCATGCCAATGCGTTCCGTATCCTGACGAACCGTGGTCAGACGGGGTTGAAGCTGGCTGGCAATAAAAATATCATCATATCCCGCTACCGATATATCCTCCGGGATCTTTAATCCCATGGACTCGATCGCAGCAATACCTCCCACCGCCGAATAGTCATCAGAATAAATAATGCATGTAGGCTTATCTTCCCGTTTCAAAAGCTCTCTGGTATATTCTGCTGCCTTTTTAAGATTTCTGTATTCTGACGGAAGTATCCAGCTCTCCGGCATTTCAATGCCATGCTCCTCCATCGTGTCCTTCAGACCTTTGATACGGATATCCGTAACGACAGATGTGGAATCGCCGGTAATATATGCAATCTTTTTGTGTCCCATCGAAAGAATGTACTCAACTAATTGTCTCATACCTACTGCATTGTCAGATATTACCGACAGACATTGCGGAAATTCAAAATCGATGGTCACAACAGGGATATCACTCTCTACCAGCTCCCGGACCTCCGGATTATAAAAGTCAATACAGGCGATCATCACGCCATCAAGCCCCCGATAGCGGCAATGCTCCAGATATGTCTTACTTTTTTTATGTTTTTTGTTGCTGTTAATAAAGGTGATATCATATCCTTTACTCTCGGCAGTTACCTTAAAGCTATTCAGAATATTGGCAAAGTAATCATGGGTCAGACCACTCGCCGCCTCATCAATAAACAGTACACCAATATTAAAGCTTTTGTTCATGCGAATCGCCCTGGCATAATACTGCGGAAAATATCCCTGCTCCTTCGCTACTTCTTTGATATGTTTTTTGGTTTCTTCCCCTATGTCTTTTTTGTCGTTTAACGCTTTGCTGACTGTGGCAACTGACACGCCACAAATTTTTGCAATGTCCTTAATCGATGCCATCTGCCCCTCCATTTCTCCCGAAGGCTATTACAACGATGATGAATTATCCGTTGTACTCATCCCATATTTTCTCTTCTCCTGTTATCTTATCATACCCTTTTGATCGACACAATGATTTCTATAAATTAAAGTTACCCGCTCTGATATCAAAAGCAGACTAGAATACCTCTTCACCAACTTCAACATCCTCTAATGAATCCTCTAAAACAACGCCATCCTTTTTGATCGCACCCCGAAACGCCTGCGTGTCAATCTTCTTGATGGTCCCACCACAAACAAATTTTTTTAATCTGTGGCACTCATAAAAAGCCTGCGCATCAATCTGATCAATATTTCCTTTGACCTCAAAGCTTTTACAATACCAGTTATTCATAAACACGCCGCTTCCGATGATCATAAGATCACCGGATACCGTTACTTTCTTTAACTTTGTATTTCTAAAAGCATTACGTGTAATGACTTTCACATTTTTATCCAATGTCAGCGTGGATTTTTGATAATCTTTTGTCACGCCATACACCGTCCTGCCGTCTCCGCTGTAGATTACATTTCCCCGAACTTTATAGTTTTTATTTTCCACCGGGATCTGAATATCAAAGCAGTCCGTTGACTTTTCTCTCGGCAGTAAAAATCCATTTTTATCACAGTAGTTAACAGGATTGATCTGTCCCGCATAGCCTGTTCCAAGTGTGATCTTTTTCAGACAGAAGCACTTACAAAAAGTGCTGTAACCCGCACATTTTAATGAATCCGGAAATTGAATCTCTTTTAGGTTCGTACCGGCAAAGGTACCTAACATGGCAAATTCTTTCAAATACTTTGCGGATCCTTCCGGCTCACTCACGAGGTCTTGTTCATCATTTATGACATCTTCGTCCCCTTCATCAGAGACTTCTCCTGCATCAGCCGGTGCGGCAACGTCATAATAAGATAGCTTTGCTTTTACTCCGTCAAAGTCACGTAATTTTTTCACTTTCACTGCCTGTGCCAAATTAATACCGCTAAGCTTACTGTCACCGTAAAACGCCCCTGCACCGATATCTGTAATTCCTGTCGGCAATACGACTTTCTTCAAGAAAGGATTGCGCGAAAATGCAAGTGCTTTTACTTTGGTCACAGACTCCGGTATACAATATGTCTGTTCTTTCTTTTCACCCGGATAATATACAAGCGTTTTTTTATCCTTAGTAAAAAGTACATTGTTTTCTGTCATATAATAAGGGTTCCTGCTGTCTACCGTTATCGTTAAGTTTTCCCGGAAAGTATCTGACGTATCCGTAGTACCAAGTCCCCAAAATGCACCACCTTCGATATAGCGGACATTGCGTGGCAGATGAATCTTTCGGATATACACTGCATCTTGTGTCGGTGCAAATGTATTTACATTAATTCTTTCCAGAGAATCCGGTAGAGAAAGCTTGATTTCCTTGGCATCGTCGTCCTTGAAAACATTTCCGAACAGGTTACCCGCCTCTAATGCAGTAATTCCTTCTTCGATCTTAATCTTTTTTACAGTGCAGGTTATTCTTTCCTCGACTTCATATGGCTCTGCAAGTCCCTCGATCTTTTGTTTCGAAGTGTCCGAATCAACAACACGATCCACCGTACCGGAACCACGGATCGTCAACACCTTCGTCCCCGTACTGTACGACCATTCCGCATGATCCCCGCATTTCCCCGAAATCGTCCGTGGCTCATCATCCATGGAAGCATAATACGGGAACGGTGTACCGGTTGGCGTTGCCTGTGCTTCTTTGGTCTGCTTCGTTGATGTTGGGTCAGCCAATTTTTGCGTACAGCCGGAAAGCCCTGCAAGCACCGGTACAGCCAGCAGACAGACAGCTGCTTTTCTCGTTAATTTAGCCCATGTTTGTTTCATAATATCCTCCATTCCGGATTTCGCCAATATTATCTCCCGGGCAGATATATCAGACAAAGATATGCCCACCGTATCATCATGCCCGTAACGATCAACCCATATTGTAGAATGATATCAAAAAATTTTCTTTTCATTTTCGGATTCTTTTCCTGTTTATCCACTTCTATCATATCCACTTTCGGAGAAAGAAAGCGTATCAGCCTTGTATATGCAGCCAGAAGCAAAAGCCATATAATAAATGATCCAAATCCGGCCAGTTGCCATAGCAGTGTTCCTGATATTTCATTTCCAGTTCCGTGTACTCTGTTTCCGGTAAGATTTCCCAGAGCAATATATAAATAATCTACAGAAACATACCCCCAGATCAAACTGATCACTGACAAAAGAAGTCTCTTCCACCATTTCATATAAATTCCTCCGATTCCCTGCTGATCTTCATCTCAAACGGTTTCATCCGATATGTTTTTGAATCAAGGCATACTTTTTGTTCTTTATTCGTGTTATTAAATACGAATCTCCACAATTTTTTGTCTTTCCGCCTGTATGTAACCTCTACTCCCAATGGGAGATTATCATAATAGAATATTTTCTTTTCCGATGCCATGCATTTTGCCAATGAAATATAGAACATTCTATCACATACTGTTCCTATATAATATACCGTTCCTGCTCCGTAGCAGTTTCTTGTCACAGCTGCGCTGCCTGAATAATAACGATCTCCATACTCCGCAAGCACCTGTGCCGTTTCTGCTTCAAGTATATCACACCATTGGCGGTACACGGCATTCTCCCGGGGCAGCTTTTCATCAGCCTCTCCTTCCGGATAATACCGGCAGCTTTTTTTATAATTTGCCCGCAGCACATCATCTGTCAGTTTCAACTGTCCCAAATATGACCCAGGTGCATTATACTCCCGCACCCTCGCCCCAACCAGTTCCCTATATATTCCCGGAAGCGGCTGCATGACACATTTGTTATACGAATCCTTCACGCCGGAACGATTCGTCAGAAGGATCGTTCCTCCCTGAGCAGCAAATTCATGCAATGCTTTCTCTGTCTCCTCGTGAGTGATCAGCATTGTTGGCGCAAGTACAATCTCATACGCTGATAAATCTGCAGATTCGTCAATAATATCCACTCCGACACCAATCGCGGTAAATCCATCATGGAGACTTTTGAGCTGTTCCAGATAATACATTCCTTCCGCCTGGTGCTGCAGCTTAAACCCATATTCGTTATCTGAACTGTATAACAGTGCCACAGAATTCTTCACATAAGACCCATCCATTTCCTGCAATCCATCAACAATCCGGCAAAGCTCCCCGAATTCCTCATATCGTCTGCCCGGCACATCGCTGTGATCTAATATCCCATGCCAGTACATTTCTGCACCGGCCACCGCCGTACGCCACCGGAAATGAACGACTGTATCGGCTCCATGTGCGATCGCCTGCAAAGCATATCCCTTGATCATCCCCGGTTCCGGAGAAGGGGACATCGGCATCCAGCTTCCTACTGCACCGCTGAGCTGTTCCATGATCCAAAAATTTTGCTGTTTGATTCCTCTCATCAGATCCAGATGAAATGCATGAGAATATAACTCCTCCTGACTCTCTGGCAGCACTGTCGTCGGGTAATTATCATAGGATACCATGTCCAAATTTTGGAACAGATCATAAAAATCCGGCATATTTTCGCACAGCCAGCTATTTGTCGTGATCCATGCATCCGGGTCAAGAGAATGGATCAATGTCCGTTGGAATTCAAGATACGCCACCGTACTTTCCGAAGCATACCGGTTATAATCCAGTGTTAATGATGGATTCTGCCACTTAATAAAATCGCCCATCGGCGGCTTCACCTGAGAAAAGGAGGAATATTCCCCGCTCCAGACAGAATTGCCATAAGCGGTATTGACCTCCTGTACATTTCTGTATTTTCTCCGCATCCAGTTCTGAAAGGATTCCTGACATACCTGGCAACGGCAATGATTCGCCTCCAGTTCATTATCAATCTGGTAACCGATCACGGCAGGATTGTCCCGGTACCGGCTCACCAGCTGTCTTATGATCTTCTCACAAAGCGTCCTATAAACGGGACTGTTCATACAACGATGGCCACGAATCCCGATAGCAATCCTATGTCCATCCGGTCCGGTCTGTATGATCTCCGGATACTTTTCAAACGCCCATAAAGGCGGGGTGCATGTCGGGGTACATAAAACTACCTGCATCTGTCTGTCCGCAAAAACGGACACAGCGTAATCCAGCCATTCAAAGTCGTAAGTGCCCTCCTCCGGTTCCATCCGGCTCCAGGCAAACTCTGCCATGCGCACCACTTTTACTCCACATTCCTTCATCCGGTCGGCATCCTGCTCCCACATCTGTTCCGGCCATTGCTCCGGGTAATAGTCCACACCTATCTGAATACTCATGCCCGCCTCCTCTTTTATTCAAACTCAACTGTGTCAAATTTTATCTGTACCGTTTAATCGTTTAACTGCTTCTTAATCTCCAGCATCTGATCACGTAAGTTTGCTGCCAGCTCAAAGTTTAATTCTGCTGCTGCCGTATTCATCTTTCTCTTAATCTTGTCCACAAGCTGTTCCAGCTCCTTGCGGCTCATAGACTCAATATCCTTCTGGATATCACCTGCTTCTGTTTCCTCCACCTTCTTGGAAATACGGATCAGATCCCGTACTGCCTTTTTGATCGTCTGTGGTGTAATGCCATGCTCTTCATTATATCTCTGCTGTATGCTCCGGCGCCGATTTGTCTCATCAATCGCATTTCGCATGGAATCCGTCATCATATCGGCATACATAATAACATGTCCCTCGGCATTTCTGGCGGCACGTCCGATAATCTGAACCAGTGCAATCTCAGAACGTAAGAAGCCCTCCTTGTCCGCATCCAGGATGGCAACCAATGCGATCTCCGGGATATCCAGACCTTCCCGCAACAGGTTAATTCCCACCAGCACATCAAAAACATCCATACGCATATCACGGATAATCTCCGACCGCTCCAGAGTATCAATGTCAGAGTGAAGATACTTCACCCGAATCCCGGCTTCCCTCAGATAATCCGTCAGATCCTCTGCCATCCGCTTTGTCAGTGTATTGACCATCACCTTATTGCCTGCAGCAATGGTGCGGTTGACCTCTCCCAGCAGATCATCAATCTGCCCCTCCACCGGACGTACATCAATCTCCGGATCCAAAAGGCCGGTGGGACGTATGATCTGCTCCACTCTTGCCAGCTCATGCTCTGTCTCATAGATATTTGGCGTTGCAGACACAAACATCATCTGATTAATATGCTGCTCAAACTCCTCAAAATTCAGCGGACGGTTATCCAAAGCTGACGGAAGACGGAAACCATAATCCACCAATGTCCTTTTGCGGGACCGGTCCCCGGCATACATGCCCCGGATCTGCGGAATCGTCATATGGGACTCATCCACCATAATAATAAAATCGTCCGGGAAATAATCTAAAAGCGTGTGAGGCGGCTCTCCCTCCTTCAAGCCGGAAAGATGTCTGGAGTAATTCTCAATTCCGGAACAAAATCCCGTCTCCCTCATCATTTCAATATCAAAATTGGTCCGTTCGGAAATCCGCTGTGCCTCCAAAAGCTTGTCCTCGGAGCGGAAATACCGGACACGATCCTCCAGCTCTGCCTCAATATCGCGGATGGCCCGTTCCATAGCGTCCTTATCTACTACATAATGTGATGCCGGAAATACTACCATATGCTCCAGCTCCGATAATACCTCACCGGTCAGAACATCAATCTCCGTGATCCGGTCGACCTCATCTCCAAAAAACTCCACACGGATCGCACGCTCTGACTCTGAAACCGGGAACACCTCCAGCACATCCCCGCGAACCCGGAACGTACCACGCTGAAAATCCATATCATTTCTCGTATACTGCATATCGATCAGCCTGCGAATGACCTCATCCCTGTCCTTCATCATACCCGGACGCAGAGATACTGTCATATTCTGGTAATCAATAGGACTACCCAGACCATAAATACAGGATACACTGGCAACGATGACCACATCCCGCCGCTCTGTCAGTGCAGCCGTAGCGGAATGGCGAAGCTTATCGATCTCATCGTTAATAGAGGAGTCCTTCTCAATATAAGTATCAGAAGATGGAACATATGCTTCCGGCTGATAATAATCATAATAGGACACAAAATACTCCACCGCATTCTCCGGGAAGAATTCCTTGAACTCGCCGTAGAGCTGTGCCGCCAGAGTCTTATTGTGCGCAATTACCAAAGTCGGTTTATTAAGCTTTGCAATGACATTTGCCATGGTAAAGGTCTTACCGGAGCCGGTAACACCAAGCAAAGTCTGAAACTGGTCGCCCTCCTCAAAGCCCCTGACCAAGGCGTCGATTGCCTCCGGCTGGTCTCCGGTAGGCTGGTATTCGGAATATAATATAAAATGATCCATGATTGTCTGAACACCTCCAAATAAGAGAATTACCGAAAACTACAGGGAACATATCCGGTACTCTCTCCGATTTGTGTCTTTTTACTTTATAATAAGACAGGGAACAAATCTCTCCCTGATGGCGATTCATTCCCTATGTATCTTTCATCATTTATAAAATCAGTATAGCACAGTATAATTGTCAATGCAATAAAAATAGAACATTTGTTCCGTTTTGTTTTTGCTGTTCATGTGGACAAAATATATTATCTCCTACATATCTACTTGTTCTCATTTTATCAATTGGTGTTTCAAACTTGTTTTATTTTGCAACAAGTTTTCATTTTCCATTTCGTTTTCCTCCAAAAACGCTAGATGAACCGGAATCTGGTTTTTGGCTTTTAAGAGCGTGAATACACGAAGCTGCTTCTATAATTCAAGCTTATAATAACAGTCTTACTATTTCTCATTCTCAGACATATACTCCATAATATTACCGTAATCCATCCCTAATGACATAGATGTATCTTGCCATTTTTTCTTTAAATTGTTCAAACGGTACATTAATATATTCGGTCTGACCAATCGGCATACCAAACCATTGGCTATAGCCTTCATCTTCAAACAGTGTACGATATTTTATTGCCGACTCCCGCTTTTTCTTAAGTAATTTATAAGTTTGTTTTGCAATATCCGTGACTTCATATGTCATGTTATTTTCCTGCAGCGCCTTTACCAACATCGTAGTGTGAGCATTCGATGTTTTCAGTATAACATCACCTTCCTGAAAAGTCCTCACCAAAAGCATCTTTACAAAAAAAACGGAACGCATTTGATGCTTTTGTCATTGTGTAAAAAGCTTCGTAATCATCATAAAATAACAATTCCTTTTTATTCATAGTTAATTGTTTCCCCTTGTATAATTCAATGCTTTCTCTTAATTTCGTCCTGTCCGATCAAAACCTTTTTCCCTTCAAAGGCAAAACCATAATGACGAATCCGTTCTGCTGATATTCCCTGTGCCAGCAGTTCGGCATCATAGTTCTTCTCTGCGATCTGTTCTAAAGCTCCCCGAACCGTATCCTTTAAAGTTTCCTCCTCATCCGGTTCATGCACTTTAAACTCAATTACAATCGCATCATCCACCTCTGTCACCGGTGTAAGCATCACATCATATCGTCCATATCCACTCTCCCGGTTGGAACGTATCTGATACCTGTCCCTTAACTCCACCAGAAGTCCCAGAACAAATCCATGATAGAACCGCTCCGGCTGGCTTTTCTCAGAAGGTTTCTTTCCGGTATCAAAGCTGCTGAAGGTTGCAAGTGCAACATCATTCATATAGATATTCATTTCCTTGAGACTGCCCTTTAACAGTGCCTTCACGAAATCATTATAATTTGCATCTTTATTTTTAAACCATCCCCGGAACATTGTCATGAACATGCTCAATGTCTCAATATTTGTAATATCCAGTGTGTACCATGGTTCCAAAGTAATCCCGCGATAGTCTATATTCTGCACTTTCAGATAACCACTGGCAAGCAGAAGACTCCAGATCGCTTCTTCATTGTCATCCAGCTGGTTATATACGATCTGCTCGTCAAAGTTTACAGTGATCGTCCTCCCTTTCAGCAGATCCTCCATCTTCTCCTTCACATCTGCAGATGCCGTCCGGATCAATCTGCTCACAAGCCCATTGGAGCTTGTGGAAGCCCAGTATGGATATAATCTACGTTCATCCAGATAATTTGTAATGGACCACGGATTGTAAATATCCCTGTGCTCCCCAAAAGTAAAACCATCATACCACTGTTTCACTTCATCCTTTTTATCTCCCATTCCATACTCATCCAGTGCAGCAAAAACTTCCTCCTCGGTAAAACCGAAACAATCTGCATACAGATTGGAAGTCGTCGTTACAACTCGCAGATTATTCAGATCAGAGAAAATACTCTCCTTGGATACTCTGGTAATTCCTGTCATAATTGCTCGCTCCAGATAAGGGTTCGTCTTAAAAGACGCATTAAACAGACTTCTCACAAAAG
>ERZ1026854.2088-NODE-2088-length-11760-cov-6.618966_pt1 | contig 11760 bp, 6 predicted proteins | sample MGYA00380157_ERZ1026854 | MGnify/ENA primary metagenome ERZ1026854 (study PRJEB33269, sample SAMEA4719793) | human gut metagenome | biome: human-associated habitat; feature: organic feature; material: feces | place: Cameroon | collected 2013-10 ...
GCATATCATTTCCCGGTGCATTTCCGGTGATCAGTGTCAGACGGAGTGCATCTGCGCCGTATTTATCGATAACTTCCAATGGATCGATACCGTTTCCTAATGATTTACTCATCTTGCGTCCCTGGGAATCACGAACCAGTCCGTGGAACAATACGGTATGGAACGGTGCTTTACCCATCTGCTCATATCCAGAGAAAATCATACGGATTACCCAGAAAAAGATAATATCATATCCGGTTACAAGTACATCGGTCGGATAGAAGTAATCCAGATCTTCTGTCTTTTCCGGCCAGCCTAACGTGGAGAACGGCCAGAGTGCAGATGAGAACCATGTATCTAAGGTATCCGGATCCTGTTCCATGTGATCACAACCGCATTTCGGACATTTCTCCGGTGCAGCCTTTGCTACGACCATCTCACCACAGTCCGGACAGTAATATGCCGGTATGCGGTGTCCCCACCAGAGCTGTCTGGAAATACACCAGTCACGAATATTGTCGGTCCAGTTAAAATATGTTTTCTCCATACGTTTTGGAAGGAGCTGGATATCTCCGTTTTTCACTGCCTCAACTGCAGGTTTGATCAGTTCATCCATCTTTACAAACCACTGTTGTTTTACCATCGGCTCAACAGTCGTGCCACAGCGGTCATGTGTTCCTACATTGTGGGAATGAGGCTCTACTTTTACAAGCAGTCCCTGTTTTTCCAGATCCTCAACCAATGCTTTTCTGCACTCGTAACGATCCATACCCTCATATTTTCCGGCATAATGGTTCATGGTTGCATCATCATTGATAACGGTGATTTCTTCTAAGCTGTGGCGTTTTCCAACCTCAAAGTCGTTCGGATCATGTGCCGGTGTGATCTTTACGCATCCGGTTCCAAACTCTTTATCAACATAAGCGTCTGCGATTACCGGGATCTCGCGGTCTGTCATCGGAAGTTTTAACATTTTTCCGACGATATCTTTATAACGGTCATCATCCGGGTTAACTGCAACCGCAGTATCACCAAACAATGTCTCCGGTCTTGTCGTTGCGATCTCAACAAATCTTCCCTCTTCGCCAACAACCGGATAATTAATGTGCCAGAAAAATCCGTCCTGCTCCTCGTGCTCTACCTCGGCATCCGAGATGGATGTCTTACATACCGGGCACCAGTTAACGATACGGGAACCTTTGTAGATCAATCCTTTTTCATATAATTTTACAAATACTTCAAGCACTGCCTCAGAGCAGCCTTTGTCCATGGTAAAGCGTTCTCTCTCCCAGTCTGCAGAAGATCCCATTTTTTTCAACTGGTTTATAATGCGGCTGCCATACTCGTCACGCCACTCCCAGCATTTTTCTAAGAATCCCTCTCTTCCGAGATCACGCTTGTCGATTCCCTGTTTTTTCAGGTTCTCGATCACCTTTACCTCAGTTGCAATGGACGCATGGTCTGTACCCGGCTGCCATAATGCATTATAACCCTGCATTCTCTTATAACGTGTTAAGATATCCTGCATGGTATTATCAAGTGCATGTCCCATGTGAAGCTGTCCTGTGATGTTTGGCGGCGGCATCACAATGGTAAACGGCTTTTTGCTGCGGTCTACTTCGGCGTGGAAATAGCCGTTGTCTTCCCACTTTTTGTATAAACGATCTTCAATGCTTTTTGGATCGTAGGTCTTTGCTAATTCTTTACTGCAATTCTGACACATAATCTGTTCTCCTTCTTATTATGATATTTATAGAACAAAGAATCACTTGTGACTCTTTCGCGCCCGGGCGGTGCGAATGAAAAAAAGCCCTTTGTATCCCGTATGGAATACAAAGGGCGAATATGATCGCGGTACCACCTTTATTGGTTCTCAGTCTCCAGTCAATGATCTAACCGGTCATCCTGTAACGTGGATGAGTCGTGAATGCTTGTGCATATCTGCAATATCTGCTCTTATATCCTGTCATACAGCTATGCTTTCTCGGCATTCCGGTTCAAAAGCTACCTTCCACATATCTTTCTCTGGGATGTCTTTCAGCCGCTGGACTTCCCTCTCTGCAAAGAGTCTATGTGTACTCCTCTTTCTCACAACCTTTGTTTTTTTACTGTTTTTATCATACGAGGGGACATGAGGTTTGTCAACTGTTTTTTTATATCTCTTCCTCTACCATACTCTTATCCCTTGTAAACAGATCATAGATACAGGGAACCACGATCAGTGTCAACAGCGTTCCGTATAACATACCACCCTCGGTCACGATCGCCATCGGCTGCATCATCTCCGAACCGCTTCCAAGTCCCATTGCCATCGTGGACATTGCAAGAATCGTGGTCAGCGCAGTCATCAGGATTGGGCGCAGTCTTGTTTTTCCGGCTGCAACAATCGCCTCCTTTTTATCCATGCCCTCTCTTCTCAACTGATTGATATAATCAACTAACACAATTCCGTTATTGACGATAACACCAGCTAACATGACAAATCCGATCATGGATACGACTCCGACTTCATTGTCCGTCACAAACAAGGCAAAAAATCCTCCCGTAAATGCAAGCGGGATTGTGAACATAATGATAAACGGCGACAGAAATGACTGGAACTGCGCAACCATGATAAGATAAATAAACACAACTGCCAAAATCAGCATCAGATACAACTGATTCATCGCGTCCCGGATGGTCTCATCCTCTCCTGTCATGGAAATTTCATATCCGTCCGGCAGTTCGATTTTGTCTAATTTCTTCTGGATCTGATTACTTACCAGCGTTACATTGTGATCCTCATCCACACCGGCTGTCACGCTGATATAACGTGTCTGCGAGTTTCTGTTTATCACATTTAAAGACTCTCCTTCCTCAAACGCCGCAATATCTTTCAATGGAATATCCTTTGTTTCCCCGCTGATACGGTCCGTATAAGAAAATGTCAGCTTACGGATATCGGAAAGTGTAACATCTGACTGTTCCCCGCTCTGCACATATACTTTGTAATCTTTTAAATCGGTAGAAATCGTTGTGGAAGATGTATCAGATGCAAGCTGTTTGTAGATAATCTGATATACCTGTGCCGTCGTCATACCATATTTTGCAGCTTTCTCTTTGTCCACTTTTACTGTAAAAGAAGGTGTCGTATCCCCCAGACCATTGTCCACATTCACCGTACCTTTAGTCTGTTCTACTGCTTCTGCCACCTGCCCTGCAAATTTCTGCAGCTTATCCAAATCTTTTCCACTGATCTGTACAGAAATACCGCTGCCGAAAAAAGAACTCATATCCGATGCAGAGCTGTCCGTATTCACATCACAATCAAGATCTGCTGTCAACGCCTGTATGGAGGCAATGATCTCACCGCCTGTCACACCGGAATTTTCATCAATGAGCACATACATGGTCACACTGTCCGTGCTGCCACCCATAGACATGATTCCACCGCCGCCAGCCATAGCTCCGATCGAATCTACACCGGAGATACCTGAAATCTTATCCACTACCTCATCTGCACGCTCTGTCAGTTCCTCAAACGTCAGCTTTTCATCTTCTTTCGCTGATACTGTAACGGTAAGCTGATCTGTCTCCATATTCATATCCATAAAGGTAAATCCTTTTGAAACGGAAAGCATCACACTTGCCACCAGAAAAACGATCACACCGATCAGCACGACCGGTTTAAACCGCAATGCAACGCGCAGAACCTTTTCATATCCATCTAAAATGCGGTCAAACCACGGATGTTTGATTTCTTTCGTATTCTTCAGCACACCGGATGCCATCATCGGCACAAACGTCAGCGCAACGATCAGACTTGCCGCTAATGTATAGGCGATCGTAAGTGCAATATCTACAAACAACTGTCTTGTGATACCCTCCGTAAAAATGATCGGCGCAAACACACAGACCGTTGTGAGCGTGGATGCAAAAATAGCTCCTGCCACCTGTCCTGCTCCTTCAACTGCTACCTTCCGGATCGATAATCCCTGATTCCTGAGCCGGTAAATATTTTCGATCACGACAATCGAATTATCTACAAGCATGCCGACGCCAAGCGCAAGACCGGACAATGAAATGATATTTAACGATATTCCGGTAAAATACATCAAAACGATTGCAAAAACCACGCTGAGCGGAATAGAGCATGCGATCACCAGAGTCGGTTTGATATCCTTTAAAAACAAAATCAGAATAAGTATGGCAAGAATTGCACCTACAATCATATTTTCCATGACTGATTCCACAATGGTATCAATGTAAACTCCCTGATTCATCAAAATCGTCATATGAAGTTTGTCATTTTCTTTTTCCAGTGATTCAAATCTGGTTTTGATCCGTTTTGTTACATCCCCGGTAGAGTACCCGGTCTGCTTCTCAATGGAAAGCATAATCGCAGGATTTCCGTTTACCTTGGAATAGGAATCTCCCGTATCGTCCACCACTTCTGTTTCTGCAACATCCGATAAGCGGATTGGCTCGATTCCATCCAGTCCTACATCCACAAGCACAAGATCTTTTAGTTCCTCCACCGACGAAACTTCGTCCCCGACACGCACCAGATATTGTTTCTTATCTTCATTGACATAGCCAGCCGGCATGGAAAAATTCTGTGCTGTCAATATTCCGCCTAATGTTTCCACCGACAAAATCTGATTCAGATCTGCAGAATCAAGCGCGCTCTGCTTTGACTCGTCTAATTTTTCCTGTCCCTGCTCTAACTTAGCTTCTCCGACTGCAAGCTGCGCTGCCGCCTCACTCATCTGTAAAATTCCGTCAATCTCCATCCGGTTTAAAGTTACATATGCATCATCTAAGGTCGTTTTCCCATCTGAAACCTGTTCCTTTGCAGTCTGTAAAGCTGTCATCGCCGTTCCGATCTCCACCTGTTTTTCTGACAGCTGCGTGATCACCTGTGGAATATCATCTATTGAGCTAAGGCTCACGTTTAACGCTGCCAGCTGATCTGCCCACTGCTGATTTAAGGATGTATTTAACTCTAACAGTTCTTCCTGCAATAATTCCGCACGTTTTCCTGCTTCCGCAATACTTTCCTGATTTCCTCCGGTCATCGCAAGAATCTGGGCAATCTGTTCCTGATCCCCGGAAATCTTCGCCTCTTCTAAAAGTTCCTCGAGCCGGTCGCTGCCATCCTCACTGTTCATTTCAGCTTCTTTCTGTGCCTGTGCAATCTCTGACTTCAGTTCTGTCCCCTGCTCATATATGCTCTGAAGTTCCGGAATTGCCCGCTTTATCAGCTCATCCGTTGCCTTTAACACCGTATAATTCTGATTCAGATCTGATTCTGCCACAAATGCCTGTGACTTTCCATTGATGACTTCGTTTTCTGCCTGTCCAAGCTGATCTGCAAGATGCTCTTTCCCATTTTCCATCTGCCTGCGTCCGCTCTCCGCCTGTTCGGCAGCCTGATCGAGCTGTTCCTGTGGTTCGACAAACTGTTCCTCGATTTTACTTTGTATTTTCTGATTCAGTGCATCGATTTTGTCCTGATTCAACGTGACATGAATGTTTTCTTCCACAGTTCCGGTTGTCGAGACAGACGCCACACCATCAATACTCTCAAGTACTGGTGACAGTTCATTTTCCACATAATCTGAAATCTCCGACTGTGTCATTCCCTCCACATCGGCAGACGCTACCATTACAGGCATCATATCCGGATCAATCTGCATGATCATTGGTTTTCCGGCGCTATCCGGGAAACTGCCCTCTAACTGATCCAATTTCTGCTGGATCTCAATAATGACGGAATCCATGTTTGCATTCTGCTCATACTCTAAGATCACCATTGAATAATTGTCGTAGGATGCAGAACTTACCGTCTTGATGCTTGAGGTCGTCGCCATGGATGCCTCGACGGGTGCTGTCACATCGGATTCTACTTCTTCCGGGCTTGCCCCCATATCGGTCGTAATAACTAAAGCATATGGCAGACTCATATCCGGCAGCAGATCTGTGGTCATTTTTGTCAGGGATACGGCTCCCAACACGATGACTAAAATTACGCCTACGATTACGGTATATGGTTTTTTCACGCTTAATTTCGACAGCACTCTCTTTTGTCCTCCCGTTTGAATATGCAAATCATTTGCCATAAACATCTGTCTGCAAATATTTTGCCATAATAAATTTAGTTTACCTTTTTCAAAATGGATTGCAAGACTTTCGTACCAGTTTATATTTTTTTAAGATTGCAGATTGCGATAAAGTCCTGTGTCAGAGGTTTTTTTCGTTGAAGATTCGGGGGACAAAAGGTGGCTTCTGGTTTTTTGATTGGAAAATTACACAAAGCCTGGTCTGTTTTGTTCCGTTGTCCGAAAATAAGAAAATCTAAGATTTTCTAATTTTCTACCAAAGTCTCAAAACGAGTCCCGGCTTTGTGCAATTTTCCAGCCACTAGGCTGTGAACCACCTTTTGGCACACGAATTTTCCAAATATAAAAAGCCCCTGTCAGTTATGCACCTATGCATAACTGACAGGGGACTTCTTCTCAATATCACTGTATCACTTATTCGTCCTCTGACTCCTCGTCATCCACGATCGCTGCCGTAGCGCCTGACACCGCTGATACTACTGCAACTACAGTTGCTATGATCACTACTACGAGTAAACAAATCAGAAAAATCCATAATCCTGTCTCTGTCATATTCTTCTCCATTTCTATGTGTATCTTGCAAAAGTGCTGTCCCGTCACTTAGTCTGCGCTTTTGTTCCCCAACACATCCGATCATTTTTCTACTGAATTATAGAATATAGTATAGCACACAACCGCTCCGTTTACCAGTGACATTGCCAAAGATTTTTACCCAAAAATGAGACCACCAATGCAGGCAGTCTCATTTTTATGTAGTACAACAATCTGTTTGTCAACAAAGTTATTAACCGGGGTTTGTTAACCCTTTACACTTCCAAGTGCAACACCCTGTACAATGTGTTTTGATAAGATCAGATATACAATGATAACCGGGAAGATGGAAAATGCGATCATCACATATACCTGCCCCATATCAAACTTGAGCCAGTCAGCTGCACGCAGCTGTGCAATTAAGATAGGCAGTGTCTTTTTCTTATCATCATGTAAGATCAATGCCGGTGTGAAGTAGTTGTTCCAGCTGCTTACAAAAGTAAAGATCATCTGTACTGCGATTGCCGGTTTCATCAAAGGCATTACGATAGAGTTGAATGTACGGAACTCTCCGGAACCATCGATACGTGCTGCCTCGATCAGTGATAACGGCAATGTGCTCTCCATGTACTGTTTCATATAGAAAAATGTAACCGGAGCTGCAATCGTCGGCACGATCAGAGGAATGAAAGAATCCTCTAATTTCATATTGGAAACAAGTTTGATAAAACCAAGTGCTGTTACCTGTGTCGGGATCATCATGATCATCAAAATGAACGGATAAATGTATTTTTTCAGTTTGAAATCATATGCATGGATCGCATAAGCTGTCATCGTTGAAAAATATACGCTGAGTACTGCACTGAGTGAGGAAACAATCAGGCTGTTGAACATACCGTTCCATACCGGAAGTGTTCCGTTTCTTAAATTCTTCCAGTTTTCCCACAAATGGCTGCTTGGAATCAATGTAAAACCGGACTGTAATTCACCGTTTGATCTGGTTGCATTGATAAACAGTACATAAAACCAGAACAGGCATAATATAGAAACAATGATCAGTACAATATATGCAATCAATCTTCTTGCATGGATTCCTACACCCTTTTTTAAATTACGATTTTCATTCATGATCTTCACCCCTTCCTCTTATCATTGCCGGTTATCTTAAATACTACCAGACTTAAAATACCTGTAATGATAAACAGAACAACTGACAGTGCACCAGCCATACCATAGTTCTTGCTGTAGAGATGTTTATTTAAGAACATGATCAGCGTCATGGTAGAACGCATCGGGTCACCGGTTCCATTGGTTAAGATCTGCGGTACATCAAATAACTGTAAACCACCGATCAGAGATGTAATAACCACATATACAAGAATCGGACGTAACAATGGCAATGTGATCTGCCAGAATACCTGAGAAGAAGTTGCTCCATCAACTTCCGCTGCCTCAAACAAAGAGGTATCAATACCCATCATACCTGCCATTAAAAGGATCGTTGTATTACCAAACCACATCAGACAGTTCATTAACGCGATCAGCCCTCTTGCACTGCCCGCATTGGATAAAAATTTGTACGGTGTATCAATAAATCCAATCTGCATCAGCATCGAGTTGATCGGTCCTCCATCGGAGAACAATGTAAAGAACAACATGGAAAATGCAGATGCCATGATCAGGTTTGGCAGATATACGACTGTTTTAAAGAAACGGGTTCCTTTTAATCTGAGACGTACATCAGAGAACCATGCTCCAAGTACCAGTGACAAAATGATCTGTGGTATGAAACACATGATCCATAATAACATGGTGTTTTTGGTATAAATCCAGATATCTCCATCGGAGAAAAGCTTTTTATAGTTTGCAAGCCCGACGAAATTCGGTCCGACCTGCGTCAGTCCTGACATATAGTTTTCAAAGAAACTGTTGTAAATAGTGCTGATCAACGGAATCAGCTGAAAAATAACATATACTACAATAAAAGGAATCAAAAAGATATATCCCCATTTATTGTATCTTACTACCTTTCCACTACTTTTTTTCATAACAACCTGACCTCCTTTTCCAGAGTGCATGATTTTCGTCCACAGAGCTCACAGCATCCCTCACCTTTACCCTGTGTAAGTCTGCTGTCAGCTCTGCGCTTACAGTTTTTACACAAATTTGGATATAAAATGAGCCGCGCCCGCCTCCCTTACGGTCCGGCAGGCGCGGCATCAAATCATTTTTTATACCATTCGTCTGCTTAGTATGTTAACTCCGGATATTTCTCTACAACTGCTTTGTAGAACAGATCTAATGCCTCTTCTTTTGTAGCAGTTCCCTCGAAGTAGTTCTTCATTGCGTTCTGGAACTCTTCGTTACATCCCTGATCGTATGCAGAAAGGTTGCTTAAATCAAGTTTGGAAACACCAGCGCTGTAAATACCGAGTGGATTCTGTCCGCCTAAGATCTTGCTTGAATAAGAGCTGTCAGCCATCTCAGCGATTACATCCTGGTTATTTACGAAATCGTCATCTTTCTCGATGATATCTTTCATAACATCATCATTGGTTGTCATCTGAAGCATGATATCTTTTACAAGGCTTGGGTTATCAGTTCCGTTTGCTGCACAGATCCATGTACCACCCCAGAAGAAGCCCTGCGGTCCTTCGGTTGCGCCCCAGCCACCGTTGTAACCGATACTGCCTTCGGTATCTGCTGCCATTGAGAAGTTTACTAACCATGCAGGTCCAAAGTAGCAGAATACATTTCCTTCCGGATAGAAACCTTTCTTCCAGTCATCACTCCACATATCATATGTTCCTGTTTCTCCCGCATCAACGAGTTCTTTGGAATCATCCACCCATTTCATGATATTATCATCAATATTGATCTTACCATCTACAACCCATTTGGAAGTAACGTTGTTGGAGTATACACGGTAAGTATCGTTTACGGAAGATGTGATGGTGTAGCCTGCATCTTTCATCTTCTTTGCTGTGTCATTGAATGTATCCCAGTCTTTTACATAGTTCTGAACTTCTGAAGGATCATCAGAACCTAATACTTCTTTTGCTGCATCTCTGTTATAGAATAATACGCCAGGGCAGCCCTGCCATGAAACACCTTTTAATACGCCGTTGGAATCTGTAACAACATCTTTGGTGTACTGATACTGTTTGGAAAGATCTGAATCAGTAATTCCAAGATCAGATACTGCCATTGTGTAATCGGTATCTACATATTTCAATGCATAATCAGCTTCTACTAAGAAAATATCGATCTTGTCATCTGCTGATGCATCAGCCTGTTTTAATAATGTTGCATCCAGATTGTTCTGATATGCATTGTCATCGTTTGGTGTAATGTTCCATTTTACAGTTACATCACCGATCGTACCTGTGGTTGCATCCACCTCTGTATATCCAGGATAATGATCTGTAACACGGCTCTTGAACTCTTCGTTCCAGCAGTAAATGTTAAGTACTTTTCCTTCGTCTGAAGCACTTGCATCAGAAGCAGTGGACTCAGTTGCCGGAGCAGCTTCATCTGCTGTTGCATCGCTGCCAGTCGTATCTGCTGCGTTACTTCCGCTGTTGCCACTGTTTGTGCTGGTGTTTGCTGCACTGTTACCGCCGCATCCTGCCATCATGGTTACGAGCATTGCTGTACATAATAATGTGCTAACGATTTTCTTCTTCATAGAAAACCCTCCTCCTTAATATGTGGTCTTTTGACCATTGTTTTTGTTGTTTTGCTGCTTGTAAAGCAGATAGTTCAGAATCTTTTGCTGCTCTTTTGTATAAACTTCTGTAAAAGCGTCATCTGCATGTAGCTGCAACTACATTTCAATGCGTCCAACGGATTTACCTGCAACTAAGATTCCTTCTATAACGACTCTCTCTACGAGAGTTGTTCTCGGTTTCTCAATGGAGCTGATCAACCGCTTGGCTGCCTCGCTCCCGATCAGCTCTGTATCCTGTCTGATCGTTGTAAGCTGTGGATGTAATAACTGTGACATCCTTGTTCCGTCATATCCTGCAATCGAAATATCCCTCGGAATCCGAAGTCCCATCTCTATGATAACATTTCTTCCTCCTATTAAAGAGGTGTCATCCGGGTATATGATACAGGTTGGCGGATTTTCCAAGTTGAGCAGCTCTTTTGTCTGTTTTGCTGCCTCCCTGGTCTCTAAGTAATCTGCCGTCCGGATGTATTCATCCGGGATCTTTAAACCAAGTTCATCCGCCGTCCGGTAAAAACTTGCCAGCCGGTCTTTCGTAACGTAAGAAGCCTGCTGCCCATGAATATATGCAATTTTCCGATGTCCCTGCCCGTATATGTATTTTACAAGATCCTCAATGCCCTGAATATTATTGGAACTGACTGCCGTACAGTTATGATGTACATAATCAATCGTAACAACCGGTAGATCACTGTTCATCAGTTCTAAGACATCCGGGTCATTGAAATCGGCACAGACGATTGCAACTCCTTCAAAATTCCGGTATCTGCAATGTTCATAATAGGACATCTTGCGATTTTCAAAACAGGTATTGATAAATGTAATGTCATATCCCTGTTTTTCTGACTGAACCTTTAATCCGTTCAGTACGCCGGAAAAATACTCATGTGTCAAACCGCTTCCCGCTTCTTCTTCGAAAAGAACTCCTATATTATAGGAACGGTTTGTCTTTAGAGCTCTCGCCGCTGCATTGGGAAAATATCCAAGTGCTTCTGCTGTCTTTCTGACACGGTTCTTTGTCTCTTCGCTGATATCTCTCTGGTCATTTAAAGCCTTGCTTACGGTGGCAGTAGATACTCCACATTTCTCCGCAATCGTTTTTAATGATACCATGGAAACCTCCAGCTTCTCTTCGAAAACGAAATCTTGTTTCCGAAATATTGCTTAATCGTTTTCGTACTTTTACTATATGCCATCCATATGCAAAATGCAACTAATTTTTGGCAATTCGTCGCTTTTTACACTTTTTTGCAGTAGTTTTTGTGCATTTTTACATTAAATATTAGATCAATTATCTGTAATCTCAGTACTTTGTATCTACTTCTTATACGTTTTCGTAAAATACTTTAATTATTCATAAGGAAACAGGTGTTGTTGCTTTCATCCATAAAATCCTGCTTTTTTTGTCTAATCTGCTAT
>ERZ1026854.2100-NODE-2100-length-11712-cov-4.232907_pt1 | contig 11712 bp, 8 predicted proteins | sample MGYA00380157_ERZ1026854 | MGnify/ENA primary metagenome ERZ1026854 (study PRJEB33269, sample SAMEA4719793) | human gut metagenome | biome: human-associated habitat; feature: organic feature; material: feces | place: Cameroon | collected 2013-10 ...
TTGATGTTGTTTTTGAACTCCTCGCCCTTCTTGCGGAAAGAGGCCACAAGACGCTCCAGAGCGGCTACGAGCTGCTTGTTCATCTCGATGAAGGTGAGGCGGATGGTGGTGGGATAGACGTCGTTGGTGGACTGACCGCAGTTGCAGTGGTCGTTGGGCCAGCAGTGCTGGTAGTCGCCCTTCTCGTAGCCCATCAGCTCGAGGGCACGGTTGGCAATCACCTCGTTGGCGTTCATGTTGACCGACGTGCCGGCACCACCCTGCACCATGTCGGTGACGAAGTTCTCATGAAACTTGCCGTCGATGATCTCGCGGCAGGCGCGGCACATAGCGTCGGCCACGTCGTCAGGAAGCTGACCCAGCTCGTGGTTGGCCTCGGCAGCAGCGAGCTTCACGTATGCAATGGCCTTGACATACTCGGGATAGTCGCACATGTGCTTGCCCGAAATCTTGTAATTGTTGATGGCGCGCTGAGTCTGCACACCATAGTAAGCCTCGGCGGGTACCTGGAGCTCACCCAAGAGGTCGCTCTCTACACGAAACTTCTTCTCGTTCTCGTTAGCCATTTTGATTTTTGTTTTTAATTATTTATTGATTTTTTATTTGCTCTGCAAAAGTAGCCAAAACAAATGAACCCACCAAATGTTTTCTATTAAATTAAGGATGGTTCTGAAATTTAGAACCTTGTGTGCGCTCTCAGATGGTAACATCTATCAAGAAAGCGGGCGAGGATGCTCTCCCCGCCCGCTCTGTTGTCTATAGATTTAGCTACTTGCTTCTGCTCGTAGCTTACTACTTTTTCTTGCTCTTGTGCTTCTTCTTGTCGTCGTCGGTTTCGCCGTAGCCATAACCGTAGCCATAGCCATAACCGTAGCCATATCCATATCCGTAGCGGTGGTAGCCCACGCGGGTCTCCGTGCCGTTGAGGATGAGGGCCATGTTGCGATACTTGCCTGCGTTGTAAAGGCGCTGGAGCTCCTTGAGCAAGGAGCGGTCGAGCAGTCCGGCGCGCACGATGAAGATCGTTCTGTCCACGTAGCTCGAGATGATCTCCGTATCGGCGACGACCTCGATAGGCGGACAGTCGAGCAGGACGTAGTCGTACTGGCTGCGAACCTCTTCCAGCAAGTCCTTCAAGCGGCCGTTGCCCAGCAGCTCGGTGGGGTTCGGCGGCACAATGCCGACTGGCAGGATGCTCAGGTTCTCATTGCCCTTGTAGGTATGGATGAGCTCGTGGAGGTCCCTCTCCTTACCCGTGAGGTAATGGGTCAGACCGACCTGCGGCGATCCGATCAGGGCCGAGGCCATAGCCTTACGGATATCGCAGTCGATGATGAGCACCTTCTTCTGCTTGATGGCCAGCGACATGGCGATATTGGCCGAGAGATAGGTCTTACCACTACCCGAGTTGAAGGAGGTCATGAACATCACGTTGTCCTTTCTGTCCTCAGAAATGAGGAACTCGAGCTTCGTACGGAGCACGCGGAAGGCCTCGTTCATCACGTTGCGCTTGCCCTCCTGTACGACGATCTGCAGCTTGTCACGACGCTTGTTGCGACGCTGCCACCACTTGCGCTTGCCTGTATAAGGTATCTCTCCGATAAACGGTATGGTAAGACCCTCGATATCCTTGCGACCGCGCACTGTGGTGTTCATGCTCTCGCGGAGGTAGAACAGTCCGATAGGCAACATCAGACCCAGGGCCAGGGCGATGAGCAGGATGTTGCGGTGGTTGGGCGCGATAGGATAGGCGTTGCCAAACGGGGCGGTGATGATGCGGATGTTGTAGGCGGTGAAGGCCTGGTTCATCTCGTTCTCCTCGCGCTTCTGGAGCAGGAAGAGGTAGAGTTGCTCCTTGACCTGCTGCTGACGGCCCACGCTCGTGAGGTACTTCTCTTGCTTCGGGCTGGAGGCGATTTTCGCCGTGGCCTGGTTCTCGTTCTGCTGCGCGTGGCTCAACTGCAGGTCGATCGTGCTGCAGAGGTTGTCGATGCCCTCCAGGATGACCTTGCGGATCTGGGCCAGTTGCTCGTCGTAGTCGCTCACGATGGGGTTGCGCTCCGAGGAGTTGGCGATGAGCGAGTTGCGCTGGAGCAGGAGCGTGTTGTATTCTGCGATCTGCTGCTCAATGCCCGTCGATTCCAGTCCGGCGTTGGTAGGCAGGAGCTTGCGCGACTTGGCACCGCGCGTCAGCATGCCCTTCACGTATTTTGCCATGGAGCGCTGCGTGTTGAGGGCCAGCACTTGCTTCTGGCTCTCCTGCGACTGCTGCATGGACATCTGCGAGGCAGCCTGTACGGACGGCAGCAGGTTGCTGCTCTTATAGCTGGAGATGTCGCTATCGATACCGCTCAGCTCGCGCTCGATGATAGCCAGGCGCTCGTTGATAAACTTCGTCGTGGCGATCGTCAGCATGTTCTTGTCTCTCACCCAGCTCTCCTTATAGACCGTGATGAGGGTGTTGATGATATCGTCGGCGCGGTAGGGCTCTTTGTCCCTATAGGAAATGCGGACCAGAGTGGACATCTTGTCCGTCAGTTCCACCGACAGGCCCTTCTGCACGCTCTCCGTCTTGGTGTAGAGGTCGGTGCGCGTCACGAAGATAGGATCTTTCGTATGGGTGACGAAAGAGCCGTAGTACTGTGTCGGTGTGACCAGCACATTGCCCACCGGCGTACCGATGATGGTGCTTGTGCGGCCCGTCACGGTCACCTCCGGACTGCCGACCGGCTTGCCGTTGCGCATAAAGTTGGACAGTTTCACTACGCCGTTCGCCTGCAGCTCCATCTGCATGGCTGCCGACTCATGGTCGCCCAGTCCCATCATGCGGACGTTGGCCGGGAGCGAGCGTCCGTAGAGGATGTTCTTGTGCCAGCGGCCCTCCATCGTATAGTTCATGTCGAGGTTCAGGCGCTTCACGGTCTCCAGCACGTTGGAGGGAGCCTGTATGGCAGCCATCTCGTTGTTGACGTTGCTCTGGTCGGGGTTCTGACCCAAGTTGGCGAACATCGCGTTGAGGTCCTTGCCACGCTGCGGGCTGTCCTCCTTGATGACGACGAGCGCCGTGCGTTGGTAGGTGTTGGGCGTGATCTTCAGATAGTACCATCCTGCTGCGCCAAAGAGTATGACGGACAGGAGTATCCAAAACCAGTTGCCAAGCACGATGTCCAGGAGCATGCGCAGGTTGAATCCGCCATTCTCGAGCTCGTTGTTCTCGGCTGTTGCTGAGTAGTTCTTTTCGCTTTCTAAGCTATTGTTTGTTGCCATTTCCTTTTTGAGAGTAAGTTTACCAATTCTTGATAAGCATCGTCACACTCATGGCCAGGGAGGCCATGGAGACCCAGAAGGCAGACGAGCGGAAGGTGTTGCCGTTGACTGTGCTCTGGCGAGCGCGCGTCGGGTTGGGGTCCACGTAGATGATGTCGCCCTGCTTCAGGTAGTAGGCTGGCGAGCTTGTGATGTCCTGACCCGAGAGCATGTTGATATTATAGACCTTGCGCTCGCCGCCCTCAGTACGAATCACCGTCACGTGGTCGCGCTGGCCGTAGATGGTCAGGTCGCCCGCGCGGCTGATGGCGTCGAGGATGGTCTCGCGGTCGTTTTCGAAGTTATACTGTCCCGGCTTGTTCACCTCGCCCAGCACGGAGAAGTGAATGCCACCAAACTCCACCGACACGACGGCGTCCTTGACCAGGTCTTCCTTGAACAACTGCTCTTTGATGGTCGAGGCGACTTGTTCGCGCGACAGGCCACCCACATGGATCTTGCCCAGCACGGGGAAGTCGATGTCGCCCTTGCTGTCGATGGTGTAGAGCACGGTGTATTGGTTGCTGCTCGCCGTACGCGAGTTGGAAGTTGTTCCGCTGGAGAGCATTACGCCCTGCGAGAGCGTGAAGAGTGAGGAAAGCTGCGGGTTGCGGCTTGTCACGATGATGGAGAGTTTGTCGCCAGGCTGGAAAGTGATGGGCTTAGACTGAGAAACGGTCTCGGAAAATCCCGGACCGTAGTCCTGGAAGTAGGAGATGTTTTGTGTTTCGGAACAGCCTGTCAGCATCAATACGGCTAACAGGGTGGCGAAGAGACTGGAAAGGAGCGTTTTCTTGCGCATCTTGTATTTTTTTAAGTTTGTGGCCAATTCCATCAGGCTCTTTTTCCATAAAAACGCGCTGGATGGGCGGACCGATTTTCTTTCAATACTTGTAGGCCGCAAAGTTACGGAAATTTTACTTCTCTTGCAAGTTTTTGTTTCTTATCTCGCAGGAAGCCCTTGATTTTTAACTTTTCACCCCCTCCCAGCCATTGCTTTTTTCAAGTTTTCCTTTCTGAACACTTGGGTAGTTCACACGAAAAGGGCTTGGAGGGCCTTCGGGATGGTCTCGGGATGCCTTCGGGATGGACGCTAAACTTCGTCCATCCTGAAGGTGTTTTCTGTCGTGCTTCGCTTGTGTGCACCTGCCGGACCTATTTCCGGACGATCATCTTCACGGTGCGTCCGTCGGCGAGGCGTACGATATTGATGCCCTTGGTGGGCGACTGCAGTTGTCGTCCGTCGGGCGTGTAGTAGGCCACGGGAGTTGCGTTCTTGTTGACTGTGAGGGCCGAAACGCCGTCGGTCTCGCCACCCACCTTAGCCTTGCGGGCGTTGACGACCTCTCCCGTCGTGCTGTCGATAAGCAGGGCCACGGCGCGCAACTTGTAGTTTTGCTGGCCTGCGAGGATGCTCTTCGCCTTGCACGTCTGCGAATCCTTCGACAGGTCGAAGCGGAAGGTGTATTCATAGTCCTTGTCGGCCTCGATCTGTTCCGGCAGGCTGCCCTCGATGAAACTGGGTCCGCTGAATCCTATCGCCACCATGTTGTAGGTGAGGTCATAGACGTAGCCGTCGCCCTGCGTGAACAGTTCCATGTCGGTGTCGGTGTATTCCGTGTTGTTGGGATAGTAGTTTCTCTGCGTCCAACTGTCCTCCTCGCCGCTCAGTCCGTCGGCGGTGAGGATGAAGCCCAGCTGATAGGGGTTGGCCTGCACGGGCAGCGGGAAGCGTACTGTGGCCTTGCATTCCACCTCCGAGGCGTTGTCCTCCGCATAGTTGGCTGCTATGTCGATGTCGGCAGGCGCCAGTTGGTCGCACGCCTTGGCATAGGTCTCGTTCAGCAGGAAGTGGGTGCTGGGCTCATCACCGCTATAGGGATCGGTGGGGTGTACGCGGTCTATGTATGCGCTGGGGAAAGAGGCCGTGCCATTGGGGAACTCCGGTCCCTCGTCGCCTCCGGCAAACTCCATCGGGTCGCGGTTGTGGTAGCTCACGCCCACGAAGTCGTCGCCCAGGAGCGCGTCCATATTCTCCAGTCCCACAAATCCCTTCGGGCACCAGCCACACCATGTGCCTGTGTATTCCTCCAGCAATGCGCGCTTGGTGGGTACGAAACTCAGACTGTGGATGGTGGTCGAGGCGCTAGGGAGCGCGTTCTGGTTGGCCTCGCTATCGACTTTTGTCACCTGGATGGTGAAGGGGAAGTCGCCAGCATGGGGCAGCGCGTCGGCGGTCAGCGTGACGGTGGCCGAGGTATTGTAGTGTGCCGGCAGGGCCTTGTCCAGCGTGATATGCTTCTCCACGCGGCTATCCGACTCGCCGGGAGCGTTGTAGGCCACGTCTATGGAATTGACGGGTTGGCTTCCCTGGTTGCGGATGTTGAAGGTCAGCGTGTTGCTGCCCTCTCCTACCTTGAAGTATTGATCGTTCAGCGTGGGCGAGACCGATCGTGCCGGCAGTCCATCGATGAGCACCTGCATCGCCAGCATCATGTTGCGGTCGGCGGAGACGGAACTGAATCCCTCGTAGTAGGACCGGGTCGTGTGGAGGTAGAAGTAGTCGGGGTTGGTTCCGCTGATGGTTGAGATCGGCTTCGACACCTTCTCGTCCATCTCGAAGGAATAGCCTACATAGACGCCCTCGCTGGTGATGGTGTAGGGGGAGTCGAACGTCACGTCGATGAAGCCCGGTCCGGGTGTGAACGACTTCACCTCGATGTCGGGAGTAAAACTGTAGTCCGTCAGCTCCAGGCTCTTGCTGATCCACGCCTGTGCTTCGATGAGGTGGTCAATGTCATCGGGGAAGGGAATGCGTACACCCGTAATCTGGCTTCCGACGAGTCCTTGGTCGTTTTCGTCCACGGTCAGCCTGACGGCCACGTCGTAGCTTTCCAGCATTCGGGTGCCGTAGCTTGTGAGCGGTTCTGTGCCGGTATAGCCACCATAGGGGGTGGTCTGTGCCGCAGCAGGGGCTGCTCCCATCAGTAGGGAGGCAGACAAGGCAAGTAAAGTCTTTTTCGTCATATTGTGGGTCTTTAATTGTTTTATTTCGTGTAATTGTCGCAAAGTTAGTGTTTTTTAGCGAGAGTTCCAAATAAATAATAGATTATCGTGGTTTTTTATGGTGTTTTTCATAGAAGGCAGGGTGTTCAGAATCGTTTGGAGCCTTTGGCGAACCTTTCGCTTGGCCTGGGAGGCGACTTCAAGCGTAGCCTCCATGGGATCGGTTCTGTTGATTCTGGACACCCTGCCTTGGGTGGGGTTATTATCCGAAGACGAAGTTGAGGACGAAGAGCACGGCGAGGATCACGAGCGTGATGTTGAGGTCGTGCCATTTGCCCGTGAGGAGCTTGGTTAGGACGAAGGTCAGGATGCCGAAGCAGACTCCGTCGGCGATGCTATAGCAGAGCACCATCATGATGACTGTGACGAAACTGGGGAATGCCTCGGACATATCCGTCATTTCGATGTGCTTGATGCCGTCGAGCATCAGTACGCCGACGATGACCAGCGCACCACTCGTCGCCGCGCTGGGAATGAGCAGGAAGAGCGGAGCCAGGAAGAGGGCCACAAGGAAAAGCAGTCCCGTGACAAAGGAAGTGAGTCCGGATCGTCCTCCCTCGGCAATGCCGCTTGCGCTCTCGACATAAGTCGTGATAGTGCTGGAGCCGAGCATGGCGCCACAGGTCGTACCGATGGCGTCGCTCATCATCGCCTCGCTGACATGAGGGATCGAACCATCGGGGCGCACATTGCCCGTCTTGTAGCACAGGCCGACGAGGGTGCCCACCGTGTCGAAGATATTGACGAGCAGCAGAGAGATGACCACCAGCACGGTCTTGATGTTCAGTAGCGAGGTGAAGTCAAACTGCAGGAATGTCGGTGCCACGCTCTTGGGCAGACTGATGGGAATCCAGCCGCTCTCCACCTGCGTCACACCCAGGGGAATGCCTATCAGCGTGGCAGCGATGATGCCATAGAACAAGGATCCTTTGACCCTGCGTGTCATCAGTACGGCGCTCAGCACGATGGCTATCCATCCCAGGATGGCCGTCGGGGTGAAGTCGCCCAGGCCTACGAAGGTGGCCTCGTTGGAGACGATGATGCCCGCGTTCTTCAGTCCGATGAAGGCGATGAACATTCCGATACCTGCTGAGACGGCGTAGCGCAGGTTGGTCGGGATGGCGTCCAGGATGCGCTCGCGCACGTTGAGGAAGGTGATGAGGATGAAGACCAGGCCCTCTATCAGCATGATGGCGAGGGCTTGCCGCCAGGAGTAGCCCATGGCCTGACACAGCGTGAAGGCGAAGAAGGCGTTCAGACCCATCGACGGAGCTTGGGCGAAGGGCAGCTTGGCCATGACGGCCAGCAGGATGGTGGCGATGGCCGAAGCAAGGGCGGTGGCGGTGAAGAGCGCGCCACGGTCCATGCCTGTGGCGCTGAGGATGGCTGGATTGACGGCGAGGATGTAGCACATCGTCATAAACGTGGTGAGGCCGGCCACCAGTTCTGTGCGGACGGTCATCGTGCGGGCGTCAAAGCCAAATAGTTTTTCGAGCAAAGGCATTTTCTCTCTTGTTCTTATTTATAGTTCCATGGATTTATTTCACCCGTGAGGTGACGCTATTCCTAAGTCCCTTCATCGAGACGAGGAAGGCTTTGGCCGCGCCAAACTTCAGGTACATATCGAGTCGGACCGGTACGTGGTTGAGGTCGTCGGTGACATAGAAGCGGGCTATCTCCTTCCACTTCCCCTTCTCATACTCATAATAGGAGAGGCCGAGACAGCGGTAGGTGACGCCATTGTCGGCCCTCACCTTCGACTTGCCACGATACACGAGGCGGGCCGGGTCCTTTCCGTTGCCGTCCACGATGGGGAAGTTGACCACCTCACCCTTCTTCCATTTTTCGGGCGAGAAGGAGCGGGCTCTCATGAAGATGCTCAGCATGTCATAGACACAACCGTCGTAGGTCTTCTTGATCCAATGGTGCTTGCCGTCGTTGTCGATGCGATGCTGGCGGGCGTGGGTCTTGCCGCCTCCGTAGCTGTAGAACACCTCATCGACGGTATAGCGCTTGCCCTCTCGCGCCCCTTTGCGATAGTAGAGCGGCTCCATCTGCTTGCTGTTGTAAGCCAGCAGGGTGTCGCGCAGGACGAAGTAGTCGTCGAGCTTGCCGTTGCCCCTCGTCGTGAGGCTGGTGCGGTAGGCGGGTTTTCCCTGGTAGGCCGTGGCCACGGTATAGTAGGAGGCCGTACCGGCCTTGACCCAGACAAACTTCCAGTTGTAATAGAGGTTGTAAGTCAAGAACTCACCGCTTTGGAATGCGGTGTTGCGAAACGTGCATTGTGCTGCTGCGCTGGTGACTACCATGACGAGCAGCGAAAGAATCAGTTTTCTCATCATCCTAATATTTTATACAGACCTAATAGGCTGTTTTATAGACTTGGAATGTTGATCGTGGGACAGACCTTCTATCCTATTTCCTGGATTGTCCCAAGACGCTCGCGGGTATTTCTATTCCCAATTTTGCGGCGCGCTCGGCATTTCTGTGCTTCAACTGCTGCCGCTGCTTGTCGGCCTTCTGCCGCACGAGCTCGTTGGGTTTCTGCTGGAATAGCGGCAGGGTGTGGGGGCTCCACGTCTCCGTCACGTCCCATTTGGCGCGACATTCTATCGCCTTCGGATAGTAATAGACCGCCTCGGGCTGTCGCCGACAGGCAAACTCTCCCGTGTCCCAGCGTCCGTTGTCGTTGTCGTCCTCGATCAGTCGCAGGTAGTAGGTGCCCGGATGGACATAGAAGAAGTGGGCCGTGGCGTCGGTCGTGGCGATTTGTCGCACGACGTACCCCTGCTTGTTCAGCAGTTGCACGAGACACGGTTTGCCCGCCATCCCCGTCAGGGAGAGCGTCAGCGTGGCGTAGTCTTCCAGTTTATAGACGTTGAAGCCAAACTGCTCCGCTTTGGCCACCCGCCCGTAGATGTCCGTGAAGGCGGCCGAGTCGATCTCCAGGCTGTATTCTGCCCCTGGCTCCCATTCGCCCACCAGTTCGTAGCGGCGTGGCGTGCCTGGTTTCTCGCCCAATAGATATTTGGCTTTGTACCATAGCGTGTCGATCTTCTGATAGAGGTGTATCTTGGCCGTGTCGATCTCGGCGATGGGCACGGGCATGATGAATGCCAGGTTTTTGTCGGGATCCAGTTGTGAGGGCACGTCGTAGTCGGGCTCCAGCGTCAGATCGGGCATGATGGTCTGGTAGCGTTCGCCGCGCTCCTTGCGCTTGCGCTGCTCCTTTTCCCATTTCTTTTGGTTTTCAGCCTGGAGTTTCATTCTCCGTGCATACGGCACCTTGGCCAGCACCTGCAGGGTGTCGGTCTGTGGATGCAGCACGCCCGCCGTGTCGCAGACATTGTGGAGGACCGTCATGCGGAGCGTGTCGCTATTGACGAGGGCCGTGTCGCAGATCCAATAGGTGATGGTATCCTGGTTGAGCGAAGGTTCTACACGCAGGTCGCGGTCCGCGTCGAAGTTAAGACCTTTGACGACGGTCAGTTCCTTGTCGCCATAGGTGTAGAAGAGCGTGAAATAGTGTTCGTCCGAACGGTCCGCCTTGATGAAGTAGCGCTCAGTCTGCTCCTCAGTAAAGGCACGGAGCACGACGTCGTCGGGCAGGAAGTGGGTATAGCCCGTTGTGGTGATGTGGTCGATGTGGAGCGAGTCGCGCCAGATCGTGTCCTGACGGGTGTCGGGTTTCCACGAGGGTGTGAATATCTCGGGTGTGAACGCCATCTCCTCCGACTTCTGCGAGAAGCGATAGTCGTTGTTCTGGTCGCGGAGGGCATAGACGCGGTAGTCGCCCGCCTTCACGCCCTTGATGCAGAAGTGTCCTCTGCTGTCGGTACGCGCCACTCGCTGCATGGGCAGCGTGGCGAAAGCCGTGTCGTGGAGGTTGGCATAGAGGCCGACGAGTATTCCCTTCACGGGCTCCAGGTCTTTGGCATTGAGTACATAGCCGGCTATCTCCAGCGTGTCAATCTCCTGTCCTGTGGAGAAAGTATAGGTATAGTTGCCCATGGGGTTGCCCTCGTTGTTGTCCGAGATGGCGTCGGAGAAGTCGATCGTGTAGGTGGTGTTGGGTATGAGTGAGTCCTGCAGTTGCACGCTGATGCGCTTTCCCTGGGCCTTGATGACTGGCGCTTCGAGTTGCGGCGGCGAGACGACCACGTTCTCCGTGGCGTTTTGCAGTACGATAAACTCGTCGAAGCCGATCAGGATGCGGCGGCCGTTCACGTCCGTAGCACCTTCTGCTGGCGAGGTGGCGACGACGCGTGGTGGCAACTCGTCGTACCATCCGCCGTCGGGCTGCCCCATCTTGGCGCAGGAGGTGAGGATGGAGAGAATCACGAAGGCTCCCAGGGAGAACCCAAGCCCTCCCCTCTTCATCCATTCGTATAGGCTCGTTGCCTTATCGTACTTCCTCATGTTCTCCTTATATATAATATGCGTTATAGCTTACGTCGGCTTCCATACCCAACTAATCCCTTTCACGCCCGAAGTTCTGCATCCCCGGGCTCTTTGCCGTTGAGCTCCAGCAGTTCGTCGATGTTCTTGCGGCTGTTGGAGAGACGGGGCACCTTGTGCTGTCCACCCAGTTTGCCCTTACGCTTGAGCCACTCGTTGAAGACACCCTTCCTCGCGACCACTACCTCCAGCTGCTGGAGCGTCACGTCGTGGAATCGCTTTGCCTCGTAGTCGCTGTTGATTTCCTGCAGCCGCTTGTCGAGGGCGGCGGCAAAGGCCGGGACGCTCTCGGGAGCCTTGGCAAACTCGATGAGCCATTGGTGGCGGCATTTGCCCTCGTCGTTCATGAAGACGGGGGCGGCCGTGTATTCGCTCACCACGGCCCCGGTCTCCTCGCAGGCGTAGGCCAATCCCTTCTCGGCGTTGTCCATGATCAGTTCCTCGCCGAAGGCGTTGATGAAGTATTTCGTGCGCCCCGTGATGATAAACTTGTAAGGGTCGCGCGAAGTAAACTGTACCGTGTCGCCTATCTCGTAGCGCCACAGTCCGCAACTCGTGGAGATGAGCATCGCATAGTTGCGGCCCAGTTCCACGCCTTCGAGGGGCACGATGTTGGGACGTTCGCTGCCCAGCTCGTCCATGGGCAGAAATTCGTAGAAGACGCCATAGTCGAGCATCAGCAGCATTGAGGCGTCTGTCGGGTCGTCCTGTATGCCGAAGAATCCCTCGCTGGCGTTGTAGGTCTCCATGTAGTGCATCCCCGGTTTGGTGATGATGCGCTCGTATTGTGAACGATAGGGGGTGAAGGCTATGCCGCCATGGAAGAAGACTTCGAGGTTGGGCCACACCTCCTCCAGATGTTCCTTGCCGCTCAACTCCAGG
>ERZ1026854.2102-NODE-2102-length-11709-cov-6.544791_pt1 | contig 11709 bp, 9 predicted proteins | sample MGYA00380157_ERZ1026854 | MGnify/ENA primary metagenome ERZ1026854 (study PRJEB33269, sample SAMEA4719793) | human gut metagenome | biome: human-associated habitat; feature: organic feature; material: feces | place: Cameroon | collected 2013-10 ...
TCGGATCAACGAAAAACTCCACAATGTAAAACAGGGCTTTGCCCTAACAAAAAAAGCAGAAGCACCAGATGTAATAAAACTCACATCTGTCACTTCTGCTCTTTTTTAGTATACTATGTCTGAACGACACCTAAGATATATGATTTACTTTCTTTTTTAACGCACTATCTGTTTTCCGGATAATAAGTAGTTCCACCAATCATCAGGATTCCTGGTACGATCAGATCAAGATTTTTCATAATATATCCGTATACTTTGTCTTTTAAGCTTCTTTTTGTTGTTTTATTTACGCTCATTATTCACCTGTCAGTGGTACACTGACTCTCCTTTCAAAAGCTTCTTCTCTTTTTCTGAGTCAAATAATACCACTGTCAGGCAGTTTGCACAATATTTATTTAATTATTTTTTGCATTATTCACAATTCTTTTGTACTTTCTCGATATAATCAAGGATCAGATCTGCTGCTGCTTCCAGATCTATGTGGCTGGTATTGATCATCAGATCATAATTGAGCGGATTTCCCCAGGTTCTGCCGGTATAATAGTTATAGTACCGCTGCCTGGTAGTATTCTCCTTATCCATTTCTTTCAGAGAAATGCCTCCATAGACTTCTTTGCTTCTCTTTGCTCTGAATTGATCATCTGCATAAACATAGACATGGTAACACCCTTGAACATCCTCGAGAACTGCATCTGCACATCTTCCGAGAAATACCGCACCTGATTTTTCTGCCAGTCTGCGTATCAGTGCCGCCTGTTCCTTGTACATCTTATTATAATCCGGTATGATATTATTTCCGATTCCCAGTCCTCCAAAGAAGCTTCTGTGCTCTGACGGAACTTTATATGCTTCCTCCAGAATACTGTCTACATCAAGATCTCCATTTCCTACCTTTTCCGCTGCAAGATAGACAATCTGTCTGTCATAGCAGCGTACCTGCATCTTCTTTGCCAGAATTTCCGCTATCTCTCTTCCGCCGCTTCCATACTGACGGCTGATGGTTACAATTGTATGCTCTTTCATCTTATAACTCTCCCTTCGCTTCACGCTCAATGAGTTCTTTCATGATATCCGGATACTGTTTATCAAGATGATAGAACAGAAGGACCAGAAGAACACCGCCTGCAACAATCAACGGACCAACTTTGTAAATATTCACGATCATATGTAATGCACTGTCCGGCTGCACTGCACTTCCGGCAGCAGTACTGATATACCCTCCCAGTGACAGCAATCCTGTCATAGCTGCTGATGCAATACCTGCACCTACCTTGGTGCCGATCGAACCACCTGCAAAAATCAGGCTTTCCTGTCGTACATGAGTTTTCCACTGACCGAATTCTACAACATCCCCGATCATTCCAAATACGACTGCATTAAGTGGAGCAAGACCAATCGCTCTTGTCAGACAGCTCATCACCATCCATGGCAGACTGTATGGGTTGAGGAAAAACAAAAGTTGTCCAACCAGTGCGATCACACTTCCTGCCAGAGCGATATTTCTCTTTCCAAATTTTCGGATCAACGGTGCGCACAGGAAGATACATGCAACCAGTGTAAGGATTTCTGTCAGATACAGCGTACTGTAAAGCCAGGTATCATTATGGAAAATATATTTACAGTAATATGGTAAAATTGTTCCGGATACGCTGAATGATACACTCTGGAACATCCACAATAACAGTACTGCCCAGAAATACTGATTTGTAACTAATAATTTGAGACCTTTTTTTATCGGAACTTTTTCTGCTTTTTCCTGACCTGCGATCACAACTGTTTCTTTACAGTTAATAAAGCAGATCAGAAGAAGGATCAGTGCCAGTACTGCCCACACTGCCATCGTCTTTACCCAGGCTGCCTGGTCATTACCAAATAATTTTACCAGAGGAGTAGTAAAGGTTACTGCTACAATCTTACCCAGTGGAGATAATCCCATTCTTACTACACTTAACATATCTCTTTCGGATGATACTCGCGTCATCATCGCCGACAGACTTCCATAAGGCAGGTTGATTGCTGTATAGCATACTGTTGTACAGAAGTTATAGGTTACAAAAATATAAATCGCCTGTACCATTCCCATTGTGTGCGGCACGGTAAACAATAAAATCGCCGACAATGCATAAGGTACACTCATCCATAAAATCCAGGGTCTTGATTTTCCCCATTTGGAGTTCGTTTTCTCTACAATGATTCCCATGATCATATCAGAAAATCCATCAAAAAATCTGGATGCCAGCATGATCAGACCTACAGTTGCCGCTCCAATTCCAACATAGTCTGTATAAAATAATGTCAGAAGAGTTCCTACCATACCAAATACGACATTGCATGCCACATCGCCTCCGGCATATGACAATCTGACCGGCCATGACAGTTTTCCATTTGCTTTACTATTTTCTCCCACTTCCCATATCTCCTTTCTATTCATGAGCTCATCTTTATTTAATGCTTCTCATGCGTCCTGATATGCAAAAAGATCTGCAAGTATATTCCTCGCAGATCTTTTTCTTTCGATCCTATACTGCTTTTGACTTAGACTGTAATTTCAGATATTTTTACCGGACGATGTTCTTCCAGTGATTTCTTTGCTGCAAGTCCCATAAGAACCGGTTCAAGTCCATCCATAACACCAAGCGGTGTATCAGTGTCATTTTCGATAGCTTCGATAAAGCACTTGATTTCTTTTGCGTACGCTGCCATATAGCGTTCCAGGAAGAAGTATAACGGTTTCTCACCTGTTACACCTTCTGCATTACTGATCACTGCAGATGATGTAGAATCATTGGATACTGCTACCATTCCCTTGGAACCGAATACTTCTGCTCTCTGATCGTATCCATAAACTGCTTTACGTGAGTTATCAATCACTGCGATCGCACCATTTTCCATCTTAAGTGTGATGACTGCAGTATCCACATCGCCTGCTTCACCGATAGCCGGATCTACCAGAACAGCTGCCTCTACATATACCTCTGTTGCATTGCATCCTGCAAGGAAACGTACCATGTCAAAATCATGGATTGTCATATCCAGGAAGATTCCTCCGGATACTTTTACATAGTCTGCGCACGGCGGCTCCGGATCTCTGGATGTAATTTTTATAATATGTGTATCTCCGATCTTTCCGTCTGCAACAGCTTTCTGTACTGCTTCAAAGTTATGGTCAAATCTGCGGTTGAATCCTACCTGATATTTTACATTGCTGTCTTTTAATGCTTCGATAACTTCTTTAATCTTTTCCACATCATGGTCGATTGGTTTTTCGCAGAAAACATGTTTTCCTGCTTTGATTGCCTCTACAGAGATTGGGGAATGTGTATCTGTTGAGGAACAGATCAGTACTGCATCGATCTCAGGATCTGCAAGAATCTCTTTATAATCCTTTGTTACAGCTTCTACACCCATATCTTTTGCCCATTTTTCTGTCTGTTCATTCATAAATGGGTCTGCGATCATTTTTACTTTTGCGTTTGCCACCTGTGTACAGATACTTTCTACATGTACTCTTCCAATTCTTCCTGCTCCGATAATTCCTACATTTACCATTTTGATTTCTCCTTTTCGCGTTTGTTTATATTTTCTTCCCTTAAAGATTCTTTTTTATAGTCCTGTCTTTTCTTCGATAAATTTTCTTGCTTTTAAAGCGTATTCAAGTGGATTTGCTTTTGCAGGATCCTGTTCTGCTTCGACTACCATGTATCCGGTATATCCAGCTTCTTCCAGTACCTTGAAGATCGGATCAAAGTTGATATCTCCATCGCCAGGTACTGTAAAGGTTCCCATTCTGACTCCATCCAGGAAACTCAGTTCTTCCTTTTTTACTTTTTCCACCATATCTTTTCTGATATCTTTCAGATGTACGTGTTTGATTCTGTCAGCATATTTTTTCACCATTTCCAGTGGATCTTCTCCACAGTATGCAAAATGTCCTGTATCAAACAGAAGGCTCACATATTCCGGATCTGTATTTGCCATCATACGTTCTACTTCGTCTGCATTCTGTACTACTGTTCCCATATGATGATGGAATGTAAGTGCAATTCCATATTCTTCTTTTGCGATCTTTCCAAGTCTGTTCATTCCATCACAGAATGTGTTCCACTCTTCATCGTTCATCACATATTTGTGTCCGAAAACCGGTGTATCCAGCATTCCCTGTACACTGTGGCTCTGCTCGGATGCTCCGATCACTTTGGCTCCCATCTCTTGCAGGTAAGCAAGCTGTGCACGAAATTCTTTTTCTACTTCTTCAAATGGTTTTGTGAGCAGAAATGCTGAGAACCACTGGTTACAGATTTCCACACCACGAAGATCCAGTGCATGTTTTAATACTTTTGTATCCTTTGGATATTTGTTTCCGACCTCTGATCCGGTGAATCCTGCCAGTGCCATTTCGCTGACGCACTGTTCAAATGTATTCTCACTTCCGAGATCCGGCATGTCATCATTTGTCCATGCGATTGGTGCAATTCCAAGTTTTACTTTCTCTTTGTCAAACATTTTCTTTACCTCACTTTGTTTTCTTATTTTTTCTTTTTATCGTCCGACTTCTTTCATGTGTTCCTTGTGACTATATAGTACCAGAAACTTATCTGTACTGTCATTGGGACAATCTTCTGATATCTGTATTTTATTTTTAGTTAAAATCTGAGTACTTTTTTCAGGTCTGCTGTAAAACATTTTTTGTGTACTATTTTTAGGTTCTATTTTTATTTTATCTATGTGCATTACCGTTTTCTTTCATATGCACGCAAAAAAACAGATGCTTTTTTCCTCTTCAAAAGCATCTGTCTTCTATGTTTCATTTTATTTTTAATTTTCTGAGCGTTTCCTGTACTGTGCCGGACTCATCTCTTCTGATTTTTTGAATACCTTGGAAAAATAATGATAATCATTAAAACCTGACTGTTCTGCTACCTGCCACATCTTCAAATTCGTCTCTCTCAGCAGCTTCTTTGCATATTCTATCCTCAGCTTTAATAAATATCCTGCAAAACCAATCCCCATCTCCTGACTGAACAGATAACTTAAGTATGTACTGTTTACTTCCGCCGCTTCTGCCGCATCACCAAGTCCCACTGCTTCTCTGTAATGTCTCTGGGCATATTCTGCTGCGATTTTCACCGGTTGACTGATATGTTCCGGAATATCCTGATTCTTCCCTTCAAATATCTGATCTGCAATTACTTCTAACTCGTCTTTCACATCCTCAATGGATGCAAATCTTATGTCTGACATTACATTTTCCAGTTGCAGTTTGTGTTCCAGTTTTCGAATCCACTGACAGACATGCTGACTTTCCGTGCGTTCTTTTTTTAATGCCTGTACCGCCTCACCTGACATCATGAGAAATGTACTTTTGTCATTTTTTCTTTTCAGTATTTGTGCATGTTCCAAAAGTTTTTCTGCTTCTTCCGGAAGCTTCTTTCCCATAGTCTTTCCTGCTTCATAATAAGAAACCCCGTCCTTCTCATAAAAACAATTTTTTATCATCAGCCTCGCCTGCTGATAGGCCTGTCGAAGTGAATCTGTGCCTATACAGATATTGCTGACACCAATTTTATACTTCTGTTCTTCCTCTGCACAGATTTTGCTGCACGCAGACACACTCCCCGTCAGATACTGATACATCACGCTGCTTCTATACTCGTTCGACAGATCCAGAAAACAGCAGTATGTTCCATTTCCCAGATAGATCATCTCTTCTTCCAATTCCGAATCTCTGAAATATTGATTTAATTTATCCTGAAATTTCTGATAGAATTCCAGACTGAGTTGTTCTTTCCTGGCTTCTTCAAACGGATCCTCCATGTGTTCTTTTTCAGCTCTTTGAACTACGATCACAGCACTGTTCTGATATCTTCCTCTGATACCGGCATTTATTCTCGCCTGCTCTTTTTCCTCTTCATTCAAAGTACCCGCAAGTACCTGATTGAAAAAATAAAACTTCTCTTTTATTATTTGAGTGATCTTCTCTTTGTCAGGCAAAGTATTCTGTAGTCCCTCATTCTCTTTCATGGCCTGAATGTCTCCAGAATCTATTCTCTGAGCTTTGTCAATATTTTCCTCGGCTGTTTTCAGGAATGTATACAGACTTTCCTCATTTAAAGTATTTTTCAGCACATACTCATCAGCACCTTCCTTCATAGCCTTTTTGACATATTCAAATTCATCATGACAGCTGAGTACGATCACATAAATATCCGGATATTTCTTTCTGATTTCTCTGATAAGCTCTATTCCATCCATCAAAGGCATCGCTATATCGGTAACAACCAGTTCAATTTCCTGCTGTTCCAGTATCTCCAGTGCTTCCTCTCCATCTCTTACATCCGCTGCAATTTCAAATCCGGCTTTTTCCCATGACGATAACATTTTCAGATAACTTCTTACCAGAAAGTCATCGTCTGCCAATAATGCTTTTCTCACTCTTCTTCATCCTCATTTCTGTTCACAGGCAGATAGATCACCGCTGTCGTTCCTTCCGTACTGCTCTCTAATGTGAGTTTTGCCTGCTTTCCATAATATAGTTCCAGTCTTTCCTGAATGTTCGGAATCCCAACTGCTGTGAGCCCTTTTGTCTTTTTCCCTTTTTTCTGCAGCAATACTTTGATCTGCTCTGCCGTCATTCCTCTTCCGTTATCCTTTATTTTCATATACAGCCTGGATCCGACTGTACTGGCTTCTATTATCAGCTTATTTCTGTGATTTTTGATATCCAGTCCGTGGATAAGTGAATTCTCCACAAGAGGCTGCAGGATAAGGCGCGGAATCCGGCACTGTTCTGCCTCTCTTTCAATCTTATATTCCACCTGATATTCTTCTCCATTTCGAAACTCCTGCAGATGAATATAATTTTTTAGGATCTGCATCTCCTCCGCTACGGTCAGGAAAGTTCCCTTCTTTCTTATACAGGTCTGTAATAATTCCACAAAATCATCAATAACCTCTGCAATTTCTTTCTGACCATGGATCATTGCATAACATTTGACAGAATTCAGTGTATTATACATAAAATGCGGTGTGATCTGATATTGCAGAGCCTCCAGTTCTGCGTCTTTTTTCTTCTTCTCTTCTTCGATCAGCTGCCGGATCAGTTCCTCAATACGATCAAGCATTCTGTTGAATTCTTCTGCTGCAAGACCAATTTCATCCTTTGAGATCACTTCTGCCCTGGTATTCATCTCTCCATCTGACACTGCCTTCATTGCTGTCATCAGTTTTTCAACCGGTCTGCACACAATTCTTGATATATATACGGCTGCCAGCAATGCACTCAGCCCCAGTATGGCTGTGATTCCCAATATGTACTTCTTCATCTGCATCAGGTCGCTTAAGACAACGCTTCTTTTTACGCTTGCATAAATCCCACATTTTGAGAAGCTGCCTTCACAGTATGTATAAATATTTTCTTTATCTATACCTGCTGCCTCAGAATACTCTGACCATTGCTCAGAGTTTTTTACCTGAAATTCTCTTCCCATCTGCGATAATCTTCTTGCCGCTATGATTTTGCCATCCCTTATCAGTTCCAGTTGTTCCAGTTCCTGGTTCATGGGATCTTCCAGATAATCATAGCTTAATTTCTGTTCTTCTATATTAGCGCAGACATAGCCCAGAACATTACCGTCATCATCCGTTACATCTTCTACAAACTGCAGCACTTTGCTCTCATCATGCACCAGATCGTCCATGATCACCGGACCGTTATTCTCCCTGGACTTTTTTTGAAATTCCTGTATACTTTTGTCATTGACATCACTTCTGTATACCGGATAATCCAGTGTTGTCACTACCCGGTTTTCGTCTGGTATGACCAGATACAGTGAAGAGATTGTCTGATCCATTTTGGCAAAGATACGAAGCCGATTGGATATCTCACTCAATCTGTTCTCATTTCGATCTTCCAGATATGCCTTCAGTTCTTCCTTTATCTCACTGTCACAGGAAGCTTTGATATTGATGTTGCATACATTTTTCATCATATCATCGACCGTATCTGTCAGGAGCCGGATTCGCTGATAAAGCACCGTCAGATAATTTTCCTCGATCATCTTCTCTGACCGGTTATAAAACACACATGCCATGATCACAGATATCAGCAGTGTAATTCCAAGTATTGCGGTCAATATCTTACTTCTTATACTTCTGACTCTCATGGTTCCTCCTGTATGCTTTTATATTATCCTGTGTCAGTATTTCTGCGTCCAGATAATGTTCCTTCTCCAGTTTCTTGCCATTTCTCAGTTCCTGAATATAATGAATGGTCTCATATCCGATCTCATATCCTGACTGTGCCGCAAGAGCTTTGATCGTCCCCTCTTCTACTGCCTTCAGAGAATCTTCCTGTTCATCTATCGCAACAATCTTTATCTCTGTATCTTTGAGTTCATCCACAAGTCCCATCGCAGTAACTGCACTGGTTGCCATAATTCCCTTTATCTTAGGATAATGTGTCATTAAATCTCTAACTTTCTGTTCTGACATCTGCAGATTGGCATAGCCGCTCTCAACAAACTGTACAGACATCTGTGGTTCTGTACTCATGTATTCTTCGAAGCCTTCCACACGTTCCCGGTGCCCTTTCTGCTCCATATTTCCTGCCACTACCCCAACTTCTCCCTGATGATCCATTTCTTCTGCCAGCTGCTGTGCCAGTTTATATCCGATCATATAATTATCTATTCCTATATATGGTATTTCTTCGCCCGAAAATCTTGTATCAAATGTGACGGCTGTAATATTCTTCTCTCTGATCTCATCCAGATAATCCGGCGTATAATAAGAATCGATCGGGGAAATTGCCAGGGCATCCACCTTCTGACTGATCAGTTTTTCCACCTGTTTTTCCTGCACCTCGATATCCAGTTCAGAATCCGGCGACAGCATGATCACGTCCATATCATATTCTGCCGCTGCCGCCTCCATACCGGAGTTCACCGACATCCAGTACTCACTGGTGCTGGATTTCGTTACCACCCCTACCACATAGCGTTCTTTTGATCTCTGATATGTTTTTGTGCTGCAGCCGCAAAGAAGCAGGCTTGATACGGTTAAAACCACAGCACTTTGAAAACATCTTCTGCGTTTTCTCATAGATTCTCCATCCTTTTGGCATCACAGATTATACTTTGTTCGGATATCAATCCCTGTGTACAGATATTCTCTGTCCGGATATTTTCCATTCAGCAGAATGTCCACAAGAATCCTCTGCGGCCGATATCCCTGCTCAAATCCGTTCTGATCGATCAGGAAGTCTGCCACATTTTCTTTTAATAAGGTTTCGTTCTTCGTTGTCTGGTCATAGATCACCACATAAGGGCGTTGTTCTACACCAAGCTTCTTAAATGCCTTCACAATCCCTTCCTGACCTCCCGATACCACAAAAATACCGTTGATACCTGAAATGTTCATCATTGCATTTTCAATGATCCGCTCCACTTCATCTGCATTGTTAAAACTTCCCTGAACTCCTGCGATCTCAAGTTTTGGAGATATCTGTTTAATTTCTTCTACAAAGCCATCCACACGGGAATTATTCAACATGCTGCTGAAATAACCGGTAATGATCAGAATCTTACCGATTCCCCTTGTCATCATGCCAAACAGACCTGCTGCCGTCTGACCGCTTAATTTATTATTCATCCCGACAAAGCAGCATCTCTTTGTCCCTACAATATCTGAGTTGAATGTAACAACAGGTATCTTTTTTTCATTCACCAGCCAGTTCAATTTCTCTCTGACTCGCTCTGAATCGACAGGCATAAGCGCCAGCCCCTGGATGCCTTCTCTCACCAGTTCATCAATTGCCTGCAGCTGATCCTCTTCCCGGACAGAAGCATTTTCTTTCACAGAAACTTCTATTCCCAGTTCTTCCAGTTCTCTTTTTCCTGTCAGGATGCCTCTTTTTACTTCCAGCATAAAGGATGAACCTGAAAGCTGTGTTACAATTCCGATTTTTTTCTTCCCTTCTGTGTTTTTTTGTCTTTTTCTTGCTTTGTGCACATATCCCATCTCTTCGGCAGTCTTCTTCACCATTTCTGCAACTTCCGGATTGATTCTTCCTCTGTTATTCAGTGCACGGTCTACTGTTCCTCTGGATACCCCTGCTTTTTCCGCAATCTGCTGTATTGTCACTCCCATAATTCTTTCTCCTTTTCTATAATGATGCCTTTTTCCCGCAAAAAACATCCCCACTCCAGTGCTGATATCATTTCTTATATAATACCATAAGCACATCAAAGCACGCAACATTTTATTGCGTGCCTTTTTCTTTTTTCTTTAAACATACCTTTCGTCATCCATCAATCTTGCCATCCCCCTCCAAAAGCCTTATAATAGAAACTACCTGTATCAAATCATAGTTTCAGGAGGTAATCATATGAAATTCAATCCATTCTGTATGTGCTGTGCTGTCAGCAAACAGGAACAGAATATCCGTTCCTTTCAGGACATGGACAAAAAGGTAGAATATATGAAGAAAGTCATGGACCGTATGGCAAATATTGCGGAAGAAGATTGTGCCCCCAGTGTTTCTGTCGAATTAAAAAAAATGTTCCGTGATTTCTGGAAACAGCCTATGGAAGACTATACTTCTATCAAAAAAGAATACAATCAGCTTATGTTGGATCTGGAAGCCTCTCTTGAAGAGACCATCCGTAATTCTGAAGATCCGCTGGAAACTGCACTTCTTTATGCCCGCATCGGCAACTATATTGATTTTGCAGCTCTGTCAAATGTAAATTCCGATACAGTTCTCTCTCTTCTCAAAGAAGATAACAAAGAACCTCTTGATGCACAGGAATATCTGCATTTTCGAGAGGACTTAAGTTCTGCCTCCCGCCTCGTCTATCTGACTGATAACTGCGGAGAAGTCGTTCTTGACAAACTGGTCATAAAACTTCTTAAAGAACTCTGTCCGAAACTCGATATCACCGTGATCGTCAGAGGTTTTCCTGTCATTAATGATGCAACTCTGGAAGATGCACAGGATATAGGTCTTACTGAACTGACCACAGTAATCGGAAATGGAAATGACGTCGGCGGCACCTGGCTTCCTCATATCAGCAGCGAAGCCCGTGAGGCACTTGAATCTGCTGATCTGATCATTGCCAAAGGACAGGGAAACTACGAAACACTTCATGATTGTGGACTCAATATTTATTACCTGTTCCTGTGTAAATGTAAATGGTTCCAGTATCAGTTTCACGCAAAACCTCTGCAGGGTATGTTCATAAACGAGCGCCGTATTTGACAGATTGACCAAGCTTCCCGGGCTTTTCGTCAATCTGTCAAGAAACCGCCGGAATATTTGTGTGGTTCTTCTCTTTATTCCAGACTGCAAATTCAGTATACTGAGAACAGTTCAAAACACAAGCAAACACATATAATATTTTGGAGGAAAATCATAATGGCAAGTTTATCTTTACAGCACATTAATAAAACATATCCTAACGGTTTTGAAGCCGTTAAAGACTTTAACCTTGAAATCGAAGATAAAGAGTTCATCATCTTCGTAGGACCTTCCGGATGTGGTAAATCCACAACACTTCGTATGGTAGCCGGACTGGAAGAAATCACCAGCGGTACCTTAAAGATCGGCGACAAAGTTATGAACGATGTAGAGCCAAAAGACCGTGATATCGCAATGGTATTCCAGAACTACGCTCTGTATCCTCATATGACAGTATATGATAACATGGCATT
>ERZ1026854.2105-NODE-2105-length-11702-cov-8.517987_pt1 | contig 11702 bp, 9 predicted proteins | sample MGYA00380157_ERZ1026854 | MGnify/ENA primary metagenome ERZ1026854 (study PRJEB33269, sample SAMEA4719793) | human gut metagenome | biome: human-associated habitat; feature: organic feature; material: feces | place: Cameroon | collected 2013-10 ...
TCTGGACACCCGCAAGCCTTTCGGGAAAAAGGCTTGACCCAAACCCTTTACCTTGATTTCATTTGTGCGGGTGTGCGGGCTTTGGGGTTTGTCCTTTTTCCTTTGCTCTGATTTATCAAAACTTTCTCTTGCATTCAATGACCTTACCGAAAATACGCACTCTTGCGCACTCCTCGCCCTCAAATATCCTCGGCGGATAATATGGGTTCTCGCTCCTCAGCTCAATACGTCCCTTGGACATATATATCTTCTTGACCACGCCGTCCTCGTTGTCAATGATGACCACTGCATATGTGCCGCTGTCCACGATATCCTGGCATCTTACAAGGATAAGGTCATCTTCAAGTATAAGGGGAGACATGGAATCGCCCTTTACCCTGAGATAAACATAATTCTCATTTGGGTTGATATCCTCCGCAGGGGCATATTCATATCCCTCGATATCCATATCCGCATGGCAGGCAAGACCTGCGGCGACACGGCCGATAACGGGTATTCGCACATTTCCGCTCATATCGGCAGGATATGCGTTGGCAGGCATATTAGCTATCTCGTCCGCACCGCCCGTTATCCACGAATAGCTTACCCCCAGAGCGGAGGCGATGGCTTTCAGGACGGGTATTTTGGGCCTTGCTATAGAGCCTGCCTCATACCGCTGAATTGTAGAGGGGGCAACGCCTATCATATTTGCTATTTCCGACAACGTAAGCTCCAGCTCCAGTCGGCGTGATTTAATGCGGTTGCCCGCAAGAACTTTGTTGAATTTTTCCATAACGGTACTCCATTTTCATATTATGATATTATTATAGCCTATTTTTTTGCGGAATGCAATAGAAATGCAGCAAAAAAAGGACTGTTGCAGGCGCAGCAGTCCTTTTATACTAAGCACCAATTAAAAACTATACAAAAAATCGAGCATAATCTTGCGTGTATGGATTATGCGATGATTTTTTGTCTATAGTTTTATTGGTGATTAGTATAAGTTATCGTTATTTTGAATATCTGTCCAGCATGATGATCTTTGCCAGCACCGTTTTTTCTGCCGAAAGTCCGCTGATAAGCTTCTCCGCCGCAGTGCGGTACTGCTTTGCAGACACCGCTGCATCTTTTGCACTGACGCTGCCGTTCTGACCGAACCTTGCTCTCAGCGCTGCCGACACAATATCGCCGCATTCAATGCCGAAGTCCGTTTTAAGCTGTTCGGGAAGCTTTTCAGCCGATACACAAACGCCCTGCATAGCCGCCAGCCGTGCAAGCATTCGGTATATCTCCGCAGCTGCCTTTTCGGGGGCATTTTCCGCCAGCTTCTTTCTGCGCATAAGCTCCGCATACCGCAGTGCGAAAACAACGCCTATGATGATGACCGCCAACAAAAGCACCGTAAGCAGTATCTTCACAGCCTTTGGCATAGGCTTCTTTTCAGCCTGCTGTATTTCTCCGTCAGATGATGTTGTTTCCTCGGTGCTGTCAGAGCTGATGCCAACACCGTTTATATCATACTCGCTTTGTAAGCTGCCCTCGCCTGTCTGCTCATCGCCTGCGACGTCCGTATTGCCGCCGTTTCCATCACCGTTATCGCCTGTGCCGTGAGGGGAAGTTCCGTTGTTGCCGTTGTTATCTCCGTCCTGAGAAGAAGTATTATCAGCATTTTCACTGCCGTTCTCGGAGGATTCCAGCGATGTTGCCGATGTTCCCTCCTGTGCGGGAGCAGTGTCCGAACCCTCTATCATCTGCACCGTCTCGGTAGCTGTGGTAAGGTCGGGATTTTCGGTAAACACGGGAGCCTGAGTGGTTACGGATGTTATCTCGGAGACCTCCTCGGGGTTGGCATAGTCCTCTGCATTTTCGCTGAACACCATATTTCCGTAGCCTGGAGTAGTCTCGAAAACTATCCAGCCGAAGCCGTCCGCATATATCTCTACCCATGCGTGGGCACGGCTGTCGGGAACGCTGACGGTGGTATATCTGCCCTCTGAGGGGAACATGGCAATGTCGCTGCCCTTGATGACAAAGCCCTCGCAATACCTTGCGGGAATGCCCATATATCGGCAGAGAAGCGCCGCCGCCGATGCAAAGTGAGTACAGCTGCCCTTTTTGTTTTCCGTCAAAAACCACTGAACAAAGTCCGTGCCGAAAGGCTTCTTTCCCGATTCCAGGTCATATTCGCAGGTGTCCGCAAGCTTTTTGCGGATAAATTCCAGCGTATCCCATGTGCTGCCGCCCTCAAAGTCGGCAAAAAAGTCCTCTGCGGCAGTAAATGTGTCGGGAACGTCAAGGCAGTGGGCATAAGCGTAGTTCCTCATGCGCTCCTGATCTCTTGCCATTTCGTCGTTAAGGCTTATGCTGTCGGGATTGTCGATGATATACCTGCCATTGTTATAATACGCTCTGTTCTGGGGGAAATACACGCCGAACCTGCGGCGAATGCCGTTGGTTTCCAGCAGACCTGCGCTGTTATTTGGCAGATATTTCACCGTGTCGGAGGAATCCGATGTCCTGACGATAACATCTCTCAGCTCCAGGTCGCCCAGACCATCTACATATTTAAGGGCACGTCCGCTGAAAAATTCGGGAGAGGTGAGCTTTGTCTCCAGCTGTGGGAGCGCAGGCCCCGCATTCCACCGTGAGCCTGTGTAATCGGTGGCGGTGAAGCCCTTGAGATAAAGCTCCGCCGCATCGGAGGGCAGCGTTACCTCAAGCACATTTTCGCCTGTGAACTCCACCTTTTCGGTGTTGCCCAGCCTGCCGTCATGAGTAACGTTCTTGCTCTTCACGGGGATAAGCGCATCATGCACATCGTCCGAAAGCTTTTCCCAGCTGAAATTTTTCATATATATCGAAAACTGGTCTCTGAACTCGTCTGCTTTGTCGGGACGGGTATAGCCTGTGGCTTTCATGTAAAGTCCCGCTCCGCCGAAGCACAAGGTCAGTATTATCATGCCGCACAAAGCGCTCTGAGCCGCAGTTCGGGCGCAAAGCCGTTCCGCCGACTGCTCCCACATGGAGAGACGTGCTATCTCCGCCGCCATAGCACCGCACTGTGCGGCTATCAGCACCGCAAATGGCACTGTATCGGGAACCAGCCCGAAGTACAGGCACAGCTCGGGCAATGGCACCGTTGCCAGCAGAAAAAGTATGATGTTTGGTCTTTTAACGCTCCTGCACACCAGCAGGCTTATTATGGATACTGTCACCGCAAGGGCGCTGTCAAGGCACTTGAGCCGCATATTCTCATATATTTCATTTGGAGCAAAGATGGGCGCTTCCGCAAACTTTTTGAAAAGGCTGCCCATAAAGTCATTGACGGCGTACATATATCCCGCAATGACCATATCACGGTTGAAAAGAACATAACAGAATATAACAAGGCTCGATGCCAGCAGCAGCGACCTTGAAAGCATGGGCTTTCTGTCCCACATTCCGAAGATAAAGGAGAACACCCACCAGGACGCAAGAGTCGATATAATAGCCACAGCAGGGCTGAAGCTCATGAAATATCCGCTGGAGGTGAGGAATGTGAACACCGAACCATATATGCCGCAAAGCGCCAAAGCGCTCATAATAAAGCGGTATATGGGCGACGCCTCACCCGAGGGAACATTCACGCCCACGGTTATCTTGGCGGGAGAATAAGGCTTTGCCATCACTCAGCCTCCTTTCCCACGTCGCACATAATAAAGCCGTATGCCTCTGGAATGCCCTCGAAGCTGCTTTCGCAAAGCGCTTCCGCCAGAGCAAAGTAAGAAGCATCGTCCGAATACTGCGCCGCAAGTCCGTTTTCGGTGTAAATGCCATCGCACTGCGAATGGGCAGGCACAGCGGCATATACCTCCGCTCCCCCTGCGTTCAGATAATATGCGCAGCTCATGAGCCTGCACAGCACCTCATCACGGACAGTCAGGTCGCTGTGAGAAAGGTCTGCGGTAAGCAGATATTTGCTGCTGTTGTTTACGCTCAGCACCTTGACTATATCCTTGTCAAATCGTGCGCTGAGCTTGTAGTGCATAAGTGAAAGCCTATCACCGGGAGCAAACTCACGGAAGCCGCACACATCGCCGGGAGTGCCGTTTTTGGGCTTCTCGCCGCTTTCGCCCTCTGCCTCGCCCCCAAGGGAAAGGAAATATTCCGCCAGAGCAGAAAATTTCTCCGAAATTCTCGGAATGATATGCACAGCGGCAGACAGCTTTTTCCTGTAAAGCGTCCACGAAAAAAGCCCCATAATGTCGCTGACCCTGATGTATTCCACAAAAATATCCGTCCTGCCGCAGTGTTCTGAGGAAACATTCACCGATACACATTCGCTGCTTCGTGCAGGCACAGGCACCGTTACCGAGTGGAAGCTCACTTCGCCTGTGGGCATAAACACAGTCCTGAGCCTTATCTTCACGCAGGAAAGAGGGAATATCGAGCGGTTTATGAGCTTTATGCCCACCTCTCCCTCGCTGTTTCTGAACACGGTAACATGGTCATTCTCATTTTCCGCACTGAACATACGCACCGTTACCGCCAGCTGAGCCGCCAGCAGAAAGGGCAGTATGATAAGCGCCGCCAGAAGCAGGAACGCAACATCGCCCTTGTAAAGCGGCCAGAAAAGTGCGGCAGCCGCAAGCAGAATAAGATATAATAGCTTTATCACAGCGGCTCCTTTCCGCAGAAATTTACTGCATTATCGCAAAAATCCCCCGTTTGATAATAATACAATCGGGGGAATGGATTTGTTTCATTTATACCGCACACCAAGCAAAAAAAATGCAAATTATCGGCAGTCGGTATCTCGGTCATATTTTCGGCGGAGTTACCCCTCTGCAAATGTCGCAGAGAATTTCCCTTACCTCGCTGTCGGAGGGAAGCTTGCCCTTGACCCTTGCGGGGATTATCCTGTGGGCGCACACATCGGTGTAAACAAAGGTAACGTCCTCGGGGATAACAAAGTTCCTGCCCTTGAACATGGCGGCGCACTTTGCCATTGCCGCAGCCGCCAGCGAGCCTCTTGTGCTGACGCCAAGCTCCAGCCGCCTGTCGGAGCGTGTAGCCCCCGAAAGCCTTGCGATATAGTCATATATCTCGTCGCTTACATAAATATCCTCGGCAGCGTTTCTTATCTCGATAAGGTCCTGCGCCGTCATTATGGGATTTACCTCAGGAGCAGCCTTTTTGGAGGATTTCGCCTTTAATATCTCCGTCTCCTCGCCAACAGTGGGATAGCCCATGGAAAGCCTTATCATAAAGCGGTCAAGCTGGGATTCGGGGAGCAGCTGTGTTCCCGCAGAGCCTGAGGGGTTCTGCGTCGCAAGGACGATAAAGGGGTCGGGCAGCTTTCTTGTAACGCTGTCCACAGTAACAGCCCCCTCCTCCATTGCTTCAAGAAGGGCAGACTGGGTCTTGCTGGAGGTTCGGTTTATCTCGTCCGCCAGGAACAGGTTGCAGAACACCGCACCGGGCTTGAAATCAAACTCGCCCGTGGCACGGTTGGGCATATAAAAGCCCGTAACGTCCGCAGGCATAACATCGGAGGTAAACTGCATTCTGTTGTATTTCAGCGACAGTGCCTTTGAGAAAGCCACAGCCATAGTGGTCTTTCCCACGCCGGGGATATCCTCCAGCAGGATATGTCCGCCTGCGCAGGCTGTCATCAGTATTTTTATAATGATATCGTCCTTGCCGATAACGGTCTTTTTTATCTCGTCCGCCGACCTTTTCAGCAGAACTATCAGCCGCTTGTCAATTTCCATGCAAAAGTCCTCCGTAAAAATATGCGGCGAAGCTGTGCCCCGCCGCATGATAATTATTTGATCAGCAAATCAGCTCATTGCGAGTATTGCCATATCGCCGTTTGTTGCAAGACCTTCCTTGACGTTTGCGTCAACTATTCTCTTTACAACGTTGCCCTTGATCTCTCTGAGAGAGGTGTCAAACGCCTTTATTGCGGTAAGGAACGCCTCGTCCTTGTCCTCTCTGTCAAAGGTGTAGCAGGTAAGCATTACCTTGATGGTGTTGAAGAGAGTGTTGAAGAATACGAAGTTATCCCACAGAGGAATGGAGAAGTCAGCGTAAGGCATACAGAATGTCCATACGTAATTTACCATTATATGCTCGATGTAATGCTCTCTGCCCTTGAGGAAGTCCTCATAATAAGCCTTCTTCATGGGAACGTACTTGCTTTCATCGAACTTGAAGTCTCTCATGCTCTGGTCACAGCCCACATTCTTGAAAACGGTGAAGCGAACCTTGTCAAGCGCCTCGTTGGAGGGCATTGTGCGCAGGAAAGAAAGGCCGTCGCAAAGGCTGTAAGCAAAGTTGGGCTTTACAGACTCGAAGTACTTGATTACCTCGTCATGCTCGGGAGTTTTAAGGAACTCGCCCACAAATGCGGGGATAAGATGACCCTTGGACTTGTCCATCATGCCCTGAACGGTCTTGTAAGCAAAGTTAAGGAGAAGCATTCTCTTCTCGAAAACGTAGTTTCTGTTCTGGAGAATGTTCATGGTAAGGGTCTTGAGGATCCAGTAGTTCTGGAGAACAGGGTTCTGTTTTATCATTTCCTGACCCTTTTTCTCATACTCAGCCTCATGCTCGGGCTTGAGACTGGTCATTTTATACTGAAGCACGTCGGGAGTGTTCATAAGAGTCTTGATAACTCTGTCCTGATTAAGGGGGAATACGTATTCGATGGACGAAGGAGTTACGAGAACATTATAAACAACACCCTCATTTTCAGGGTTGGTCTTGTCAGAAAGGTCTGCATAGAACGCAGGGGTAATAATAGGGTATGGCATTATATTTCCTCCATATCCGCACCACGGGACAACCGCCGCCGTCTGCGGTAAATTTACAAAATAAACCTTGCCATATAAGTATATCACACAATCAACAAAAAATCAATGGCAAACCCAAAAATATTGTATTTTGCACTAAAACTATTCTCATAAATTGGTAAGTCCGTAGGATAAAAGCATAAGGCTGTCGCCCAGATGAACGTTTTCAACCACAATATCCTTGTATCTTTCGGTCAGGTCAAGGTGAGAGAAATTCCAGAAAGCCTTTATGCCGCACTCCACCAGCAGGTCGGCGCACTCAGCCGCAGCGGACTTGGGAATGCACAGCACGGCTATCTCGGGGCGCATAACTGCGGTAAAATCCGCCACGCTGTCCATACTGCTTATCTTTATGCCGCCCACGGTCATGCCTATCTTGTTTTCGTCCGTGTCGAAAATGCCGCACAGCTCCATGCCGTATTTCTCAAAATTTATGTGAATGGCAAGCGCCCTGCCCAGGTTTCCCGCACCTATGAGGATGACCTCTTTCCTGCGGTCAAGCCCCAGTATCTTGCCTATCTGCGTCCGAAGCTCCGCCAGATTGTAGCCGTAGCCCTGCTGACCGAAGCCGCCGAAGCAGTTAAGGTCCTGCCTTATCTGGGAGGCGGTGAGTGACATTTCCTTTGCAAGCTCCGCCGAGGAAGCTCTCACCGTTCCCTGCTTTATAAGCTCGCCTATAAAGCGGTAATATCTTGGCAGACGCTTTATCACGGTCGCAGAGATCTCATCTTTCTTTGCCATGCCGTTCTCCTTGGTGTGTATTATCAGCATAAAAAAGCAAGGGGCATAATGCCCCTTGCCTCAGCGTGTCGCTGAAACTGCTTCGTTTATAAGCTAAGAGCAATGTTTTTCATTGTCAGCTCGGCAACTTACATTCCAAAGCATATGTATCGTATCAAAGCTCTTCTCTGAGTCTCTTTTCGATCTCCTTGAGGAAGGTCTCGGTATCAACCTTCTTCTTGTTCTCGATAGAGGAAAGAGCAGCCAGGTCGCCTGTCATAACGCCCTCTTCAATGGTTCTGATAGTAGCCTTTTCCAAAGCATCAGCATAGTGGATAAGCTCGGGAAGGTTGTCCATCTCGCCTCTCTTGCGGAATGCGCCTGTCCACGCAAACAGGGTTGCAACGGAGTTTGTGGAGGTGCTTTCGCCCTTGAGGTACTTGTAGTAGTGGCGCTGAACGGTTCCGTGAGCAGCCTCATACTCATATACTCCGTCGGGAGATACGAGAACGGAGGTCATCATTGCAAGGCTTCCGTAAGCGGTAGCCACCATGTCGGACATAACGTCGCCGTCATAGTTCTTGCAAGCCCAGATATATCCGCCGTTGGAACGGATAACTCTTGCTACAGCGTCGTCGATAAGAGTGTAGAAATATTCGATGCCTGCGGCTTCAAACTTCTCCTTGTAGTCCTTCTCGTAGATCTCGGCGAAGATATCCTTGAAACGGTGGTCATACTTCTTGGAAATGGTGTCCTTGGTAGCGAACCAGACGTCCTGCTTGGTATCGAGAGCGAAGTTGAAGCAGCTTCTTGCAAAGCTCTCAATGGACTTGTCCTTGTTGTGAAGTCCCTGGATAATGCCTGCGCTGTCCTTGAAATCATAGATAAGGGAACGTGTTTCCTTGCCGTCCTTGTCGGTGCATACCAGCTCGCACTTGGAGCCCTGCTCCACCTGCATCTCGGTGTTCTTGTAAACATCGCCGTAAGCGTGACGGGCAATGGTGATAGGCTTTGTCCATGTGGGGATATAGGGAGTGATCCCCTTTACGATGATAGGTGTACGGAAAACAGTACCGTCAAGGATAGCACGGATAGTACCGTTGGGGGACTTCCACATTTCCTTCAGGTTGTACTCGGTCATTCTTGCGGCATTGGGGGTGATGGTTGCGCACTTTACAGCAACGCCGTACTTCTTTGTAGCCTCTGCGGAGTCGATAGTTACCTGGTCGTTGGTCTCGTTTCTGTGCTCAAGTCCAAGGTCATAGTATTCGGTCTTGAGGTCAACGTAAGGGGTGATAAGGATATCCTTTATCATCTTCCAGATAACTCTGGTCATTTCATCTCCGTCCATCTCGACGAGAGGTGTTTTCATCTGAATTTTATCTGCCATTTTATCTTACCTCCTGAAATTTTATACTGATCTTTAATCGTTCTATAGACAAAGCCGACAGATGAAATAAGACCAGTCTGGGAAAGCGACTGCAGGCGGGCTTGTCGCCCGGCAAGGGAGCTTGACGAAGAATGGGCTTATTTCAGCCGAGAATTTGTCTATAGGCTGATCGAGGATCAGTATTATTGCCGTGCAGCTTTATAAGCCTGCTCTTGCGATCATATAGACCACAGTACCGACTGCACATGAGGAAACGACTGCTATGGAGCTTCTCTTTTCCTTGTTCATCTGGGGAAATTTGCTTTTCAGCACGCTGTCCGCCACAATGCCGACCACCAGTACAGCAATAAATGCAGCCGTTCCGGCAGGCGTGTCAAAGCCCTTATGGCTGCCGCCTGTTCTTCGGATAAAGTATAAAAAGCTGTCCACAGTCATTCCTCCGTATGCGTGTCCCGTATCGGTATATTACTTTAAGGATTCTCTTGTGTAGTCAAGCAGACCGCCTGCAAGGATAATGTCCTTGGTTCTGCCGGAAAGCTCGCAGAGAACGGGGATCTCCCTGCCGTTTGTCTTGTTTACAACGGTAAGCTGGGTCTTGCCCTCGGAAACAGCCTTTCTTACATCGGCAAGAACAAGCTCGTCGCCCTGAGCGATATTGTCATAATCAGCCTCGTTCACAAATGTGAGGGGCAGAATGCCTGCATTGATAAGGTTTGCTCTGTGGATACGTGCAAAGCTCTTTACCAGAACTGCCTTTACGCCAAGGTACAGAGGTGCAAGGGCTGCGTGCTCACGGGAGGAGCCCTGTCCGTAGTTGGAGCCGCCTACGATAATGCTCTTGCCCATGGACTTTGCTCTCTCGGGGAACTTCTCATCGCATACAGTGAAGCAGAAGTTGGAGATTGCGGGGATATTGGAGCGAAGAGGAAGTATCTTTGCGCCTGCGGGCATAATGTGGTCTGTGGTGATGTTGTCGCCGACCTTGAGGGAGCAGCCGCAGTCAATAGTCTCTGCAAGAGGTGCAGTCTCGGGGAAGGGCTTGATGTTGGGGCCTCTGAGGATAGTTACGGAATCCATCTCAGCCTCGGAAGCGGGAGGAACGATCATATTGTCGTTGATATCGAAATGAGCGGGCATCTCAAACTTGAACTCGCTGTCGATAGTTCTGGGGTCGGTGAATACGCCTGTGAGAGCGGAAATCGCAGCAGTTTCGGGAGAAACCAGATAAACCTGAGCGTCTCTTGTGCCGCTTCTGCCCTCGAAGTTACGGTTGAAGGTTCTGAGGGATACACCCTTGGAGTTAGGTGACTGACCCATACCGATGCAGGGGCCGCAGGCAGATTCGAGGATACGTGCGCCTGCGTCGATCATAACAGCAAGAGCGCCGTTCTTTGCCAGCATATTGAGAACCTGCTTGGAGCCGGGAGCGATTGAGAGGGAAACATCGGGGTTAACGGTCTTGCCCTTTAAGATGTGAGCCACCTTCATCATATCCATAAGTGAGCTGTTTGTGCAGGAACCGATGCAGACCTGATCTATCTTCATGCCGCTGAGCTCTTCGATAGACTTGACATTATCGGGAGAATGGGGACAAGCAGCAAGAGGCACAAGCTTGGAAAGGTCGATCTCAACCAACTCGTCATAAACAGCGTCGGGATCAGCGGAAAGGGGAACATAAACGTCCTCTCTGCCCTGAGCCTTAAGGAACTCTCTTGTGGTCTCGTCGGAGGGGAAGATAGAGGTGGTAGCGCCAAGCTCAGCGCCCATGTTGGTGATGGTAGCTCTCTCGGGAACGGAAAGTGTCTTTACGCCCTCGCCGCAGTACTCGATCACCTTGCCTACGCCGCCCTTAACGGAAAGGCGCTTGAGGACTTCAAGGATAACGTCCTTTGCGGATACCCAGGGAGAAAGCTTGCCTGTAAGCTCTACCTTTACTACCTTGGGGTATGTAATATAATATGCGCCGCCGCCCATTGCAACCGCAACGTCAAGTCCGCCTGCGCCGATAGCGATCATACCGATACCGCCGCCTGTGGGGGTATGGCTGTCGGAACCGATGAGGGTCTTGCCGGGAGCGCCGAATCTTTCAAGATGAACCTGGTGGCAGATACCGTTGCCGGGACGGGAGAAGTAAATGCCGTGCTTCTTGGCAACGGAGCCGATGAAGCGGTGGTCGTCCGCATTTTCAAAGCCTGACTGGAGGGTGTTGTGGTCGATATAAGCAACTGAACGCTCTGTCTTTACTCTGGGCACGCCCATAGCCTCAAATTCGAGGTAAGCCATAGTGCCTGTAGCGTCCTGTGTAAGGGTCTGGTCGATCCTGATGCCGATCTCATTGCCCTTGACAAATTCGCCGTCAACGACATGAGCCTTGAGTATCTTTTCGGTTAAAGTAAGTCCCATATATTTCAATCCTTCCTGCGGTAATTAAGAGAATATCTCATAGTACATTATACTTTAATCAGATGAAATTGTCAATGTAAAATTGCGTAAAGAGGCGGATTTTGCGCACCTCGGAGGCAAAGTTGCATATTTTGCACAAAAACTTATATCCAAAACACAAGATTTTTTATTCCCGGAAGTATTGACAACAGCAGAATACCGTGCTATAATATAAATCGTCACTTGAACGGTTTGCAAGAACGATCAGTGAATGCGGGTGTAGTTCAATGGTAGAACTCCAGCCTTCCAAGCTGGTCGCGTGGGTTCGATTCCCATCACCCGCTCCAGATATGCGTCTTTAACTCAGCTGGATAGAGTAACTGCCTTCTAAGCAG
>ERZ1026854.2109-NODE-2109-length-11688-cov-5.086306_pt1 | contig 11688 bp, 9 predicted proteins | sample MGYA00380157_ERZ1026854 | MGnify/ENA primary metagenome ERZ1026854 (study PRJEB33269, sample SAMEA4719793) | human gut metagenome | biome: human-associated habitat; feature: organic feature; material: feces | place: Cameroon | collected 2013-10 ...
AGATAATTCAGATAATTTTTAAGTGCAGTCTTTGTAAATGACTTGGATCCGAAGAAGTCCGTATCAAAGCCGGAGAGCTTGTTTGAAGCAACGTAGCAGTCCGAATTGAAGAGAACGGGAACAACGGGAGCGTCCTCAAGGAGGAGCTTTTCTGCCTGGTGAAGCAGCGCCGCTTTTTCCTTCTGGGTTGTTGCCGCAAACGCTTTTTCGATAAGCGCGTCATATTCTTCGTTATAATAGCCTGTTACATGCGTTTCGTTTACGTAATATCTTTCAACGCCCTTCGATTTGTCAAAATCCTTGCTTGTCGAGTCCACAAGTCTTACCTTGCCGGAGAACGATTTTGCGAAGGGAGCGAGCATTGCAAAGGAATATGCGGAGAGTGCCTGAACGTCAAGACCGAGAACGTCATAATCGCCGGACTTATAAATCTGTTCGTATTCCGTTGCGTTGACGCCCTTTATGACAACGGAGAAACCGAGTGCTTCCCATGCGTCTTTTGCATAGGTTGCGATGGTCTTTTCCTTGCTCATATAACCCATCTGCGCGGACTGATAACTGTCGTTTGTATAGTCCGTGAGGTAATAGAGGTAGAGCTCGTCATATGTTGCGGGATTGATGCCTGCCTCGTCAAGAATTGCCTTTGCTTCGTCTATCGAAGCGGAAGAAGAGAGAATATTTCCGCCGTTTTTACGGAACGACGTGCCCTTCTTCGTATCAAATATCTTGGAAGGAACAAGTCCTGTTGCAGCTTTGACACCGCCGCCGACAGCTTCCGCAATGGCGTTTCTGTCAAGCGCGATTGAAAGCGCATAACGGACTGCCTGATTTGAAAGAGCCTTGTTTGACGTGTTGAAATAGAAGGAATATGTGGACGCGAGCTCCGTTGTCTTTGTCTTTCCGAAGTCGGCTGCGACGCTTCCCGTCAGACCCGAGACGAAGAAATATTCTTCGTTTCTGTATCTTGTGACAACGTCAACCGCTTCCTCGTCTTTTGACGAAACGATATTGAGGTCGAGCGGGTCGGAGAAGTGAACATAGATTCTGTAAGGAGTTACGCTCTTGTCCAGCGCCTCGGAGCTGAGGTTGTTGTTTCTGTAATAATATTTTGAACGTTCGAGGAGAAGGGTTTCGCCCTCATCGCCCGTGAACTTTCTTGCTCTGAACGGGCCGTTTGTCGAAAGGTCTGTCGACGAACGAGACCATGTATCCTGATAAAGGGAAATCTTGTTTTCACGAAGAGGAACGAGAGCGGGACTTGCAAGGTTATAAAGGAATTCGTTAGTGTCCGCGCCTTCCTCAAATCTTACCTCGAGAATGTTTTTCGATACAGCGTAGAGACCGATATCGTCGATACCTATCTCGCCGAGCTTTGCCTGTCTCGCGCCCTTTATCGGATAAAGCATTACAGCCGCCTCGGAGGAGAATGCAGGGTCGAGAATACGCTTCCATGCATAGACAACGTCATGTGATTGAACGAGAGAGCTGTCGCTCCAGTATGTCGTGTTGAGCCATATCTTGAGCACCTTCTCGCCTGTCTTGTTGTCCGTATAGAATTCGTATTTCTTTGCGAGCGCCTTTTCGAGCTTGCCCTTTTCGTTTATTCTCATAAGACCTTCAAAGAGAAGATTGAGAACGCGCACGAGCGACTCGTCCGTATAAGCTGTTGCGGGGTCAAGGTTTATCGGCTTTGTGCCGAGATACATATCGAGCACCGCGCCGTATTTATCGGGGTCTTTTATTTTTGTGCAACCCGCAAACACCGCCAAAAGCATCGTGAGGGCGAGAAGCGCAGAAATGAGCTTTTTCATTTTTCAGTTTCCTCCGAACCGATTGAGAATTATAAGTATAAACCGATAGAAAACCAGTTTATAAATGTACCTATACATTATACCATCAAAAATACAATAAATCAAATTTATTTTTTGCAATTAAAAAGATTTATGCAAATTACCGATTTTCAGTCGTCTGCATTGTGTGATGTTCACAAATAAAACCGCCGTTATTGCTCTGCAAAAACGTCCGGACGCAGTCTTCCGATATGCGGCGGCACACATCAGCGCTTTTCGGAGATAAAGCCGAAATTTTATCCCCGACGGCGCGGAGAAGGAAAATTACAAAAAATATGCGAAAAAACTTTCGTTTTTTTACATTTTTCATTCAATTTCCTGTTGCAAGAGAGGGAAAAAGATAGTATAATATAAGTTATGATAAAATGGGTTAGCTGTTGTTAACCGAAAAATATTTAAGGAAAACGAGTTATGACAGAAATAAAGAAACTGATTTCCGCCGCCGTTGCCGAAGCCGAAGGGCTCTCCGCCTCCGATATTGAGGCGATGCTCGAATACCCGCCCGACAGCGCGATGGGCGACGTTGCGCTTCCGTGCTTCAAGCTGAGCAAGGCTTTGCACAAAAGCCCGGTTATGATAGCTTCCGAGCTTAAAGAGAAGCTCGCTCTGCCCGAAATCGGCAGAATTGATTCCGTCGGCGGTTATCTCAATTTTTATGTCTCCCCGAATTATTATGCGGAGAGACTCATCCCCGAAATTCTTTCCGAAAAAGGGGAATACGGCAAAAGCACTATGGGCGAGGGAAAGACCGTCGTTCTGGACTATTCCGCCCCGAACATCTGCAAGCCGTTTCATATAGGTCATTTTGCATCGACGGTTATCGGTCATTCGCTGAAAAAGCTGCACGAATTCTGCGGCTATAAATGCGTAGGCATAAACCACCTCGGCGACTGGGGAACGCAGTTCGGCAAGCAGATAACGGCATATAAGCTCTGGGGCGACAGGGAGACCGTCGAAAAGCTCGGAGTTGACGAGCTTGTGCGCCTGTACGTAAAATTTCACGAGGAAGCCGAAAAGGATCCCTCTCTCAACGACCGCGCCCGCGCGGAATTTGCAAAGCTGGAGGAGGGCGACCCCGAAAACACGGAGCTCTGGAAATGGTTTGTCAAAATTTCGCTTGACGAATGTAACAAGACTTACAAACGCCTCGGAATTGATTTTGACAGCTACGCCGGCGAATCGTTCTATACGGACAAAATGCAGGAGCAGGTCGATCTTCTCAGAGAAAAGGGACTTCTGAAAATAGACAACGGAGCGTCGATTGTCGACCTCTCCGAATACAATATGCCCCCCTGCCTCATTCTCAAATCGGACGGCTCGACCCTTTATCCGACGCGTGACATAGCCGCCGCGGTATACAGAGACAGGACGTATCATTTTGACAAGTGTATTTACGTCACGGCTTATCAGCAGTGCCTGCACTTCAAGCAGTGGTTCAAGGTTGTTGAACTTATGGGCTATGACTTTGCGGATAAGCTCGTTCACGTGCCTTACGGAATGGTCAGCATTGACGGCGCAAAGCTCGCGACGAGAACGGGCAACGTAATTCTCATCCGCGACCTGCTTTCGGCAGCTGTGGACAAGGTGACGGACGTCATAAACGAGAAAAATCCGTCGCTTGAAAACAAAGAGCAGACGGCGGAGGCTGTCGGCATAGGCGCGGTAATATTCCATTACCTTCTCAACAACAGAATAAAGGATGTAAACTTTGTTATGGAGGACGCGCTCTCCTTTGACGGGAACACGGGTCCCTATGCGCAATACACATATGCGCGCACCTGCTCGATACTCGAAAAGGCGGGCGAGGTCACAGTTGACGGTATCAGAATAACCGAGCCGGCAGAAGCTGCGCTCTGCAAGGTGCTTTCGCAGTTCGGCGAGGCGGTTCTCTCTGCCGTTGCGGATTACGAGCCGTCGGACGTCACAAGATACATTCTTGACGTATGCGCGGCGTTCAACCGCTTCTATCACGACTGCCCCATCCTTTCCGCCGACGACGAAACGGCGAGAAAATCAAGAGTTGCGCTCACACAGGCAACAAATTACGTCCTCGGCAATGCGCTCCCGCTCATCTGCCTTAAAACACCGGAAAAAATTTAACCTTAAAAGGAGAAAAATACAATGTCAGGTCACAGCAAATGGAAAAATATAATGCATAAGAAGGAAAAGACGGACGCCCAGAGAGCCAAAGTCTTCACAAAGATCGGCAAGGAGATTGCAATTGCGGTAAAAGAGGCGGGCGCAGATCCCGTATCGAACACGAAGCTCCGCGACCTCATCTCGAAGGCAAAATCGCTCAACGTCCCGAACGACAATATCGAACGCACGATAAAGAAGGCTTTGGGAAGCGACGCCGTAACATACGAGGAAATCGTTTACGAGGGCTACGGTCCGTGCGGAGTTGCCGTTATCGTCGAAACGGCAACCGACTCGAAAAACCGCACGGCGGGCAACGTCCGCCACTATTTTGACAAGTTCGGCGGGAACCTCGGTCAGAGCGGCTGTGTCGGATTTATGTTTGCGTCGAAGGGCGTGCTTGACGTTTCCGCTGTCGACGAATACGGAGACAAGGTTGTCGACGGCGACAAGCTGATGGAGGACGCGCTCGAAGCAGGCGCGGAGGACTTCTCCGAGGACGGCGACATCTACGAGATAACGACCGAGCCCGACGATTTTGACGCAGTCAAGACAGACCTTGAAGCGAAGGGCTACACGTTCGTTTCCGCAGAGATCGAAAAGGTTCCTTCAACATACGTAACGCTGACAAACGAAGACGATATAAAGCACATGGAGCTTCTCCTCGAACACCTTGAAGAGGACGAGGACATCGTCAACATCTGGCACAACTGGGACGAACAGTAATATAATAATAGCAAAGGACTCATAAAAGCCGCAGGGCGGCGGAGGAAAGGCAAATTCAAATGATTACAGATACAAAATACACAGAGGGCTTCCGCAGTATGTTCAGAGAATATGACATACGCGGTCAGGTTTCGGACGACCAGCTCTGTCCGGCAAACGTATATAAAATAGTAAAGGCTTATTCAAAATATCTGCGCCGCAGAAATATGCTTCGGGCAGTTGTCGGTTATGACAACCGCTCATGCTCTCCCGCATTTGCGGAGGCGGCTGTCAGAGCGCTGAGAGAAGAGGGAATTGACGTTTTCTTTATAGGACTGACGCTTTCCCCCGCCGCATATTTTGCGCAGTATTATCTCAAATGCGAAGGACTCGTTATGATAACGGCGAGCCACAATCCGGACGGATGGTCGGGCTTCAAGCTCGCCTGCGGCTATTCGAAAACCCTTGAGCCGGACGATATAAGAGAAGTATACTCTCTGCTTGATACGCCCGACACGCAGTGCGAAGCGGGTAAATATGAAGAAGTCGACGTGCGCGACGCTTATATCGACGCCATCGTTTCCCGTATTCATATGGGCAAAAAGAAGCTGCGCGTCGTCCTTGACGCGGCAAACGGCGGAGCGGGACTTTTCGTTTATGAAATCTTCCAGCGACTCGGCTGCACAACCTTCCAGCTCAACTGCGACCCCGATACAAGCTATCCGCATTATTTCCCGAACCCCTCCGACCTGAAGGGCAGAGCAAGACTGCGCGAAATGGTGCTTCACCCGTATATCCATGCGGACATCGGGCTTTCATTTGACGGCGACGGAGACAGAATCGGCGTTATCGACGAAAAGGGCGAAAACATATGGAGCGATACTCTCCTTGCGCTCCTCGCAAAGCAGCTTCTCGAAAAGAAGCCCGGCGCGACGGTCGTTTTCGACGTAAAATGCTCGCAGACGCTTATCGACGTAATTGAAAAATACGGCGGCAAGCCGCTCATGTGGAAAACCGGACACTCATATATAAAGTCCAAGCTCCACGAAACGGGCGCAGAGCTTGCAGGTGAAAGAAGCGGACATATCTTCGTCGCGGGAGACGAATGGTACGGCTTTGACGACGCATCGTTTGTTGCGGCAAAGCTCGTTGAATATCTCTCTCATCAGGACGAAACCGTTTCGGAAATCGTCGAAGCGTTCCCGCATTACGTCACATCGCCCGAAATCAAGGCTCATTGCGGCGACGCCGTAAAATACGGCATCGTTGACGAGATAACAAAAAAACTCAAAGCCGCATATCCGGGCAAGGTCTGCGATATAAACGGCGCAAGAGTAAAGTTTGAGCACGGCTGGGGACTTATCCGCGCGTCTTCAAACCTGCCGGAGCTTGTCCTCATTTTTGAGGCGGACACAAAGGAAAATATGCTCGCGATACGCGAAATCTTCAAATCATATACCCGCGCTTATCCCGAAATATCGGATAAGTGGGATAACGACGTTGACGCTATGTAAAATATCGTAAAAAAGCCGTCCTTCGGGGCGGCTTTTTTGAGTTAAGAGAGAAGAGTGAAAAGTGAAGAGAAGAGGTGCGCCTGCGGCGCGGGATTATTATACTTTGCGCGGGGGCTTTTGTACCTGCGGAGAGACATTTGCCTTTCTCTCTGAGGAAAGTGGCATTTTCGCAAGAAAATGACGGAAGGAGTTTATTTCATCGCCCGCAAATCCTGCCTGCTTTTACGATTTGCAAGAAGAGCAGATATCATCAAGACGGGAATTCTCTTCAAACGCCGCCCTTTTATGTACTTTCTTTTTTGAAAAGAAAGTACCAAAGAAAGCAATTTGGGATATGCTGGTTTGCGAAGCAAGCCAAGCAGGCCTCGCCGAGAGGGGCAAAGGAACCCCCGAAGACCCCCTTAGGGGTTCAAGGCGGGGCTTTGGTGCCTGCGGGGACGGGAGAAAGCAAGAGTTTTTTTCTTCTCTTGAGTGGCGCAAATAATGTAGGGATATGCAAATGCGCAAGCGTTTGCAGGCGTCGCCGAGAGGGGTGGGATATGCCGGGCGAGAATTCGTTTTTTTTAAGGCTCTCCTTCGGGGAGAGCTCCCGACGAAGTCGGGTGAGAGGGTTTTGCGCTCCATTTGCGTATTTCTACCATCTCTGACGCACTTCGTGCGCCACCGCCATCTTCCCGGCAAAGCCTGCAATGGTGCTCCGCGTGCTTGCAAGTTTCACCACGGGGGGAGGGGTTCTCTGAGACTTTATAACTTCGCGCGGAGCGCACCTCATCTCTTCACTTTTCCCTTTCCCCTTTTCTCTATTCACTTTAAGTTCCCCCGTCACTTTCCCAGCGCTCTTGCAATCTCCTCAGCATTTTCGCAGCAAACGAGGAAAACATACCGCCCTTTTGAAAAAACGACTGCTTCCGATTTTTTCTTTGCCCGCCTTTTCATTATCGAAAGCATTTCGGGCTTGTGAGAAACGTCGCAAAGCTCGATTATATCAATCTCGCCGCCGTAAAAATCGCGGAAAAGGAACACGGCACAGGTCCGGACATTCTCAAAAGCCGCAATGTTTCCTCCGTCCGCAAAAAGGCGCGACAAAAGCTCATCCGTAAGCTCCCTTTCTCCTTCTTCGCCGCGCAGATACAGCGCACCTCTCTCCGAAAGCGAAAATTCATTTATTATTTTTTTCATTTGCTCACCGGCAGAGCCGTTGTCGACGCCGCCGCAGGCGGAAAGCATTAAAACGGAGATTACCAAAACAAAACATATTATTTTTTTCATAAACATTCCTCCACGGTAAGGATATTTATAAGTTCATAAAAAAATTCCCACCGCACATAAAACCGTGCCGAAAATGAAAAACTAAAACAAAAAACGGAGAAACTTTATGGAGAAAATCAGGACAGATCTCGCCGCTGAGCTGTACGGCGAGGCGGAAAAAGCCTATGCAAGTGAAAACAAAGGCAAGCCGGACGGTATCATCGATACGGAAAAGGACGCAGGCGACGGAATAACCGTTTCAGAGATAGAAATTGAAAACGAAATTGGCGCGGCGATCATCGGAAAGCCCGTCGGCAAATATGTGACAGTCTCCTTCCCGACGGCGCGTGACATGGACTTTTCTGCCCTTAAAAAAACGGCAAACGTCATTGCGGATGAGATAAAGCTGCTGCTCGACTCGCTCCCCGAAAAACCTGAAAGCCTGCTCTTCTGCGGTCTCGGCAACAGACTTCTCTCGGCGGACGCCGTCGGCCCGCTCGCATTCGACCGCGTAATTGCCACGCGGCACATAAAAGCATCAAATCCCGCTGTTTTTGAAAGCGCTTCGCTTTTCGACGTCTGCTCCGTTTCCCCCGGGGTTGCCGCGCAAACGGGTATCGAAGCCTGCGACATAATAAAAGCGGTCGCCGCCGTGGAAAAGCCGGATATGATAATCGTTGCGGACGCACTCGCCGCAAAAAGCCGCGAACGTCTCGCCAGAACGGTTCAGATAAGCACGACCGGCATCTCCCCCGGCAGCGGTATCGGCGGAGCGCATAAGGAAATCAGCATTGCGACAGTCGGCATACCCGTTTTTTCCGTCGGCACGCCGACCGTCATTGCAAGCGCGGTACTCGCCGGCGACGAAGGCGAGAAAGGCGATGTTTTCTTCGTTTCGCCGAAGGAAATCGACGTAATTTCAAAAAATCTCGGAACTCTTATCGGTTGTGCCGTCAATCGCGCTTTTCAGGGAAATTTGTCATATGAAGAAATGCTGATGATGTAATAAACCGCTTTTCCGCGCCGTATATATTTGTATGAAAATATATAAAGCGAGGTTTTGAAAAATGAACGGAAATCCCACACCCGAAAGCAGCGAGCTCATTCCTTATATAAAAGAACGCAAACGAACAGGCGCACAGAAAATAATTTTTCTCATCGCCATAATCGGCATTATTGCCGCGATATGTATCACGCTTATAAAATCCTCCGGTGGTTTTCTCAGCGGGCTTTTCGGAAAAAGCGCGGAGACAACAACCTCCGCCCCCGAAACGACGAATTCTCCGTCACAAAAAGAAAATATCTATGATTACGACCCCTCCGCCGTTCCGGAGGGCAAAAAAGGCGTCATCCCCGCAGACCTTTCCGCCGAAAAGCAGGGCAGGCGTTTTTCATCGGACGGGGATATCAGTCATGATTCATCATTTCTGCAAAAGGTGACGGAAAACAAAATTTCCGTGCTTATTGTCTGCACTCATCCCTATGAAAGCTATTCGGAAAGCAAGCTTCTTTCATACGGCGACGATTTTTATCCCATAGGCGGCGAGGCAACTGTCGACGCGCTCGCAAGAGAGCTGACGGTTTCCCTTCTTTCTCTCGGCGTCGGAGCGGAATATCTTGACACCGGCATAACCTCGGCAAAGGGGTCATATGCGGCGGCGCAGGCGAAAATCGAGGATTATCTCAAAACTCATCCGGATATCGTCTATATAATCGACCTTCACCGCGGAGTCATCTCCGACAGCAATGATAACCTCCTTTGTCCCATTACGGAAAAGGATGGTGATATCTATGCGCAGATGAGCTTTACCGTCGGCACTGTCGACGGCAAGCCCTCAGAATCTCTCCAGACTGTAAACGCGTTGTTTGATGTCATCTCCGAGCGCTTTCCTTCGCTCATAATGCCCATCGAAACGGACGATGCGCCCATTTGTCAGCAGCTTGCGCCAACCGTCATAACTCTTGAAATCGGCTCCTGCGCAAATACATATTCCTCTGCCGAAAACACCGCAAAATATTTTGCCTTCATCTTTTCGGAGTCCGTCAAGCCATGACTTGCTTTTATTTGAGAAGGAAAACAGGCAAAAGAAGCGTTAGTTATTTGTTTGCACAAGCTTTATATTCTTATCAAAAAGGGCAGATTTCTGCTCTTTTTTGATTTTGAATTAAGAAAGAAAAATACGCACCGTTCTTTTCAGAGAAGAAAAGAAGGTCAAAGAAAAGTATGGGAAAGTTTACGTTTTTGTAATTGAAAAAACATATGCGGCGTGATATAATAACGAAAAAGAGCGAAGGAGGCGACGGAAAAATGAAAGTTGCCGTTATCGGTGCGTCAAACATAGACATAACGGCGCGGCCTTACGGAAAATATATCCCGCGCGATTCAAACCCGTCAAGAGTCACCGTGACATACGGCGGAGTCGGGAGAAACATAGCGCATAACCTTTGCCTTCTGGGAGAAACGGTCGATTTTATCACGTGCTTCGGCGGCGACGAATATGCGTCGATTCTGACGGAAGATTGCCGGCGGCTCGGAATGGATATTTCCCGCGCGGCGGTGTATCCCGAGGAGAGAAGTTCATACTATATATGCATAACCGACGAGAGCGGCGACCTTGCGTCGGGCGCGTCGGACATGGAGATTGCAAAGCATATTGACGTGCCGTTTCTTACGAAAAACGCAGACGCTTTTGAGACGGCGGACGCAGTCGTTTTTGATACAAATCCCGAACCGGACGTCCTTTTGTGGCTTTGTGAAAACTGCAAAACGCCGCTTTTCGCCGACGCGGTGTCATGCGGCAAGGCGGGAAAACTGCGATATATTTTGGACAATGCAAAATCGCACAGTATCCACACGCTGAAAATGAACGACCTTGAAGCCGGAGTGCTGTCCGGCGGCTCTGTCCGTGACGAAAAGGATATGGCGGACGCCGCGGAGTCAATTCTGCGAAAGGGCGTCAAAAGAGTGTTTATAACGCTCGGCGCGGGCGGTGTGTTCTGTATGGACGGAAACAGCAGACTGCTTTTGCCGTGCATGAAAACGTCAATCGAGAGCGCCACCGGCGCGGGCGACTCGTTTCTTTCCGCCGTTATCCATGCTTACGGGAAGGGTTATGACCTCCGTAAAACAGCGCTGTGCGGACTTGCGGCGGCGAAAATCACGCTGGAAAGCAAGAGCGCCGTCAGCGAAAATATGAGCGCGGAAAATCTTGAAAAAGTAATTTCAAATATAATATAAAAGGAGATATATAGAATGGAACTCAACAAATATCTTGATAAAAGCCCCGAGGTTGAGGCGGCATTGAAGGCGGGAAAGCCCGTTGTTGCCCTTGAATCGACCATCATTTCACACGGTATGCCTTATCCGCAGAACGTTGAAACGGCACTTGCCGTTGAGCAGACCATCCGTGACAATGGGGCAGTGCCCGCAACGATTGCAATAATCGGCGGCAGACTCAAAGCGGGATTGACAAAGGACGAGATAGAGCACCTCGGCAAATGCGGGCAGGCTGTGCCGAAGGCGTCGCGTCGTGACCTTGCCGTGCTCGTTTCAAAGGGCTCGGACGGCGCAACGACCGTCACAACAACGATGATTATTGCCGCTATGGCGGGAATCAAAATATTTGCAACGGGCGGTATCGGTGGCGTTCACCGCGGCGCGGAAACAACCATGGACATTTCCGCCGACCTTGAAGAGCTTTCAATGACCCCTGTTATGGTTATTTGCGCGGGGGCAAAGTCAATCCTTGATCTCGGATTGACGCTCGAATATCTCGAAACCAAGGGCGTTCCCGTCATCGGTTACGGCACGGATGAGCTTCCCGCTTTCTATACAAGGAAGAGCGGATTCTCCGTTGACTATCGTCTCGACACGCCGGAAGAGCTTGCAAAGGCGTTCAAGGCAAAGCTCGACCTCGGTCTTAAAGGCGGTATGCTTGTAACCAATCCCATCCCGGAAGAATATTCAATGGATCCGACGGTTATAAATGCGGCGATCGACAAGGCTATCGAGGAGGCAAAAGAGCAGGGAATTCACGGTAAAGCAACAACGCCGTTCCTTCTTGCAAAGGTTAAAGAACTCACAGGCGGCGACAGCCTTGCGGCAAACATTCAGCTTGTCTTAAACAACGCCCGTCTCGCGGCAAAAACCGCTTCCGCTCTTGCTTCTCTTTAACCTACCTTTCTTTGACCGTACTTTTCTTTGAAAAGAAAAGTAGGCAAAAGAAACTTCAGTT